>JGI1684J13235_1000177_pt1 | contig 24218 bp, 21 predicted proteins | sample PonA232FremontCA_2_FD_13235 | JGI IMG/M metagenome (IMG submission 13235) | reverse complement strand
GTCGATGAAGAAAACATCAGGGCCAATTTTGGAATTGGACTATCCTATCTGGACAGGGGGGAAAAAGACAAGGCAGATGATATATTTCAAAGATTGGTCAAGTTGGATGCAGCCTTTGAAACCGAACACAAACATTTGTTTAACGACTTTGGAATAAGCCTGCGCAAGAACGAGATGCTGGACCAGTGTTTGGAGTACTACAACCGGGCATTAGAGCTAACCCAGGAAGATGAGCATCTATATTACAACATAGCCAGGGTGTATATGGAAAAAGGAGATATAAAAAATACGGTCTCGCATTTGAACAAGGCATTGGATTTAAATCCGGATTTTGAATTGGGACAAAAGTTTATGAAGTATTTGAAGAAAAAGGGATATGCATAGTGCAAGCCATGGAGAAAGGAGATAAAAGGGAGTGTTTGCTTGAAATGTAATTGGAGTTTCTTCCCTGCCAAATGCGGCCGAGAACCTAATGAGTTGAGTCAATGGTCGGAAACATTGAAAATTTCCCGTTTTCTTGTGAGACTCCTTTGGTACAGGGGATTTAATAGCTTGGAAGAAATGGATGTGTTTTTGGCTCCTGGACTTCGCCATTTATCCCCCTTGGAGGAGTGGAAGGAGATTTGGCCCGCTGCGGGACTGTTGGCCTCAGCTGTACGTGACAATAAAAAAATTGCCGTGTGGGGAGACTACGATGTGGACGGCCTGACTTCAACTGCTCTGGCAGTGCATTTCTTGAGGCAGTGCGGCTGCAATGCAGTAAGTTACATTCCCAACCGTACCGAAGAGGGTTATGGTTTAAACATTGCCGGTATTGAAAAATTGGCGCAAGCAGGAGCAGATGTTCTGTTGACAGTGGATTGCGGCATCGCCAACATTGAGGAAGTGGAAAAGGCGCGTGGAATAGGCATGACCACCATTGTCACCGATCACCATATTCCCGGAAACTCCCTTCCCAAGGCGGACGCGATTGTGGATCCCATGCTCAATGACTGTCCTTATCCCAATGTGGCAGGAGTGGGAGTGATATTTTTATTAATGGCTGCCCTGAACAAGGAAATTTGTTCCGGCTCCTTCGATATAAGGCAGTATCTGGATCTGGTGGCACTGGGTAGTATTGCGGATATGGTAAATTTGACTCGGGAAAACAGGATAATGGTGAAAAACGGCCTGTTGTTGCTCAAGGAAGCCAAGCGTCCGGGTATATTTGCCCTGAAGGAAATAAGCGATTTGCCACCCACTTCCAACGTGGACAGCGGGGCGGTGGGTTTCAGTTTGGCTCCCAGGTTGAATGCCGCTGGTAGATTGGGAGACCCGGAGACTGCTCTGGAATTGCTATTGGCCGAGGATTTGAGTACAGCCAGGCCACTGGCTGCAAAGCTGGAAAAATACAATCAAGACAGGCGTAAACTGGAAGATCAAATACTTGAGGAGGCCCTGGAACTGGCCAGGGAACAGGAACAAAAGCAGGGGATAGTTTTGTACAAACCGGAGTGGCATCAAGGTGTCACCGGAATTGTGGCTTCTCGTGTAGCGGAAAAATATTACCGGCCCACTATCCTGCTCTCCAAGGAGGGAGAGGTGTTGAAAGGCTCCGGGCGTAGTGTCCCGGAATGCGATCTTTATCAGGCCCTATACGATTGTGGAGGTCATCTGGAGGAGTTCGGCGGCCATGTGCAGGCCGCGGGAGTAAGTCTGAACGAGCAGGATTTGGATGCATTCAGGAGTTCATTTAATCAAGCATTAATAGATCAGTTGGGAACCGAGATCCCGGCACCCAGGTTAAATCTGGAAGCCAAGCTGGGGCTGAAGATGATAGACTTGAACCTGGTGCAGGAGATTGATATGCTGCAACCCTTCGGACCCGGCAATCCCCAGCCCTTGTTCTGTTCCAAGTCCCTTTACGTGAGAAATCAACGCAAATTCGGGCAAAATCATCTTTCCCTGGAGTTAAGGGATACCGAGGCAGGGGTAACCATGTTGGGGAAGCTCTGGCACCAAGCCCATATATGGGGGCAGGAACTGAAAGGTCGCAATGTGCAATTGGCCTTTACACCCAGATTGAACCATTATAACGGCCTGATCAGCATAGATCTGCACGTCAAGGATTTGTGTACTATTTGACTTATTCCGCTTCCATTTGGAGATAATCCCCCAAGATCACCTTGAGTCCGAATCCGGGAAAGTTTACCTGGAATTTGTTTGGCGGGATGAAACTGACTATCTTTCCCCTCCCGAAGATCTTGTGCCTGCAAAAACCGTACTCCATTTTTTCCCTGGAATAATCTTCCCCTTTTGCTTCGGGTTGAGTATGAGTTTCATTCAGCGGAGCGGCCTGTTTCTTTTCCACCCTTCCTGAATAGTTCTCTTTTAATTCCTGATAGTATCCTGGACTTATCTCCTGGATAAAAGGACTGCTGATCACTGGCTCGCACCTGTTCTGGTATTTCTTGTACAGTGACTCGGGGGCGCTAAGCCCCAGATATTCCTGTGCCCTGGTGCAGGCAACATAAAAAAGCCTTCTTTCCTCCTCCATGTTATCCGCATCCAGCATGGCGTGCCTGGAAGGGAACCTCTCCTCAACCAGATCGATAATGAATACCGCCGGCCACTCCAGGCCTTTGGCAGAGTGTACCGTGGACAGGGTCAGGCTGTTTTCTTTGTCCGGATCGTTTCCGATTTGCTCCGGGTTTTCCAGGCTCATGTCTGACAAAAATACATCCAGGTCACTGTAGGGGCCCGCTATTTGGGAGAGTTGTTCCAGTTCGGTTTGCCGTTTGGGATAATCGTCCGGATACTTCTCTTTTAGTATGGGAGTATAGTATTCAATGATCCAATTCAGAATGTAGAACGGGGAACTTACATTTTGCCTCAGATAGTCCAGGAGTTCCAGAATCCTGTTTAATTCCGGTTTATTCTTGCATGTTTTGTTCAGATACTGTTTGTCTTCCTGGAACATGGAATTGTACAGGCGTTGGCAAAGCTTGGGACCAATTCCGGGCAGCAAGGAGATGGCCCTTTGCCAGGCCGGAAGATCCGTTGGGTTCTGGATCAGCCTAAGATGTGCCAGTACATCCTTTATATGTGCGGCTTCGGTGAATCTCTGTCCCCCGTATTTAGTAAATTGAATCCCGGCCCTGTTCAAAGCCACTTCCAAGGAATAGGACTGGAACCCGGAACGGAAGAGTACGGCTATGTCTGACAACTGATAGTTTCTGGATAGTTCCATGATCTTGTCCACAATTAGATTGGACTGGGTCTGGTCGCTTAAAGGCCGCAGTATTTCCGGTTTTGTCCCTTGTTTTATCGTGGTGAACAGTTTCTTGTTGTATTTGGCTTTTGCACCTGAGAGTATTTGGTTGCTCAGATCCAGGATGGGCTGGTTGGACCGATAGTTCTGTTCCAGTTTTATTATCTTGCAATCAGGGAAGTCCTTGTTGAAATTCAGTATGTTGTTTACAGTGGCACCCCGAAAGGAATATATGGATTGGGCATCGTCCCCCACTACCATGATATTGTTGTCTTCACCTGCGAGATGGCGGACAATCCTGCCCTGCACCAGGTTGGTGTCCTGGTATTCGTCCACCATTATATGGCTTTGTTTCCGGCTTAGATGTTGTTTTATATCCTCCCTCTCCAGAAGGAGCTTTTCCAGGTAGAACAAGAGGTCGTCGTAATCCAGCAGATTGTGTTCAAACTTGAATTTTTGGTATAAATCATCCAGGGTAAGCAAATCTTCCGCATAAGGCAAAAGATGTGCCGCTTCCTTTTCCAGGAGGGATTCCAGGTTCAGTTCCTTGTTTCTCATTTTGCTGATAAAAGAAAGCACAGTGTTCTTTTTTGGAAAACTTCGATCTTTTTTACCTATTTCATTGGCTTCCTTGATCTGCTTTATCACTTCTTCTGCATCGCTTCTGTCCAGTATTGTGATTTGACTTTGGAATCCGAGAGCGGATCCGTACTTGCGCAGGATGTTGTAGGCAAAGGCGTGGAATGTACCCCCGCTGACTCCGTGCAGTCCCTGTCCAAGCAGTCTGCCGGCCCGAAGCAGCATTTCCTGGGACGCCTTCCGGGTGAAGGTAAGAAGCAGTATAGAGGAAGGGTCAACTCCCTTGTCAATCAAATATGCCAATCTGTACACAATGGTTCTGGTCTTTCCGCTGCCTGCTCCTGCTATAACCAGGACCGGACCCTGGCAAGAGGTTACCGCATCAAGTTGATTGGGATTCAGGTTTTCTTGTATTTGTTCAAACATAATTTATTTGTCTTGGAATTTTTATATCCGTGTTCGTAAAATTGCATTGCTTGGTTTTTGTAGGCAAGTAAGCTGGTTCCGGACAGGAACTAGCTAATTTGACAGACCCGGATTTATTGTCTTCAATACCAAGTTGCTATTCCTTGTAATAAAAAAAATGGATTGCGTAAACCTTGGAAATAGTCTTTTCCTCAAGTTGAAGTATTGTGGATATGATCGAGAAAAATGAGGCGGTTGGAATTAAGTAAGTTTTAAACACAATAGCTTAAAGCTCGATTTTTTTAATTTGTTTTAAAAATGATTGACTAGTAGCCGAGTTGTAAATTATAAATTTCTTTTGGTTCGTACTTCAGTGGCAAAGATTGATATAGATTTTAGCCCGGGTGGCGGAATGTTGGTAGACGCAAGGGACTTAAAATCCCTTGGGACACTGTCCCGTGCCGGTTCGAGTCCGGCCCCGGGCACCAGATTTGAAGGGGCTTTTCGGAGATGAAAAAATTTTTCCGGAAAGCCCTTTTTTGTTTTGGTCCTTTTTGGGGTCACTCTTGGGGTCACTTTTTGGATTGTCAAAAATCACGGCTAGGAGCGGAAGGTTTTTTATGTGATTGGTCAAATTTTTTTAGAATTTTCTTTAAGCCAATCAATCAAGCTTTTTCTGTCAATATTGTTAGTTGATATCTGTTTTGATTTATCAATTATATCTGAGTAATTAAGAATCAACCTATAACCATTTAATTCTAAAAATATTTTGCAGGCTTCAACCCCTGTTCTTTTGTTGCCGTCAAAAAAGAAATGCCCACAAATAATACGTTCCAACAAAAAACTTGCCTTATTGAATAGGCCTGGATATAATTCTTCGCCAAAAAGAAAACCCTGAACCTCTTCTAACATATGAGTAAGGGATTCAGGGTTTCTTAAGTAATGTTGACCACCAAATTTTGTGATCATTTCTTTATTTATCTTAATTATTTCAGCTTTGGTTAAGTATCTGCAAGTTTTGTCCATAACTCTTTGTGGTCTGTAAGATCACGATTCAGCATTTGTTCTACTTTTTCTCTAACCACGCCTGCGTTTTTCTCTAGCTCAGTATCTTCTAAAGAGTGAATTTTACCGGTCAATTTTTTCCAATCAGCAATTAATCTTTTCACAGTTTCACTTAACCCTAGTTCATAAGCACGATCAATAGCAAATTCTATGTATAATGGGTCTTTTTCAATGTCATAAGCCATTAAGGCATAATTTAAGGCCTCATTTAAATACCCAAAGCCTTCTAATGACACGGCGAAATTGTAAATGATTTCTGGATCATTATTTGAATGATTGATGGCGGTTAAATGATATCTCCGCGAATTTTTTTCATTATTTCGTAAGCATTCAATTATGCCTAAAATACAAGAAGACCACGCCAAGTCATTTTTTTGCAATTCTCTTGCTTCTTGTTCTTTTAGAGCTAATTGTATTTCATTGATTTGCTTTTCTTTAGCAAGCTCTATTAGCTGATCAACTAATTGAATATGCTTACTTTTTTTTGCGGCAAACATAACTATGCCTTCCTGCTTGTTTTTTTAGAGAAAGTTTTTATATTATCTCATGATTCGAATGTAAACCATAATTTTTGGTTTTGCAACCTTGAAAAATATATGCAATGTTTTAGAATTTTAAGAGGTTAATTTTTAAAGTTCTTTATTGCCGAATACTTTAAAGGGACTTAAAATCCCTTGGGACACTGTTTCGTGCCGATTCGAGTCCGGCCCCGGGCACCATTTTACAAAGATAACCTTTTTAGGGAAATTTATTTGTAAGTACATTTTAAGCAAGCAATAAAAAAGGCTAGGGCAAAATCCAGTGCCATTGTCGACAACAGCAATAACCATTTCAGCGTCGGAAAGCCAAGCTCGAATATGTATTGGACCTGTTTCCGGATATCCGGCTTCCCTGAGTCCAGAAGTAATAAATGAGGCAATTCCCTGACCGTCTTTTTCAAGGCCAATCTCATAATGCCTTGACTAAAAAGAATGTTTTGCAGGGAATTTTAAAATGCCGTTAGTTTAATCAACTAGTATTCCAATAATGAAAATGGCAGTCCAGGGATGAAATCTCGAAACCGGATTTTGACAAGATTCGAATGGCGGGGAAATTGTTTCCCAAGGTGCGGACCACGACGTGGTCAGCTCCATTGGCGGCCAGATCATTCAGTGCCGCTGTATTCAAAAGGTGGCCTATGCCCCTGCAGCGCGCGTTTGGATCCACACCGATAAAATCCAGGCTTGCGTAATTGTGACCTACGAACCTGGACAACCCATGGTTCCATTTGTACAAAACAAACCCTGTAACCAGGTTGTCTTCTTCGTAAATGATTGTTCGATAAGGTTCAATTCCGCCAAATTCGGAAATGTAACCGCTGTAAACTTTTCTGACCATCTCTCGGTTAATGTGTGGGTCGTTCATATATCGATTATGTATATGCACCTGCCTTGAGAGTTCAAGTACCTGTGGCCATAAATGCTCGGGGCACCTGCGGCACATAGACAGATTTTCAAGTTGTGGAGCACTGTAATGCTTCATATTTAAAACAAGATATGCCTCGTTTCCCATGAAATGAAATCCGGATTCCTCCAGGGTATGAATGGCGTTAATGTCACCACTGGCTACCCTGCAATCCATGAAATCGAAGTCGTGGTATTGATCGAGAAATATACGAAGTAACTCGTTCAAACGGAGAAAGTCCTGGTTTTCAGCCAGTAAATGCAGCAGTGATACTGCATTTACTTCCAGCATCTCGGAAATCCAGGACTGGGGCTTGGCAGATATGATACCTTGCAGCTTACCGGATTCTCTTAGATACCAGGTATAAATCTCCTGCTTGCTCAGGTTCCTGGTAAGCCAAGCCACCATGGTGGACTTGGGAATATCAAGTTGATGCAACTGGTAATCCTTGAATTTGTGCTGGGCGAATAGTTCCTCGATCCTGTTTAAATCTGAATCCGTGGATGGTTTCAATTGAAGTGCACTCAATTGAGCAAGGCCTCCTTATTTTTTTTTATTTCCACTTGTCCCCACCAGGTTGAAGTCTGGATTTTCATGTGCGGTGACCAGTTAACAAAAGGCGTATGTACGTGATTTTGATCTTTTATTAAAGGTATTCCAGTAGGTGTGACCGAAGGGGACAACCATCCTTGGCCCGGCAGGTAAATTTCTGTGTAAAAATGTCCCCATCTGCCGGCTGTCCTGGCAGGAAAACCTGCAGACCTTAGAATCGCTGCCTTCAGAATCGAAGTGTCAGGGCAGGCACCGACTTTTTGTTGCAATGTTTTTTCAACAGGTTGGTACATTTGCTTCATATTGGAATAGATCTTATCGCCCCCGAAAAAACTGCTTCTTTTCTCATGGTCGTAGCGAATTTTTTGTTCTGTAAATTCGTGGACTCGCTTGTAAGCCTTGATCGGAGAACGCACTGATCCCGCTAATTCTTTTGCAAGTGTTTGTACCTGGCTGGATTCTGCATCTATTTTCTTAGAGTTTTTTGTGTATTCAGCTAGTTCACCCACTTTTTGTTTAGCTGTCAAGAAATCCGAAAAAATCTTTTTGTCATCATCTGCCATGTATAGGGCACGTTCCAACATTTTTTTGACATCTACCTTGTAGGTGAAATGAAAATCACATCTTATTACTTGTTTATACTTGGGATTTGGACATTTGACCTTTAGCCGTCGATTACCTGCAGTGTCGGTTTTTACCTTATATGGAAGGGAAGGATAGATGCGCTGCTCTATTTGAAGCAGTTGCTTGCCAAAATTGTCCCTTGGACTGCTAACAGTCAATAAAAGAGGTCCTTCAGGTTCTTTTTCCATTATCTTGAAATGAATGCGGTAAAAACCGTGCAACAGAAATTTTTCCAGAGGAGTGACAGCATCTGCCAGCTTAGTGTTTTTTAAGCGCAACAGGCTTCTGCCCCGGAGAGAAAAAATAGCCTCACTTCTATTCATGAGCGAGATCCAATCCCGGTTTACAGGTTTTAATCCGTATTTTTGCAAATTAAGCAAGAGATCGTGGTCAATGGGTTGATCCAGTTCGAGTCGAATGATTGTCTTTAGTGCGGGATATCTCTTTGCCACTTTATAAAAATACTGTTTGCTTTCATCCTTTGTTTCCTTTTCCGGTGAATCTTTGGCCGGAGAAGGTATGGCAGTTAAAAGCAAGATAAAATATGGCAGGACAAATACGGTAAAAAAGATCAGCAGTTTTGAAGAGGTCTTGAAATATCGTTGCATAATTTATGTTCGAAATCCTTTAAAATTAAGTATAAAAACTAAATACGATTTTAGCAACAAATGATTTTATTATGTTTAACATATAATCCTCTAATATCAACTACTAAAAGGATTACAATTTTGAAAGTTTGAATCAGTATGCTTCAAAGCGGGATTGACCTATACAATTCGCCCAGCATTCATGCACTGGTTCGTTTTCAGATACATGAACTATATTGGCTCCTAAAAAGATAGGTATTCCTGCTTTAGCGCTCGCTTTTTCGGAAACAAGTTGGATTCTATCAAATCTAAAGAAGTGATCTAATTCAGGGGGCAATAAAAAAGGGGTTAGACTTTTTGCCTAACCCCTTGAAATATTTGGTAGCGGGGCCTGGATTTGAACCAGGGACCTTCGGGTTATGAGCCCGTTAAAATGGGTTTCATTTTATATAATAAAAAATCAGGAAAGTCTTGACATACAGGGACTGAAAGGGTATTGTGCTTTCAGTATATGACATTAAAAATCACCCCATTTAAGTAATTTTTTGGGGACAGAGTGGGGACAGGAGAAAGGACCTATGGCAAAAAAGCACAGTACAAAATATCCGGGTGTACGATACCGGGAACACCCTACCAGAAAGCACGGAGTTCAATTCGATAAGTATTTTATTATTCGCTATACTTTGGATGGCAAAAGATACGAAGAGGCATTGGGCTGGGCCAGTGATGGCTGGTCTGCTGAAAATGCTTCTGAAGAACTGGCAAGGCTTAAACGCGCTCAACGTACAGGAGAGGGGCCACAAACCCTTGCCGAAGCCAGGGAGCAGGAAAAAGCCCGGAGAGAGGCAGAGGAGCAACGAAAAAAGCAGGAAGAAATTAACGCAATTACATTCAATCAGTTTTGGAAAGATACCTATTTTCCGCAAGCAAAATTACACAAAACCGAAAGGACATACATAACTGAAAATAGTTATTTTGAACATTGGATTAAGCCGGAAATAGGGGAGAAACCTTTCAAAAATATATCTGCATGGGATCTTGAACGAATAAAGAAGAACATGTTCGATGCCAATAAAACTCCAAAAACAATTCAACATGTGCTTGCCATAATTAGGCAGGTATTCAACAAAGCCTATGTATTTGGGCTTTATTCCGGTCAAAATCCAGTCCAAAACATCAAGAAACCCAAATCAGACAATCGGCGTATACGATTTTTAACCTATGATGAGGCCGAGAAATTACTAGAGGAATTGCAAAAACGGAGCCTGGATCTGCACGACATGGCCTTGTTGGCTTTGCATTGTGGACCCAGGGCAGGGGAGATATTCGGTTTGACCTGGAAGGACATCGACTTTGAACGAGAACTTATAACACTGCGACATACAAAAAATAATCATGTCCGGCATGTACCAATGACCGACCGTGTAAAAGATATGCTTAAAAGTCGAGAATTCACCAAGAACTCAGAACTCGTGTTTCCTGCCCAAAATGGCGGAAAAAGGAAAGAGATAAGCAATGCTTTTGAAAGGGCCATTACTGGTTTGGGCTGGAATAAAGGTGTAGAAGATGCCAGGCAAAAAATAGTGTTCCACACCCTGCGCCACACCTGCGCTAGTTGGTTGGTTATGGCCGGAGTTCCACTATATACGGTCAAGGAATACCTGGGACACCAGCAAATAAGCCAAACTGAGCGTTATGCACACCTAGCGCCTGATAGCTTGCAACAGGCGACAACTGCCTTGAATAATATGGGAAAAAAGAAAAACAAAAGCAAAATTGTCAACTTGGAATAAATTGTAGTCTACAATATTTTCAACAAGTTAAAGAACTGGACTATATAGGACTTGTTTTTCAATAACTCACAACATAATAGGATGGTATTAGTTTAGCTCTTATCAAAATTTGAAAAAATTCCAAAAAAATGATGGGATAGGTAAATGAGCTATAATATATTGTTTTTATGGCCAATCAAGATATTGTTTTCAGGTTTCGCTCAAAGGAGTACACCCAAAATATCTGGCCTATATTCGTCAGATTATAGCACATAATTTTAAGCATGGTCGGATATACATATCCCGTCTCCTAGCACAGAACTGGGATTGGCGGCAATCCAATGACAAAATTAAAGATTTTGCTGTCAGAGATACACTTCTTTGAATGGAATAAGCCGAATTAATCAAATTGCCTCCTCCCAAGATTCGCAACAATAATAATGCCAAAAAGTCTTTTATAGGTTTCGATCTTTGATAAAACTCCGCTTGAGGACTTTGTTAAAGAATTTCCAGAACTTTTTGTGCACCAAGCTACTGGTAATTCAAAGACAATTTTGAAACATCTTTTGCATCTCCACCTATCTTCAAACAACACCTTGGGTTATAACTCGGTTCCAGACATCAAAATTTTTAAGTGATTCTATAGATTCCCCCCGGCTTATAACTCTAGCCAGGTTTTTTAAAAATTCGGGCTCTGGATGTCCGTCATCAATTGCCTTATCCACATTTTTTTCCAATGGCCAATGGGGGGAACGAGTACCTTTCTCGAGTAGTTCTGCCAATTTTTGCAAAGGCGGTTCTTCGCCGAGGTCAATTTGGTGAGCGTAGGCATAGAACCAAAGTTCAACAAGGAGCGCTTTTGGCAGTGACTCCTTAGATATCGCTTGGCTCAAGGAATCTTTACCTTCCTCCCATCGCTCCATAAGAAACAAAATTTGTGCATAATTTCCGAGAATGATTGGGTCGTTGGGTCTAACTCTCAACGCCTGGCAATAAAATTTTTCGGCTTCCGTGTAATTTTCGCGAATGTCCATTAGAAAAATCGCATAAAGGTGAATACAGTTAATATCCTCTGGATCAACATCAAGTGCTTTTTTGAACAAACTCTCGGCAAAATCAAAATCAATTTTACTTTTATAAAGTGCCCTTGCATAAGTCCAATATGGTTCAGAGTCATTCGGGGCCAACTCAGTCCAGAGATCATAGAACTGGGAAACTCCCTCAGGTTCCTCGATTATTTCATATACAGCCCTTCTTAAGAGCATAATAGCACGTTCAGGGCTCATACGCGCACGGCGTGCAATGAGGGATCGTGCCTTTTTGTACTCCCTTGATCGAATCGCCTCGTTAGTCTTCTTGTCCAACTGAGAGCCTCCATCGCCACAGCGCTTTCGCGTCCTTGCTTCAATCCGGGAATATGCTTCGTATAAGCCGCCTTGACGCCTTCGAAAGACATAAGGTTCTTCGCTGAGCGCCAAGCGTGGGTGATAAGGAATTTCGAGGTCAATCAACTTAATATCAGAATAAATATCCGAGAGTTCTTGATCCGCGGCTTGTTTGCGTTGGTCGTAAAGTTCGTCTTCTCCGATCGGTACAGGACTGAGGATAATATCAATGCTCTGGGGCTTAATATGAGATGCCTGCATCCGGCGGAGAAAGCGCGATGTCCCTTGCACATTTTGTCGGTTAAGACCCATGACCACCATCAGTCGATCTGCCAGGTCCCGAATACAGATACCAGACTCGTCAGAAAACCCTGTTCGCGAGTCGATCAGAACATAGTCGAACATCCGTGATTCGATGATACGTTGCTTGAGCAACTGAATCAATGGCTGACCTCGGCCTTCTCGGTAAAGGCGAGGTAAATCAAGCTCCAGTCGACGTCGCTCATAATTTTTGTCCAACATTCCTGCAGGCATTATATAAAGAACTCCATCATCGAACTTACGAACTTCGTCTGGCACGCTTATTGTATGCAGGTAAGGCTTGATCGCTTCAGCGGAGTTCTCACAGGCTAAAGGGGCTTCCTGCCCCTTTGTTGTTACATCGTAAAGCAGATCGACGAACCCTGGTATGTCTTTGTCCCCATTACTCTCATGTTCAAGATAGGAAAGCCCGGGAGCCTCTAAATCTAAATCCATCATGAGGACCCTGAACCCACGGCCAGCCAAAATTGCAGCAGTATTCAATAAAGCCATGGTACGTCCGACGCCGCCTTTGAATGAATAGAAAGTAAATAAAGAGGCATCATGATCTTCGTGCGATACCGGTGAAAGTTTGGGATGTAAAGATCGATCAGAATAAAAATTATCATCTTGATTATTATCTGAATTGCTCATATAGTCCTCGTCTAAGCTACATCGAGATACTCTGGTTGCTCAATATTAGGTGACATTTCCCTACCTCGATTAAAACCGTTATGATCAAGAAGGTCATCAATGTTCGCGAGAGTTCGAGTATGTTCTGCACTATTTGATGCGTATTCTTTTCCAGGTGTCTGTGTCACCGGCATACCTGGGTTTTTGGCGAAAATTCGCAACGTGTTTTGTACACCAGGCTCACATGTAGGTAGCACGTTTTCCAATGTTTGCCTTACATTCTTTATCTCATCAGTTGTTAAGGATTCCAAGATAAGCGGCAGATGAACATCGGCAATCGCATCTAATGCAGAGCTGTTTTCCGGAATGTTGGGCAGAAGTTCGAGTGCCGAAATAAGGTTGCGAGTAGCCAATGCGGCGAAAGCAATGCCACCGTGAATTCCGGGATCGGATATACACACATTTTTCCAGAAAGACTGCTCTTGTGGGCTGCGCAAATCGACCATGGAAGCAAGAACCCGTTGCCGGGTGTCAGCATCAAGTTGAAAAAAGGCCTGCTCGTTCTTTACAAATTCACCAAGTCGTCCGGCCAGAGAACGCAGATCGAGGTCCACGATGACCCTAAGTAAAGGTACAAATACTTCGCTTTTTTGTATATTTTGTGTTCTTGTATCAAATTTTTTAGCACATTCCTCTATCTCTTCAATTGTATCTGTTAAAAGTTCCTTGAGCCCTTCTTCCAGATTTCGGCGGGCAGCATCGGTGATATATATGTCGAGGTCCGATAGCAAGTCCCAGGGCTCGTCGTCCGGCATGGCTTTGGGAAGTGCAATTTCGCCTAAAAGACACTTTCTGAGCCACTCTTTGAATGCCATGCGAGGTTTTTCTTTAAGTTCGTCTACCAATTCCCGCAAATGTTCAGGTGTCTCTACTTCATTCATCTCTATTACCTCCTACTCCCAAATAATCAATGGCAGTCGAATTTGATATGAAATGTTTTGATTATGAACGATTTCAGGTCGGGGTGCTAAATCATCCGGATTTGGTGACAATGGTTTTGTCCAACCGTGTTCAGGTTGTGGCTGTGTTTTTGGAACAGGTTGAAAGTAAGGATTTTTGCCTGCATCAGCAACTGTTGGCAGTCGCAGTTCTTGTTGTTCGCATTGTGGCAGGTAAACCAGCAAGATCCAAGGTTCGGTAGTTTCCACCCCCCCAAGTCCGAGAGCGGTTTTTACAGCTTCTTTTGTAGACAGGGGTGATTTAAACGGTATCTCATTTCGATTAGGATTTTTAAATGTTGACCAGATAACATATCGACCAACAGGGGCTTTTGATATTCTGTTTGAAACTGAAGTTCTATCGCTAACCGCATGACTGCGAACCAAACGCTCGGCAGTTCTCTTGTCTAAATCAGGATTTTTGTCAATAATCCATCCACAAAAGCGATCAAGGGGGGCCACTCTACCGATAACTGTCGGAAATACCCCGCCCATTGAAGGCCCCTTCAATTTGCAGTGGTAACAGGCTTCTTCAAAGGCTTGCGTAGCGTCTTGCTCTAACAAGTTTTGAGAGAACTTCCTCAATAATTCATCGAAATTTTTTTTAGACAAAAGGCACTCAGATTGTAAATTTTCTGCTAGAATGCATTGCAAGCTTTCGCCCGTATTTTCCCACTCCCTAATTGTATTTTCAATGCGTTTTTTTGAGTCAGCCGGAATGTTCTGCAGAGCTTTTGAAAACACCATTTATGGATTCTCCCATCAACTCTTATCTTAAGTGACCCACCTCCGCAGGTGCAGGTAAGATTTTGATATCATATCTTGGAATTTCTACAAATTTGTATTGATGCGGGGAAAGTCGTGCTCTACTTGACAATAATTTTTCATATATAAAATCCATTAGCTCCGAGTATGTATCGAATAGTTTCAACGAACTCCAAATGGTTATTGCTATATGTCTCTAGGCGGTCTGAGATCTCAGAATCAATAGATGACAAGTTTTTTTAATATCATTGATCAATAATATTTGGTAATTAGATAATGGCATTTTTATCAACTACCATATGAAATTTGAATATTTTTTTAATAACTTATAACTATATTGAATAAAATATATAATATCTGGATGATAGTCAATAAAAATATTCGTTCTGTTGTTGCCTGGCCATCGCCGATCTCCTCGGACGAAACCGAGTTTGCGACCGGGATTATTCCGAATTTCTCACTAATCGACTTAAGCCGGTTGATCCATTTTTCGATTCCCTCTTTTGCTTCGGCCGCTTTAATCGATCGACCTTTGGCTTAGCGCCACTACCCCCACGGATGCGGTACGGTCTTACTCATTAGCATAGGCATCGGTGATAAAAATACGCGACAAGAGTTCCTTATTGAAGTCGTACTAACGCTCAAACTCTCTTCTTAACCAGGTAAGATCGTCCTAGTTACTTATATTATGCTGTAGTAGTTCATTCCCCCTATCCTCGCGCGCGTACAGCTTGTTTTCCCATCGCCAGACGGAACTAAGAGCTCGGGCCTCGGGCTGGGCGCTTTGTTGTCCTTCCTCTTTAACATGTGATTCCTTCTCTCGTTTCCGAGGTGGTGTATTTTAACGGGCTGCTCAGGGGCGGCGGCTGTTTCCCGTCCCCTTAAGCAGCAAGGTTAGATGTCCACCATTTCAAAGGGCCGATATGACGTCAGTAATAATAAAAATAATTATCAAACTTAAAAAAGTGATAGCAGAATATTTTAAAACCTTCATGCCTTTAATATACCTGTTCTTCCGTTCTTCGGAAAGATCATGTATGTATCCGATTTCTCCCCCGATCATCAAAAAAGAAAATTTATTCCATTTTTTTATTTTCTTGTCTCGTAAAAAGAGAATCCTTAAATAAGTTATACTCACAAGGGCGATAAAAAAAGCAATACACATAGGGATAAAAAGAACTATCGCTATTATATTGAATTGTTCATTCATAATGACATCTAACGAGAGCCATCAGGCGCGCGAGGTACGAGCGTCGCCTGGACAGCATTGTTCGGCTTCTCCATGCGACCTGTTTACTTTGGCATCTCATCTATACGCCTACAGAATTCATCAATGTTCTCCGGCTCTTCAAACTCTATATTGAATGACGGCATGGAAACAGCTCCCTTTTTCAATGCTCGGCGGTTCACCTTTGATAAGGCATCAAGAACTTCCAAGAAGTTGTGCACCCCTTTCCGTATAGGAATAGTCCACCCGTATACCATTTCATGAATATTCTCGCAGTCCTCCGGCGGTACCACCCTGTGCCATTCAACCTCCATGTTCTTTGCACTCTCGTACATGGCCACAAGTGCCACGACCTCACGCTTTAGTGCTGGAAGATCATTCTCTCCTCTCGTAGCGCCAATGGCTGCTGGCACTTCTTGCGTGCATAGCAGAGCTGCCGATTTCACCATTCGAAGGATCAACTCCGGTCGCGTGCGAAGCCAATCAACATAGTCGTAATAATCCATGTGCGTCGGTACGATGAACTCCGATCCTTTGTCAATTCTATAGAGCACGCCATCAGCTTCCTGGATCCGGTCTTCAATTAATCTCTTCGCGAGCGCAGCACTCCAGCCGCACTTCTGCTTCCGAAATATCGATCTGGCGGCTTCACTCTCACCGACAAGTGCTTCGGGTACGTAATCCGCCTTCGCCCGGTAAGTGCGGTACAATAGAACCGCAAAAGCGAGCACCAAAATGGGTAATGCCAATTCGTCTACCGGAACACGTTGTCCACTAGCCCTCATGAAGACTTCGGCCACGGCCCACATAGAGACTACAACCGTTGCAAACGTGCCGGCCTCCCTAGGTATGCCCTTGCAGTACTCCCAGAGGTGTTCATACCACGCTTTCTCAGTAAACGTGAAAGTATGAAATCCGGAGTAGTATTCGCTATCGTCTTTTTTGGTCATTATTGCGACTTTAGCTTTTGTTAGGACCACGAACGACCGCATCAGCGGCCACGGCGTAGCAGCGGTCCATCTGGTTGCTGTTGTTTGGTGGTTTTATACACAGATATTAAAATCCAAGTCCACTTCCGATGCGGGAATACCACCTCGAATTCCCCTAATTAATGTATTCCTACTTTGCCTAAGTTAGCAACAATAAGTCTATACAACTCTTTCTTTGTTTGCAATGAACGACTAGTGAACATGGATATTTCGATTAGGGTGTAGTTTTTGGTCTTATCAGGGGGGAACTTGAGAATCCTTCAGGTGATACTCGTGGAATCTGATATTACGTTCATTCTCCGGTATCTTGAGTGCCTCTTGCATAGTGGAATGAGCGGCTTTCATTATTTCCTTCTTCTGAGATGCACTCCAAGATTTTTTTATTTTAGCAAGTGGCAACTCTCCTCCGGGTATATAAGTTATACACACCGAACACTGCTTTTCAGCGGGCGCGAGTTTTTTTGCGCTCCGCTGTAAAAGCAGTGTTAGGCATTGATTTCACTAACGGCTTCTTCTCCAGAGTCGAGCCGATGTGTGTAAGCGTATCGTGGTCCACCAACAGACAAGTGCAGAAAGTGAACTCGGAATGCCAGCCAGCCGAAAAGCCGCACTTGAACTTTTGCATAAGGGTCGTTTCCCTCAAAAACAATCCCATGAAAAGGCTTATACTTGTTTGAAGTAAGCCTCTCAACAAAAAAGATGTCTGTATTCATCTGTTTGTTACGAAAAACGGACCGTATTTGCGACAATTCTGGGTCTTCCCCGTAAATTGCTAGACCGACATGGCAAGCCAGAAATTCAAAAGCAATCTTTGCCGGTATTAATGGGTCCATCAATTTTGCATGGCTTAAATCTATTTCTAGACGGTCAATACGCCACTTTATGGCTTCTAATCCCGTGGCAATTTCTACTCGTTTATTATCTGGTGCCTCGTCGAACGTGGAGACTGCCTGCTGCGCTGTCACTTCTTGGTATCCGGATTTGCTGAAAAGATTCAGCAGGGTTTTTCTTCCTATGCCCGTTGGTTGTATGATAGAACCGTCTTCCAGTTTCTTTGATTTTACACGAAAGTCACCATCCTTGAAGTAACCCACAGTTGAACCGTGGTCGCTGTATGCAATATGCGGGTGACTTTCAACCAGGCGGGAGGCAAGGAGTGGAATTTTATCAGCCATACTTTTGGCAGACATTATAACAGAGGGGTCGGACTTCGCTTTGGCTTCTAGATTGCGACCCAATTCAGAGTTGCAGGACATACAAAGGAAGTCGGCGGTGAGTATCCCTCCTAGCGCCTCTGGTATGAGGTGCTCTTCACTGAGTCTTGTTTCATCGAGGCAAAGAATACATCTATTGCCGGGCCAAGGTACTTTCAGTGTTCATCTCCTTCTTTTTGGTGCCTAACGAACACCTAACGTGCTGAGTGAAGTGAAGCGGAATCCAGTCACTTTGAGCGTTTTGTTATACCGGTCGCCAAGTCGGAATCGTGTCGGCATCAACGAGATGTATTTCGCGACGCGGTCGTTCCATCCACGCCTTCGCGTTTGCCTTTAATCCTCGATTAAAATCTGAATACTCGTTACCACGTGCCGTTATGAAAACATTTCCAATGTTGCTTTTATCCACCGCTCTGAATATGTGATGGTCAACGTCTGATAGTGAATGTCCGAATACCAACAAATCCCCCGCAGTTTGCCGCAACCTTCTCAGGCAATAGCTCAAATAGGGATTGTTGTTGATCCGGCGAAGCTTCAACTCTGAGGATGGTTCTGAGACAAATAGTGGAAAAACGTCCCGACGTAAATTGTCCTGGACCGTATCTACAATCGGATCCCCTCGTCTTGAGAAAGTATGTTTCTTAATTCCCTTGAGCGTCTCATACAAATGGAGAGCCCCGTGTAAGAAGAACACATTTTGATCGGTGTCCGGACCTACCCAAAGAGCGCCTTTACGAAAACCGTCGTCAGTATCCCAGTTCTCTGGGGGCAACAAGTCTTGATTTCTCGCCCAGTACATTAGTAGATCGTAATTAACGGTATATATGCAGCTGAAAGATGATAAAAACTGCCGTGCGCACCGATATTCCGTCTCCTCAATTTCATTTGGCCGGCTAGGGTGGGTCTCGGAGATGGCCATTATGAGCGAGTCTTTTATTATCCTTATATCACTCTCTATCTTTTCTAGACGCCCCTGATTCAAGTCATAGAAGGGCAAAAGACTTGTGGCAGCACGAAGATGCGAACTAACTTTCTCAAAGTCGTATGTTTCCAGAGCGTCGAAAATTCCGCGAATCGAGCTGGATCGTTCCCCAAAGTCCGCGGCATCGAAGAGTGTCTCGTACTGAAACGGTCGATCCCGACAGGCACGCGAAAAGCCGTTTCCCAGTAGAACAGATACATCTCGTGGGTCTGATACTGCTTCCCACATCTGATTATAGGATAGCATCAAATAAACTCCGTAACGTCTGGGTCAGGGGCGCTTGCAGCGAAGCGGAAAGCGACCCCAGCACCCTGTTATTCGGCATTTTTTGTTAATTTGGTGGATTATCTATTAATAATTTTGCAAGTCGTTCTATTGTTTTTAATTCGCTTAAAACCTCATAAAATGCATCTAAATCCCCAGAGCTTAGATGCGTTGCTTGATTAGGATGAACAGATCGGTTTCTTATTTGTCTAAGCTTCATAAGCACATCTTTTGTAAAACTGCTATCAAATCCTACCGCATATAGACTGACCCGTTCATCATAATCTTCAGCTTTTTCATATCTACCTTTTTTAAGTATGTATTCTATCACTTTATAGAAGCATTCAAATTTCTGAAAAGGGTTACTTGCCCTCCACGCATTTGCAAAATGTGAAATTGCGATTGATATATCAAATTTGGATACATATGACTGAGGATCGAATTTACCTAAAATTTTATAGCCCATAGGGTGACTTAAATTTTTTATTACTTTTTTTTCATTTAATTTTTTTTCTTCTGATAGACCTTCTTTGTGGGTAGATCCTTGATAAGCTTCTCACCTTTCATCTTATTATTCCTTACTTCGGTCACCGCCCCTTATAAAGTTGCCTTCACCGGTGGCAATGAGCTAGCTGAATTGTCGTCCTAGTGAAAAATATGGTTAGGCAATTTCGGGTAGTTTCTACTTTGGATTCCCATAACTGAGAAGAAGTTGAAACAGATCAATTACGCGAACGATTGCAATTCTGTATATAGGTCCATCACGCATATCTTTTACCCTATCAAACTCTCTATCCAATCTTTCAAGGGCTTTTGCTTCATCTGTTCGCCCAGGACCTTCAGCAGTCCAAGGAACTATCATGATCCCGTAATCTGCTTTCTTGTTGCGAATTGCCTGTCTTAACGTGTAGTATCCATTATCCAAATTTATAGAGGTCTCAATCTCGATGGCTACAGTTTTACCCTCCACAGAAATCAGATTGTCTAATTCGACGTATTCTCGGCCACCTTCCATTCGGACGCTGCCGACTTTGTCGAACATTCTATTAAGCGCTTGTTGAACTCTTTTTGACCCTTCATTCCAATTAAACTGGTTATACAAAAGAAATTGCTGCAACTTCGAAAGTGAAGCGTCGTTATCCTCGATTGAATCAAATTCGCTCGGCCTGAATATGTGGACCATGCAAGCCTTGTTCAAAATTAGATTTTTCCCTTCTTTATAGAGAGCTACCTGTTCAGATGCAAACTTCCTCACAGCTAAAGTATTCGATTTATCTACTCCTACGATTTCGAGCAATTTAGCTTGGAGATTCCTGATCAATTCTTCCGCGGCAGGGTCGGCGTTGTCAGCGTCGAATTTGAGCCAGTTAAGATGAGTGTCAGTCATTATTGATCTCAAAATAGTTCTTTATATGATGTCTAACGAAAAAAGTCAGTGGTGTTTTGGGCAGAGCGAAGCGGTGACCCAAACAACCACTACACTGTCTTGTTAAGTTTTTTTATTGAATATTTTATTACTTAAAAAGCATCCAACTAATATAAAAAGAAAGACAATTACATAGCCAATTGTTTTATTCTGAGTTGTATATGCCGCTATAATTGCACCAATAAATCCAAAGATAAGGGTTAAGCCTACCTTATTTGCATTACGTTTTGATAACTTTGCACCTTTAAAATAAACTATATAATCATCATTTTTATCATTCATTTTATATCTTTAAATTTCAGAGTAGATGGTATTTTTGGCAACTTGTGCCGCCAGGAGTCAAGTTGACCTTCTTGTTAGGAATTTTTAGTCAAACAAATTAGGGTCTTTGAACATACTTGAAATATGCTCCCTAATTATGTCTCTTTTACCCCAAGAATCATTTATTTTGAATTGCTTATCAAATAGATTTATACCTAGATCATTGTCCATATCTTCACCTTGATTCTCGGGAGCTACGACAACTGAAATAATCATTCCAACAATATAGCCTGTTGGAAGCTCCCATGTTTGACCGATCTTTAATTCTCCTTTTTCGTTAATCTTCAACCGCTCATCCAGTTCTCCTTCATGTGCGATAGAAGTTCTTCCGAATTTATACATAGCCGTAGGAAAATCAATACCATCAACAACAATATTTTTAAAAGCATTGTGAGTTGCTATTGAAGATATTAGAACTTCTTCATCCCTTAAAAATTCCTTTATTCTTTTACCAACCCCATCTCTCGGCCTTCTCTTTTTAGCAGTCTTGTCAATAGCGGGAAAAAGGTGAACAAAAGATGATTCATAGTCATTCTTTTGTAGACTCTCGATTGCTGAATTGATTCTTCTACTTATTGATGAACTCATGAACTTTCCCTTTCCTAACACCCTGCGGATACTTGATCCGAACGAGCGCCTTGTTAGTACTTATTCCGGCCACGACTCTGGCAACCCGAGAAGAGTTGAAAGCCTTTCGCCTTCAATCCATTCCATTTTGTTATCCATCGCCATTGCATGGTTAACTCTCTGGAGTGAAGCTGGGACAGAAAACTGCGCCCACGGATTGAAATAGAGCGTGTTCTTCCTTGTTACTTGATTCCATGGATTCAGTCCGCCAAAAATCCAAACCCCGCTAACTCGCGTATACTGAGCCCCATCTGGGCCGAACCACGCACCATTAGGCGTACGTTTCACTTCAGGATGTCCATCGGGGTTTGTACGATTATAGACGTATTTCTCCTGACCAAACAAAGCCTGTACTTCATCGATACGATCTAAAGAATGCCCATCAACGTTTATTGCAACAATAAAGGGAGTTTTCAATTCGCCGTATCGTCCTCCCTTAGAACGAACGGCGTTTCTGATTGTCTCCCATGCATTTACCCATCGAGCACCACCGGAAAGCACTCCAATAACTCTCTGCCCCTTTCCACGTTTCTCTGGCTTGATTGGGATTGCCTCAAACTCAACACGCCACCCTGCGTGCTCCCATGTCATCGAAGGAATTTGCTCGGGACCATTTTCCTCAACATCCATTGCCACAGCGTCAGGGTCTAAGCTGGATAGCCAATTAGACAGTTCTCCACGTAATGCTTTGCCGGGAGGAGGCGTATCGGGGTTTCCTTTGGCGCTTATCCCAATAAAGAAGTTTGGCGAATCAAGCTTCTCAATAGACTCCAAAACTACATTCTTCCTTTTTTTCGCAGTTCTTTCTGCTTCACTGTACTCAGAGGCCAGAACTGCCTCGAGATAAAATTCTTCGCCATTAGGCATTTGCACTAGAAAATCCGGCCGTTTTTCGGACCCATTTTCTAGTTTTGGATGCACTTCTAGTTGACCACCTAAGCCTCTAACAAGCGCATACAGAACAATTTCGAATGTAGCCGAATCGAATGCTTTTTTGTCTCCCGACCTTATTCTCGAAATAAGTTCTCTAGCCTCATCCTCTGGAAAGCACTCTAGCCATTCATTTAGAAATTCACGGACCCGAGCAGCTTCTTTCCTTGCGGATCGATCTAAGTAATCAAAATCGTTCTCGATGTATGTCTTTGGCCCTTGGTACTTACGATCCTTTTCTTCAAACAACATCGCCCATGCATCCGTGTAAAGTATTAACGAAAAGCTAAGCGGCGCCCTGAAAAGGGCGTCCGGTGGACGGCCGCGAGGCCGGGAACGAACTTGAGCGACTGGTTAGAGGGGATTCGATATCACACCTTGGATCCGATCGCACCCATAATGACCACTACCAACAACAAAATTCCTATCGCAAAGCTCCATAACTGACACCAGAGCAAAGTCCAGGAAAATTGCCCAAGCTGATCTGCTTTCTCCCTAAGCCGCTGGAGATCATCAGGCGTTGTGCCATTCTCTCTTTGGCGCGCCACCTCCGCTGTTACTCGAAAATCACGCAGGCGCGAAATAGTACACCAAAGTCCCGCAGCGACAGATACCACTAAAGCTAAGAGCGAGGCTGAAAGTAGACAATTCTGCCATCCAGCACGCTCAAGCTCCGATTTAATAAAAAGGGAACTTTCGTACCCGATACCCGCGACGGAAAGACCGAGTACCAGATTGAGCGTATACCCAAACTGCTCGATTGAACGTCCTTGCCAACGAATAGAGCTTTCCCGTTTGTTGATTTCTGACTCGCTGCTTTCTGCCATACTTTCCCTCTATCCGCTGCAGCTCATTGTTATGCTGATCTAGCCGCCGAATCTCCCCGGAGGCAAAAATGCCTCTCCTGTCTGGGCGGCGTGCCGACGAACGCGACAAATTATTTCATGCAACTCCATCGCGCCGGTCAAGAACATATACAGGTGCGATGCATCCAATAAAAGGGTAGTAGTCCGTCTCCCCGACGCCTGTTCTATCGCCACCTTGGAGTAGCCAGAAACGGATAACATCACCCCCATAGTATTTTCGGCTTTATCTTCCACCTTGGCTCTAAGCGAATCGATCTCCTCAGCACCGACCTGATTTGAGGTAAACTTTAACTCTACGAGATGCGTAGTCCCTTCAACAGTGAGGGAGCCATCAATTTGGCGTCCCCCGGATTTATAAGGCCGCCTATTCTGGATTTCGCAAAAATCGAGAAGATCGAAAAACCATGACTCAAACTCATAGCCGCCTTCTTGCGTACCTACTTTGGTATTTAGCGCATCTAGCCGAGCACGTAGAGCGTCCTTGTCAGTTTCCGCCCTCTTGAACTCGGCCTTCGCCTCCTCTGCACGCCGCCGGACCTCCTCCTTTTCGGCTTTATCCTTTTCTTCTTCCTTTTTATCTTTCAGATACTTTTTTAGTTCAGCAACAGCCTTATGTGCATCTTGGATCTTCTGATCTGAGTCTTCCCATCCACGCAAATCAGGAAACGTCTGATATTCTGAGAGGTTCTGCGCCATGTGTCTTATTACACCCCGCCCTCTTTCCGAATTTTGAAGTTGGTTAAAGAGGCGATCAAGAAGCTCTCGCTTACTTTCGTCTTCAGCCCACGTCGAAAGGAACTTCTCGGATACATACGAGCTTCGCAAGAATCTGCGCAACTCCTTTTTGCGCCAAAACACTTTTAGCGCAGCCTCATACGTCAGATGAATTAGCCTTGGCGTTACCGGTACGGCCATACGCAGATTACTCCGAAGACGTATCTATTTCCCAATTGCATAATGTGCCCGCGGATCAGGAGCGAGGCCAGCGGCAAACGCAGTTTGCCGCTGGCCGA
>JGI1684J13235_1000174_pt1 | contig 24355 bp, 23 predicted proteins | sample PonA232FremontCA_2_FD_13235 | JGI IMG/M metagenome (IMG submission 13235) | reverse complement strand
ACCGGGCGGTGGTCGGCGACCGGGTGCGCATCGACAACCTGCAGTTCACGGTCCGCGAGATGAGCGACGGGCGGATCACCCGGGTGGGCATGCGCATCGGGCGGCAGGGCTGATGCGCGGCCCACCCGGGCCCGGCGTCAGCCTCGGGCCTCGAGCAGCCGCGCGATGCCGTCGGCATCCGGCCGGTGCACGACCCCCTGCTCGGTGACGATGACGTCCACCAGCCCCGCCGGGGTGACATCGAAGACCGGATTCCAGGCGTCCACCCCCTCGCCCTCGGGCGCGATGCGCCGCCCGCCGAGCTCCAGCACCTCACGGCCATCCCGGGCCTCGATGGGGATGTCCGCCCCGCTCCGGGTGGCCGGATCGATGGTCGCGGTGGGCGCGACCACCATCAGCCCTACCCCGTTCTCCCGCGCGGCGAGGGCGACGGCGTAGGTCCCGATCTTGTTCGCCACGTCGCCGTTCGCGGCGATGCGGTCGGCGCCCACGATGGCCCAGTCCACCTGGCCGGCGGCCATCAGGGCCGCCGCGGCCCCGTCGGCGACCACCTCCACCGGGATGCCGTCGGCGGCAAGCTCCCAGGCCGTCAGCCGCGCCCCCTGCAGCCAGGGGCGGGTCTCGTCGGCGAAGACCCGGGCCACGCGGCCATCCGCCCAGGCGGTGCGGATCACGCCCAGGGCCGTACCCAGGCCGCCGGTGGCCAGCGAGCCGGTATTGCAGTGGGTGAGCACGCCGCTGCCGGGCTGGATCAGTCCCGCCCCGGAGCGGCCCATGCAGCGGTTGGCCGCCACATCGGCCTCGTGGATGGCGTGGGCCTCCGCGAGCAAGCTCGGCCCCGGGTCCTCGTCAGCCGGCAGCGCGGCGGCCCGCGCCTCCATCCGGTCCAGGGCCCAGGCCAGGTTCACCGCCGTGGGGCGGGAGCGTCGCAGGGCGGCCACGTCCTCGGCCATGCCGGACTGCCACCGGTCCCCGTGCCGCTGCCACGCGGCCGAGGCCGCCAGGGCGACGCCGTAGGCCGCGGCAACGCCGATGGCCGGCGCTCCGCGCACCACCATGTCGGTGATCGCCTCGGCGACGTGCGCCGCGTCGGGGCAGAAGCGGTACGTCGCTTCCGCCGGGAGGCGGCGCTGGTCCAGCAGGTAGAGGCCGCCGTCGCGCCACTCGAGCGCCCGGACCGTGTCGTGGGAGGCTGTCGTCAACGCGTGGTACCCTCTTCTCTGGATCAAGGGAGCGCATTATGGAACGTGTCGACACAGTGATCCACGCCCGCTGGGTCCTGCCGGTGGAGCCGGCGGAAACCGTCCTCGAGGATCACGGCGTCGCCCTGCGCGACGGCCGGATCGCGGCGGTCGCCCCCAACGACGAGCTGCGCCGCCGGTACGAGGCCGGCGAGCGGCGCGAGCTCGGCGAGCACGCCCTCATCCCCGGCCTGATCAACGCCCACACCCACTCGGCGATGACCCTGCTGCGCGGCATGGCCGACGACCTGCCGCTGATGACGTGGCTCACCGAGCACATCTGGCCGGCGGAGCAGCGCTGGGTCAGCGAGGCCTTCATCCGCGACGGCAGCACCCTGGCGATGGGGGAGATGCTGCTCAGCGGGGTGACCTGCTTCAACGACATGTACTTCTTCCCCGGCGTCACCGGCGAGGCAGCCCGCGAGGTGGGGATGCGCGCCGTGCTCGGGATGATCGTCATCGGCGTGCCCAGCGGCTACGCGCAGAGCCTGGAGGAGTACCTGGACAAGGGCCTCGCCCTCCACGAGGCCTACCGCGACAAGCCGTTGGTGCGCACGGCCTTCGCCCCCCACTCGCCGTACGCCGTGGAGGACGCCTTCCTGGAGCGGATCGGCCGCCACGCCGAGGAGCTGGACGTGCCGGTGCACATCCACCTCCAGGAGACCGCCGACGAGGTGGCGCAGAGCCTGCGCGAGACCGGCCAGCGCCCCTTGCAGCGGCTGGATGGGCTGGGGCTGGTGTCGCCGCGGCTGCTCGCCGTCCACGCCACGCAGCTGGAGCAGGCGGAGATCGATCGACTCGCCGAGGCCGGCGCCCACGTCCTCCACTGCCCCGAGGCCAACCTCAAGCTCGCCAGCGGCTTCTGCCCCACGGCGGCGCTACGCCAGGCCGGGGTCAACGTGGCGCTGGGCACCGACGGCGTGGCGAGCAACAACGACCTGGACCTCATCGGCGAGATGCGCACCGCGGCCCTGCTGGGCAAGGCGGTCTCGGGCGACGCCGCCGCCCTGCCCGCCGACGAGGCGCTACGCATGGCCACCCTCAACGCCGCTCGCGCCTTCGGGATGGACGACGAGCTCGGCTCCATCGTCCCCGGCAAGGCCGCCGACCTGGCCGCCGTCTCCCTCGCCGACCTGGATGTCCGCCCCGTCTACAACCCGCTCTCCCAGCTGGTCTACGCCGCCACCCGGCAGCACGTCACCGACGTCTGGGTGGCCGGCGAGCCCCGCGTGCGCGACCGGCAGCTGACCACCCTGGACGCCGATGCCGCCGTCGAGCGGGCCGAGGCGTGGCGGGCACGCATCGCCGCCGGGCGGGCGCAATGACCGACGAGGGACGGGAGGAGCGCGCTATGGCCGAGCCCGAGCCGAGCGAGCGCAACGAGGATCACCGCGAGACCGAGCGCTTCGACGCCACCACCGACTGGTGGGAGCCGGACGGTAGCCAGCGGGCCCTGCACGACATCAACCCCGTGCGCCTGGACTGGCTCGAGGCGCGCCTCGGCGGCCTCGAGGGCAAGCGGGTCCTGGACGTCGGCGCCGGCGGCGGCCTGCTGGCCGAGGGCATGGCTCGCCGCGGCGCCCAGGTCCTGGGCATCGACACCGCCCGGCAGGCCCTGCAGGCCGCCAAGCTCCACGCCCTGGAGGCGGAGCTCACCAACGTCGACTACCGCCTCTGCACCGTCGAGGAGCTGGCCGAGGAGGCCCGGCGGGGCGAGATCGCGCCCTTCGACGCCGTGGCCTGCATGGAGATGATCGAGCACACCCCGCACCCCGCCTCGGTGGTCGCTGCCGTGGCCACCCTGCTGCGCCACGGCGGCGATGCCTGCTTCTCCACCATCAACCGCACCCCGAGCGCCTACGCCCTGGCCATCCTCGGCGCCGAGTACGCCCTCGGCCTGCTCCCCAGGGGCACCCACCGCTATGAGCGCCTGGTGCGCCCCTCGGAGCTGACCCGCTGGGCGCGGGAGAGCGGCCTGGATCTCCAGGAGGTGACGGGGCTGGGCTACAATCCCTTCAGCCGCCGCGCCTGGCTCAAGCGGGACACCTCGGTGAACTACTTCGCCCACTTCCGCAAGGCATGAGCGGCTCCGGCGGCATCCTCTTCGACCTCGACGGGACCCTGGTGGACACGGCGCCGGACCTGATCGCCTGCGTCCAGGAGCTGCTCGCCGAGGCGGACCGCCTCGCCGCGGCACCCGAGGCGCTACAGGCCTCGGTCTCCCACGGCGCCCGCATCATGGTCAGCCACGCCTTCGCCCTGCCGCCCTCGAGCCCCCAGGCCGAGGCCCTGGAGGCGGAGCTGGTGCGCCGCTACCGCGCGCGCCTCGCCGAGCACAGCGGGCTATTCCCAGGCATGGCCGGGGTGCTCGACACCCTCGACGCGCACGGCGTTCCCTGGGGGATCGTCACCAACAAGCCGAGCCACCTCACCGTGCCCCTGCTCGAGCGCCTGGGACTGCGGTCACGGGCCGGCGCGGTGGTCTGCGGGGATACCCTGGAGCACGCCAAGCCCCACCCGCTGCCGATCCACCACGCCGCGGCCACGCTGGGGTGCGCCCCCCAGGCCTGCTGGGGCATCGGCGACGCCCGCCGCGACATCGACGCTACCCTGGCGGCAGGCGCCCGCAGCCTGGTGGCGCTGTTCGGCTACCTCCACGCCGGCGACCGCCCGGCCCGCTGGGGCGCCCACGGCCTGATCCGCCAGCCCGGCGAGCTGCTGGGCTGGCTGGATCCGGCACCTGCGGCCGGCCCGGCCCTTGCCGACGAGTGACGCAGCGCCATGCCCGAGCCCACCATCCCTGCCGAGACCCTCGAGCGGATCGCCCCGGCCGGCTCCAGCCTCGACTACGCCCTGCGCCTGGCGCCGGCGCAGCGGCGCGGCGCCCTGCAGGCCGTCGCTGCCTTCAGCGCCGAGATCCGGCGCGTACCGCTGACGGTCAGCGAGCCCGACGTCGCCCGCGCCAAGCTCCAGTGGTGGCGTACGGAGCTGGCGCGGATCCTCGACGGCGGCGGCGACCACCCCGTGGCCGCCCCCCTGGCCGCGGCCGTCCGCGACCACGGGCTACCGGGCACCGACCTGCGCGCCCTGCTCGACGAGGCCGACCGCGTCCTCGACGGCGACCGCCCCGAGACCTTCGCCGAGCAGCGCGAGCACGCCGAGCGCTACGGCGCGGCACCGCTGCGGCTGGCCGCGCGGGTGCTCACCGATGATGACGCCGCGGACGCCTGCGCCACGACCCTCGGCGGCGCGGTCACCCTGACGCGCAGCCTACGCCTCCAGGGGTGGGCCGCCCGGCACGGCGACAGCGACCTGCCGCGGGCACAGCTGAGGCAGGCCGGCGTCTCCGAGCAGGGCCCCCTGCTACAGGCGGACGGCCAGGCCCCACCGGCCCTGCTCGACGCCCTGCGGGCGCAGGCGGAGGCGGTAGCCCCCCTCTACCCGCAGGCCGCCCGCCAGGCACCGGCCGGGCGCGCCCGGCGCCGCGCGCTGCACCCGCTGGCAGCCTACGGGGCCATCCACCAGGCCCTGCTCACCGAGATCCGCCGCCGCGGCCCGGCCGAGCTGATCCGGGGCCGCATCACCCTGCCGCCGCTGCGCAAGGCCTGGCTCGCCTGGCGTGGCCGGATCGCGGCTACCTAGAATGGCGGCCAGGCGTCCTGCCGCCGGTGCGTGGCCGGACGGACCGGGGCTAGCCTTGCGCGCCCCAGGCCCGCTCGGTAAGGTACAATATTCCGTGAAACGCTATAACAATCTGAGGGATAGCCGTGGCCGACCAAGCGCTGATCTCCGCCGACTACCAGCCCCCTGAAGGCGCCTTCGACGGACGCGTCGTCCTCGTCACCGGAGCCACCGGCAGCATCGGCGAGGCGGTCGCCCGCAGGCTCGCCGCCGCCGGGGCCACGGTCGTGATCCTCGACAAGGACCTCAAGGCCCTCGAGGGGCTCTACGACCGCATCGTCGAGGCCGGCCACCCGGAACCGGCGATCTACCCGATGAACCTCGAGGGGGCTACCTTCGACAACTTCCCCGAGGTCGCGCAGCGGATCCGCGAGGGGCTCGGCCGGCTCGACGGCCTCCTGCACGCCGCTGCCACCCTGGGCAAGCCGGCCCCGGTGGATCTCTACGACACGGAGACGTGGTACCAGGCCCTGCAGGTCAACCTGAACGCCGCCTTCATGCTCACCCAGGCCTGCCTGCCGCTGCTGCGCGAGTCGGACCGCAGCGCCATCGTGCTGACCACCGACGCCAGCGGCCGCGAGGGCAAGGCCTACGGCGGCGCCTACGCCGTGGCCAACGCCGGTCTCGAGGGGCTGATGCGGGTGCTTGCCAAGGAGCTCGCCGAGAGCAGCAGCGTCTGCGTCAACAGCCTGGATCCCGGCGTGGTGGCCTCGGGCCTGCGCCACCAGGCCTTCCCCTTCGAGGACCCGCAGGGGCTGACCCAGCCGGAGCAGGTGGCCGGCGCCTTCCTGCGCCTGCTCGGCCCGGACGGCCGGACCTACCACGGGCAGTCGCTGACGGTGGAGCCGGCCCCGGCTTGAGCGCCGCGGCACTCAGGCCGGTCGCCGGCCTGACCCGGCAGCGCCTGCGCTGGCTGCTGCAGGCGCTGCTGGCCCACCACGGCCCGCAGCACTGGTGGCCGGCGGACACCGGCTTCGAGGTCCTTGTCGGCGCGGTCCTGACCCAGAACACGGCCTGGCGCAACGTCGAGCAGGCCCTGTCGCGGCTGCGCGAGGCCGGCCTGCTCGATCCGGTGGCGCTGGTCGAGGCCGAGCCCGAGACGGTCGCCGAGGCGATCCGGCCCACCGGCTACTTCAACGTCAAGGCGCGCCGGCTGCGGAACCTGTGCCTCGCCTACCTGCAGGAAGGCTGCCTGGAGGGGATGCAGCTGCAGGGCACCGAGGCCCTGCGCGAGCGGCTGCTGGCGGTCACGGGCATCGGCCGCGAGACCGTCGACGACATCCTGCTCTATGCCCTCGACCGGCCGGTGTTCGTGGTGGACGCCTACACCCGGCGCCTCTTCCAGCGCCTCGGCTGGATCGGGGGCCAAGAGGGCTACGAGCAGCTGCGGGCGGCCGTGGAGGCCGCCCTGGGCCCGGACACCGAGGCCTTCAACGAGCTCCATGCCCAGGTGGTGGCCCTGGGGAAGGACACCTGCCGGCCCACCCCGCGCTGCGAGGCCTGCCCGCTCAGCGGCGCTTGCGCCTACGCCGGCGGCGACCCCGCTGCGGCTGCTCCTGCGCCGGCTCCGGGCAGCTAAGGCCCACGTGCTCGTACAGCTCCCGCTTGGCCGCCTCGTCGAGCTCGCGTAGCCGGCCCTGGCGCAGGTCCCGCGGCATGACCACCGGGCCGTAGCGCACCCGGATCAGGCGGCTCACCGTAACGCCCTGGGACTCCCACAGGCGCCGCACCTCCCGGCGGCGCCCCTCGGTGACGATGACGTGGAACCAGGCGTTGGTCCCCTCGCCGGGCTCGTCCACCGGCATGGCCGAGTCCACTACGTCGAAGCAGGCCGTCCCGTCCTCCAGCTCCACGCCGGAGACCAGCCGCTGCACCATCTCCTCGGTCACCTCGCCGTGGATGCGGCAGGCGTACTCGCGCTCCACGCCGTTGGAGGGGTGCATGAGGGCATTGGCCAGCTCGCCGTCGTTGGTGAACAGCAGCAGGCCCTGGCTATTGATATCCAGCCGGCCTACCGAGATCCAGCGCCCGGGGGTCCGCGGCAGCCGCCGGAAGACGGTGTCGCGCCCCTCCGGATCGGAGCGGGCGGATACCTCGCCCTCCGGCTTGTTGTACATGAGCACCCGCCGCGGCGGCTCGCGGTGGGCGCGCTGCAGGGTGCGGCCGTCGAACGCCACGTGGTCCCGGGGCCCGACCCGGTCGCCGAGCTGGGCCGTGCGTCCGCCCACCTGCACGCGGCCGGCGCTGATCGCCGCCTCCATCTCCCGGCGCGAGCCCAGCCCGGCCCGGGCCAGGACCTTTTGCAGCTTCTCGCCTGCCGGTTGGTTACCGCCGTTACTCGCCACGGCTCTCCCCCTGTTCCGCATCGTTCACCCCCGGCGGGCGCGCCTCGCCCACCGGCCGGGCCTCGTCCGTGCCGTTATCACCGCCGCCATCCCCGGCGGCGGCCTCGTCACCATGGGCCGGCTGGCTGCCACCGCCTGCCGGCGCCTCGCCGGCAGCCCCCGCGTCCGCCTCGTCCGGCAGGCGCAGGTCGAGCTCCAGGTGCGCCTGGTCCGGATCCTGGAGCGTGGCCAGGTCCGGCAGCTCGTCCAGGCTGCGCAGGTTGAAATGCTCCAGGAAGGCCCGCGTGGTCGCGTACATCGCCGGCCGCCCCGGCACGTCCCGGCGCCCCACCACCCGGATCCAGCCCCGCTCCTCCAGGGTGCGGATGATGGCGGTGCTCACGCTGACCCCGCGCACCTGCTCGATCTCGCCGCGGGTGACAGGCTGCCGATAGGCGATCAGCGCCAGCGTCTCCAGCATAGCCCGCGAGTAGCGCGCCGGCCGCTCCGCCCACAGCCGCGACACCCAGGGCGAGACCTCGGTACGGACCTGGATGCGGTATCCGCCGGCCACCTCGCGGACCTCGATACCGCGCTCGGCGTAGTCTGCCGCCAGCTCGGCCACGGCCTGGCGGATCGCCGCGCGCTCCGGCGCCTGCCCCGTCTCGAACAGCCCCTGGAGGCGCTCCACGCTGAGCGGCTCGCCGGCGGCGAGCAGCGCCGCCTCCAGGATGTACTTGAGCGGCGGCGTACTCATCGGGGGCGTACGTAGATCGGGGCGAAGGCCTCGGCCTGGACCAGGTCCACCATCGACTCGCGGACCAGCTCGAGCAGCGCGAAGAAGGTCGCCACCACGCCGGAGCGCCCCTCCGCGGCCCCGAGCAGATCCGCGAACGGCGTGTGCCGCTCGGTGGACAGCTGCGCGAGGATCTCGCCCATGCGGGCACGGATGCTGATCGCCTCGCGCTCGACCTGGTGGCTCTCGTTGAGCTGGGCCCGGCGCATCACCTCGGAGAGGGCGAGGAGCATCTCGCGCAGGCTCACCTCCGGCGTCGGCGCCGCCGGCTGGCAGCCCGGTGCCTCGGCGGCGGCCGTGAAGGTGTCCCGCCCTAGCCGGGGCAGCTCGTCGAGCCGCTCCGCGGCGCGCTTGAACTGCTCGTACTCCTGCAGCCGGCGGATGAGCTCCGCCCGCGGATCGGCCTCCTCCGCCTCCGGATCGGCCTCCGCCTCGGGCCGGGGCAGCAGCACCCGGGACTTGATCTCGGCGAGCATGGCGGCCATGACCAGGTACTCGGCCGCCAGCTCCAGGCGCAGCTCGCGCATCAGCTCGACGTACGCCATGTACTGCCGGGTGATCTCGGCGATGGGGATATCGAGGATATCCAGGTTCTGGCGCCGGATCAGGTAGAGGAGCAGGTCCAGGGGCCCCTCGAAGGCCTCCAGGAAGACCTCCAGCGCATCCGGCGGGATGTAGAGGTCATCCGGCAGGCGCAGCATCGGCTCATCGCCGACGCGCGCCACCGGCTCCGCGCTGCTGTCCCCGGCGGTGCCGCTCTGCCCCTCGGCGGTCTCCGTCACCGGTATTCCAGGCCCATGGCGTTGCGCACCTCGGAGAGGGTCTCCCGCGCCTCCTCGCGCGCCTGCTCACAGCCGTCCACGATGATCGAGCGCACCTGCTCGGGGTCATCGACGTACGCCTGCGCCCGCTCGCGGATCGGCGCGAGCTCGGCCTCCACCGCATCGATGACGCTGCGCTTGCACTCCAGGCAGCCGATCCCGGCGGTGGTGCAGCCCTCCTGCACCCACGCCTGGGTGCGCTCATCGGAGTAGACCTGGTGGAAATCCCAGACGGGGCACTTCTCCGGCGTGCCCGGATCGTTGCGGCGCACCCGGGCCGGATCGGTGGGCATGGTGCGGAGCTTGCGCGCCACCTCGTCCGCCGGCTCGCGCAGGCCGATGGTGTTGTCGTAGGACTTCGACATCTTGCGGCCGTCGAGCCCCGGCATCTTCGGGTTGGGGGTGAGCAGCACGTCCGGCTCCGGGAGCAGCTCCCGGGTCGTGCCGTCGAGGTAGCCGAAGAGGCGCTCCCGGTCGGCGACGGTGATGTTCGGCTGCCCGTCGAGGAGGGCGTGGGCCTCCTCGAGCGCCTCGCGGTCGCCCTCCTGCTGGTAGCGCCGGCGCAGCTCGTGGTAGAGGCGGGCGTTCTTCTTGCCCATCTTGCGCGCCGCCTCCTGCGCCTTCTCCTCGAAGCCCGGCTCGACGCCGTAGAGGTGGTTGAAGCGCCGGGCGATCTCCCGGGTGAGCTCCAGGTGCGCCACCTGGTCCTCGCCCACCGGGACCTCCGTGGCCTTGTAGATGAGCACGTCGGCCGACTGCAGCAGCGGGTAGCCGAGGAAGCCGTAGGTCGACAGGTCCCGGTCGTCGAGCTGCTCCTGCTGGTCGCGGAAGCTGGGCACGCGCTCCAGCCACCCCAGGGGGGTCATCATCGACAGCAGCAGGTGCAGCTCGGCGTGCTCCGGCACCCGCGACTGGATGAACAGCCGCGCGAGCTTGGGATTGATGCCGCAGGCGAGCCAGTCGATGACCATGTCCCAGACGTTATCGCCGACCACCCAGGGACTCTCGTAGTGGGTGGTGAGGGCATGCCAGTCGGCAATGAAGAAGAAGCACTCGTACTCGCCCTGCAGGCGGGCCCAGTTCTTGAGCACCCCGTGGTAGTGGCCCAGGTGGAGGCGTCCTGTCGGGCGCATGCCCGACAGGACGCGGCTCGGTCGTGAATGGACGTTAGCCAAGCAGCTCTCCTCGTGTTGATTGCGGTTGCGGCGGGGTCAGGCGTGCTGGAAGACCCGCGTATCGCCGACCCCCTCGCGGACGACCTCGGCAGCCTCGCCGGTGAGGTCTACCACCGTGCTGGCGCCCCCGCCCGTGGCCCCGCCGGCGATCACGGCATCGATCTGCTTGCCGATCCGGTGGTAGATCGCCTCCGGGTCGTTGAGCGGCAGCTCGTCGCCGGGCAGCTGCAGCGTGACGCTCATCAGCGGCTCCTCGAAGGCCTTGAGCAAGGCCTGGCACGTGCGGTGGTCCGGCACCCGGATACCGATGGTCTTGCGCTTCGGGTGCTGGAGCCGGCGCGGCACCTCGCGCGTCGCCCGCAGGATGAAGGTGTACGGCCCCGGTGTGTGGGACTTGAGCAGGCGGTAGGCGTAGTTCTCCATCTTGGCGTAGATGCCGATATCCTTGAGGTCCTTGCACGCCAGGGTGAAGTTGTGCTCACTCTCCAGGCGCCGGATCTCGCGGATCCGGTCCACGGCGGCCTTGTCCCCCATGCGGCAGCCGAGGGCGTAGCTGGAGTCGGTCGGGTAGGCGACCACCCCGCCCTCGGCGAGGATTTTGACGGCCTGATGGATCAGGCGCTGTTGCGGCGTCTCCGGGTGGACCTCGAAATACTGCGCCATGACTGCCTCTCCCATGGACACGCCCCGGCCGCTCCGGGGCACACTCTCATTGTACCCGAGGCCTCACGGAGCGATAAGGTAAGTCATGTACTACGCGATCATCAGCGAGGACGTGGCGGACAGCCTGCCGCTGCGCCAGCAGGCCCGCGAGGCGCACCTGGCGCGGCTGGAGCAGCTGCGCGACGAGGGCCGCCTGCTGCTCGCGGGCCCGTACCCGGCAGTCGATGCAGAGAACCCCGGCGAGGCGGGCTTCACGGGCAGCCTGGTCATCGCCGAGTTCGACTCCCTGGCCTCCGCGCAGGCCTGGGCGGACGCGGACCCCTACGTGGCGGCGGGCGTCTACCAGCGGGTGGCGGTCAAGCCCTTCAAACGGGTCATGCCGTAGGCGGGCCCTCGCACGTCCACTGGCCGGGGGCTGCCGCCCCGGGACAACGCCCGGCAGCGCTCGGCGGCGGCGGGACGCGCCCGCATACCGGGCGGGCCCAGCCGCGGCCGGCTACAGCGCGGCCGAGGCACCCCCCCGCCAAGGTCAGGCGCTACCCTGCTGCGCCCCGGCGCCCTTGCCATTGCGGCGCCAGATCTCGAAGTTCAGGGAGAAGGCGTAGGTCAGCCAGACCAGGTACACCGCGAACAGCACCCCGGCGAATCCGTCCACGGCCAGGAAGGCCGCCGTGGTCAGCAGCACGGTCAGCCACAGGGAGCTCAGCACGAGGAGCCCGCCACGGATCCGCCCGAGGCCGAAGAAGGTCGGTGTCCAGAGCCCGTTCAGGGCGATCTGCAGCGACCACAGCGCCAGCCCCAGGGGGAGCAGGTCGGAGCCGGAGACGGCCACCCGCCAGGCCGCATAGGCGATGATCAGGTAGACCGCCGTCCAGGCCAGCGGGAAGACCCAGTTCGGCGGTGTCCAGGCCGGCTTGTCCAGCCGGTCGTACCAGGCGCCCGGACCGAACAGGGCCCCGGTGGCCGCCGCGGCCGTGCAGGCTCCGAGGTACGCGAGGAAGATCACTAGACTCACTGCAACGACTCCTTGATCTGCGCCGGATCGGGGATCCCGGCGCCGTGAACCAGTTGTCCGTCCATCCGGGGCCAAGCCCGGGGCTGTCCCCTTCATGGTAACGAGCCAGGCGCCGCCTCACACCCCGGCCCTGACGCTTGACCGCGCCAGTCGCCCGCCCTTCTGCCCGCATCCGCGACGGAGCAGCCCGGTTCCCGGACACGGTTGCGGGGGCTACGATGGAGGGTTTGAGTGCAAGATCCCTATAAGAAGACCGCCTGGAGGAGCCGAGACCATGGAGATCGTCGGTGAGAGCCACCGGGGCCACGTGCGCCCCCGCAACGAGGACCGTATCGACTGGGACGAGAACGCCGGGGTCGTCGTGCTCGCCGACGGCATGGGCGGGCTGCCCTACGGGCAGGAGGCGGCCCGCCTGGCCGTGGAGGCCGTCACCCGCATAGCCCGCAACCACCACAGCAGCGACCACACCTGGCTCGAGTCCGGCGGCGATCCGGCGGACCTGGTCCAGCTGGCCAATCGCGCGGTGCTCTCCTACACCGAGCGCGACCGCCGCTACGAGGGGATGGGCACGACCCTGGCCCTGCTCTGCGCCGCCCCGGACGAGCTCGCCATCGCCCATGTGGGCGACTCCCGGATCTACCGCCTCCGGGAAGGGCACCTGGAGCGCCTGACCGCGGATCACACCCCGGTCCAGCACGCCCTGGCCGCCGGCGAGATCACCGAGGCCGAGGCCCGGCGCTCCCCCGAGCGCAACGTCCTGGAGCGGGCCCTCGGTGCCGTCACCCGTGCCGAGCCGGACGTCAGCCGGCTGCCGCGGCAGAGCGGCGATCTGTTCCTGCTCTGCTCGGACGGCCTCACCGAGCCGCTGGCGGACGAGGCGATCGGCGCGATTGTCGCGGATACGGACCGCTCCCTGGCCCAGCGGGCCCGGGCGCTCGTCGACGCAGCGCTGGACAGCGGCGGGCCCGACAATATCTCGGTCATCCTGGTCCGCACCTGAGCCGCCCTGCAGCCGATCCGGGGACGTGGCCCGTACCAGCGAGCCGCGCCCCCTGGATCGATCCTACCGCCGCGCCCTGCGCTTGCGCCGCTTGTCCTGCTTCTTGGCGTGCTGGATGACCCGCTGCCGGCGCCGGCGCTGACGCTCGTTGAGCTTGTTCGGCTTGTTCGCGAAGGGGTTGTCGCTGGACCGGCACTCGATCTGCACCGGCGTCCCGTAGAGATCGAACGCCTCCCGGAAGAAGTTCTCCAGGTAGCGGACGTACGCCCGCGGCAGGCGCTCGACCTGGTTGCCGTGGACGACGACCACCGGCGGGTTGTGCCCCCCCTGGTGCGCGTAGCGCAGCTTGATCCGGCGGCCCCGCGACAGCGGCGGCTGGTGGTTGGCCAGCGCCTCCTGGAGGACCTCGTTGAGCGCCGAGGTCGGCAGATCGCGGTGGGCGGCGGCGTGGGCCCGCTCCACCGAGTCCAGCAGCAGCCCCACGCCGCTGCCGTGGCGGGCGGATACGAAGTGCTGGCGCGCGAAGCCGAGGAACGCGAAGCGCAGGTCCAGGTCACGGCGGACCTTCTGGCGCTGGTAGGGATCCAGGTTATCCCACTTGTTGATCACCAGCACCAGGGCCCGCCCGGCCTTGAGCACGTGGCCGGCCAGGTGGGCGTCCTGGTCCGTGATGCCCTCCTGGGCGTCACTGACCAGCATCACCACCGAGGCCCGCTCGATGGCCTCCAGGCTCTTGACCACCGAGAACTTCTCCACCGTCTCGTTGACCCGGGCCCGGCGCCGGACGCCGGCGGTATCGATGAGGGTGTAGCGCTGCCCGTCGCGCTCGAAGGGGACGGCGACACTGTCCCGGGTCGTGCCGGGCTCGTCGTAGACGACCACCCGCTGCTCCCCGAGCAGGCGGTTGATGAGCGTGGACTTGCCGGCGTTGGGCCGGCCCAGCACGGCTACCGGGATGCCGTCGTCGTCCGCCTCGCCGCCTGCCGCCTTGGAGGGGGGCAGGTGGGGGAACAGCGCGTCGAGGATCTCCCCGACGCCGCGGCCGCGGGTGGCGGCGATGGGGTAGAGCCGCTCCAGGCCCAGGGCGTGGAACTCGCCGGCGGCGATATGCGGATCGAGCCCGTCGGTCTTGTTCACCGCCAGGAAGACGGGGACCTGCATGCAGCGCAGCTCAGCGGCGATCTCCGCGTCGCCGGCGGTAATCCCGGCAGGCCCGTCCACGAGCATCACCACGGCGTCGGCGTCGCGGATCGCCGCCCGGGCCTGCTCGTGCATGCCCTCGGCGACGCCCTCGAGCTCATCGCCCATGCCGCCCGTATCCACCACGACGGCGTGCTCGCCCTTGTGGCGGACCACGCCGTACTGGCGGTCGCGGGTCAGGCCGGGGTGATCGGCCACCAGCGCGTCGCGGCTGCCGGTGAGCCGGTTGAAGAGGGTCGATTTACCGACGTTGGGCCGCCCGACCAGGGCGATGACCGAAGACATTGGGATTCCCCGCGGTAGATGGGACATTCGGGTGCCGCGCCTGCGGCGCCCGGACGAGATTATAACGGATAGGGGCAACGCCCCGTGAGCCGGTGCCCATCGCGGCCAGGCGGCAGCGCCGAGCGTACCGCCGGCCGATCCCGCGAGCCACGCCGCCGTGCCCGGGCGCCGCCGCTCGCCGCCCACGGCAGGGCGCGCACGCGCGTGCGAGGCTCGTCGGATCACCGGTCAGCGGGGTGCAGGCCGCCGTGTTACGATCCGGATGCTTCATCCCCTTGGCACACGCGCAACCAAGCACCAACGGCCGGGAGGGCATATGGGATTCCTGCAGAACAAACGCATCCTGATCGTCGGCGTGGCCAGCGACCGCTCCATTGCGTGGGGCATCGCCGAGGCCATGCACGAGCAAGGCGCCGAGCTCGCCTTCACCTACCAGAACGAGAAGCTCCAGGACCGCGTCACCAAGCTCGCCGCCTCCGTGGACAGCGAGCTCGTCTTCCCCTGCGATGTCAGCTCCGACGCGGAGATCGAGTCGGTGTTCACCGAGCTCGGCAAGCACTGGACCGACGGGATCGACGGCATCGTCCACGCCGTCGCCTACGCCCCGCGCGACGAGCTCAGCGGCTCCTTCGTGGACAACACCACCCGCGAGGGCTTCCGCTCCGCCCACGAGATCTCGGCGTACAGCTTCGTCGCCCTCGCCCACCACGGCCGCGACATGCTCCGTCAGCGCCAGGGCGCCCTGCTGACCCTGACCTACCTCGGCGGCGAGCGGGCCCTGCCCAACTACAACGTCATGGGCGCCGCCAAGGCGAGCCTGGAGTCCAGCACCCGCTACATGGCCGCGGACCTGGGCCCCGAGGGCATACGCGTGAACGCCGTCTCGGCCGGTCCCATCCGTACCCTGGCGGCAGCGGGCATCGACAACTTCAAGCAGATGATGACCTTCAACGAGCAGGCCTCGCCGCTGCGCAAGAACGTCTCGACGAGCGAGGTGGGCAACGTCGGCGCCTTCCTGTGCTCCGATCTGGCCTCGGGCGTTACCGGCGAGATCATCCACGCCGATGCCGGCTTCCACGCCGTCGCCCTGTCAGGCGCCGAGCTGTAGCGCCGCGGGCCGTAGCCCCGCGAGAGACCAAGAGCCCCACGGCGCGACGCCCGCAGGGGCTCTCGGCCCTGCGCGGGCGGCGCGGGCGCAGGCTCGCTACGCTTAGAGCCGGTCCTCGTGGATCTCGATCTCCGCCTCCGCACGCAGCGCCCCGATCAGGGCCTGTAGCTGAGACTCGCCGGTAACCCGCCGCAGCTGCCGCTCCAGCTGCGCCCGCTCCTGCTCCGAGAGGTCTCCCGGATCACCACGAGCCACCGCGTCCAGGCGGACCAGGGCCGCCGCGCCGTCGCCCAGCTCAGCCAGCCCGTAGCCGCCCTCCTCCAGGGCGAAGGCCCGGCGCACCACCGGCCCCGGATGGCCGCCACCGCGGCGCTGGACGTCCTCGGCGGTAGCCACCTCCGTGCCCAGCTCGGCCGCGATATCGGCCAGGGGGCGCCCCTCGCGCGCCGCCGCGACGAGGGCCTCGGCCCGCTGCCGGGCCCGCTCGGCGGCCTGCTCGCTGCGCAGCGTCTCGCGGATGCGCTCCTCGACCGCCGACAGCGGCCTCGGTGCCGCCTCCCGGTGCTCGCGGACGCGTACCACCAGGTAGCGGTCCTCCTCGGGCTGGATCAGGCCGCTGTTGTGGCCGCTCTCGAGCACGTCCTCGCTAAAGGCCTGCTCGACCACCTCGGGGATGCCGCCGAGCCCGGCGCCCTCCCCGTCGCGGTCGATCCAGCCGGTGGCCTGCACCTCCAGGCCCAGCGCCTCGGCAGCGGGCTCCAGGCTCTCGGGATGCTCGAAGGCGAGATTGCCCAGCTCCTCGCCACGCGTAGCGAGCTCCGTGCCGACCTGCTCCTCGAGCAGCGCCGTCTCGAGCTCCGCGCGCACCTGCCCGAAGGCCGGCGCGTCCTCGGCATCGCCGTACTTCGCCGCGTAGCGCTCGCGCAGGTCGGCCTCATCGATGTCCGCCTGATCGCGCAGATCGCGGAGCCCCAGCTCGACGTAGGCGAGCCGCACCGCCTCGGGCGCCATGTACGCCTCGGTCTGCGCCTCGTAGCGCGCCTCGACGGCGGCGTCCTGGACGGTCACCTCGTCGCGGAAGCGGCCGGCAGGCACCGCCACGTAGGCGAAATCGCGCGTCTCGTTCCTCAGCCGCACCAGGCGCTCCAGCTGCGAGTCGGTAACCAGGCTGCTGCTCAGCACCGCCTGCTCGAGCTGCTGGGTCTGCAGGTCGCGCCGGACCAGCCCCTCGTAGTCCGCCGGGGTGAGCCGGTTGCGCTCGAGCAGGGTCTGATACCGCTCCCGGGAGAACGCCCCGTCCTCCTGGAAGATCTCCTGGTCGCGGATGCGCCGGGCCACCGCCGCATCACTGACGCGCAGCCCCTGGTCATGGACGTAGGCGTTGAGCAGCGCCTCATCGATGAGCTGCTCCAGGGCCTCGCGGCGCAAGGAGGCGGCCTCGAAGGCCTCCTCCTCTGGCAGGTCCCCCCCGAACATCTCCCGCAGACGGGTGCGCTGGCGCTCCACTGCCTGCTCGAGCCGGGCCCGGGGAATCTCCTCCCCGTCGACCTTGGCAACGACGGCCTCCCCGCCACCGCCGCCCAGGTACTCGCTCCCGCCCATGAAGATGAATGGCAGGGCGATCAGGCCGATGATGACCCATGCGATCCAGCCCTTGATGCCGTCTCGAATCTCCTGAAGCATGCCTCAGCTACTGCCTCTTGCCATGAGTGGGGCACCCGCATGAGTGGGGCACCCGCATGAGTGGGGCACCCGCATGAGTGGGGCACCCGCATACAAAAAAGGCGCCTCGGAGGGCGCCTTTAGGGTGACGATCGGGGCATCGACCGTCGCTTGGTTTGGCGGAGCGGACGGGACTCGAACCCGCGACCTCCGGCGTGACAGGCCGGCATTCTGACCAACTGAACTACCGCTCCGTTATTACGCAGATTATTCTATTACGTGCCGCTCGCCTTGTCTACCCTGGTGGGTGGTGCAGGGCTCGAACCTGCGACTTTCGCCTTGTAAGGGCGACGCTCTCCCAACTGAGCTAACCACCCCGGTAATCTAATCCCTTAGTTTATCGCATCCTTGAGCGCCTTGCCAGGCTTGAAGCCCGGGACCTTGGATGCCGGGATCTCGATCGACTCGCCCGTGCGGGGATTGCGGCCGGTACGTGCAGCGCGATCGCGGACGGAGAAGGTGCCGAAACCGACCAGCGTGACCTGATCCCCGTCGCGCAGGGCGTCGGTGACGGACTCGAGCACGGCGTCCACGGCGCGTGAGGCAGAGGCCTTGGAAAGATCGGCGGAGTCGGCGACTGCCTCGATGAGCTCACTCTTGTTCATCCCCGTGTCCCCTTTCTTATTGCTCGGTAATCGCGTGGCCCCGGAGGGGCGGAAGGTGTCGGGCACCGGGCTCAGCCGCAGCGGTGCGGATCCCGACCTCCCGCCAGCGTAGCACCGTCCGCAGCGGACCGGCTATCCGCGTCGGCCGGATCCCGGCGTGCCCGGGATCGGCCGACGCCGGGCTGGAGCGCCCGAGGGGCAGCCGCTGGCTTTATAGCAGCGGCTTTTCCGGCGTGTCAACTTGGAGCCCGCTCAGTGCGGCCGCTTGGCGTCGCCCTCGCTGTCACCGGCGGGCAGGTGGGCACCGGCCTCGACCCCTTCCCCAGGGTGCGGCAGGGGCTCCGGCTGCTGCATCAGCGCCACCTCGAAGACCTCGTCGATCCACCGGACCGGGCGGATGTCGAGCTTGGCCTTCACGTCCTTCGGCACCTCGGCGAGGTCCTTCTCGTTCTCCGCGGGGATCAGCACGGTCTCGATACCGCCGCGCAGCGCCGCCAGGAGCTTCTCCTTGAGCCCGCCGATCGGCAGCACCTCGCCGCGCAGGGTGATCTCGCCGGTCATCCCGACACCGGCCCGCACCGGGATACTGGTCAGCGCCGAGACGAGGGCGACGGCCATGCCGATGCCGGCCGAGGGGCCATCCTTCGGGATGGCGCCCTCCGGGATGTGGATGTGGTAGTCGTTCTTGGCGAAGAACTCCGGATCCAGCCCCAAGGGCCGAGCGCGGCTGCGTACCACCGTGGTCGCCGCGTCGATGGACTCCTTCATGACGTCGCCGAGCTGCCCGGTCTGGGTGGCGCGCCCCTTGCCGGGCACCACGGCCACCTCGATGGTCAGCAGCTCGCCGCCCACCTCGGTCCACGCCAGCCCCGTAGCCTGGCCAACGCGGTCCTCGGTCTCCGCCACGCCGAAGCGGTAGCGGCGCACACCCAGGTACTTGTCGAGGTTGCGGCGGGTAAGCTGCACAGCGCTGCGCTTGCCCCCCTTGGCCTCGGTCTCGACCAGGCCCTTGACCACCTTGCGGCAGAGCGTGGCCAGCTCGCGCTCGAGGTTCCGGACACCCGCCTCACGCGTGTAGTAGCGGATGACATCGCGGACGGCGCTCTCCTTGACGTCCAGCTCGCCCTTCTTGAGGCCGTTGGCCTTCATCTGCTTGGGCAGCAGGTAGCGCTGGGCGATGGCGACCTTCTCCTCCTCGGTGTAGCCCGGCAGCCGGATGACCTCCATGCGGTCGAGCAGCGGCGCCGGGATGTCCATGGTGTTCGCCGTGCAGACGAACATCACGTCGGAGAGGTCGAACTCGGTCTCCAGGTAGTGGTCGTTGAAGCTGTGGTTCTGCTCCGGGTCCAGGACCTCCAGCAGGGCCGAGGAGGGATCCCCGCGGAAGTCCATGGCCATCTTGTCCACCTCGTCGAGCATGAACACCGGGTTGCGCTTGCCGGCCTTGCTCAGGTTCTGGACGATCTTGCCCGGCAGGGAGCCGATGTAGGTCCGGCGGTGGCCGCGGATCTCCGCCTCGTCGCGCACGCCGCCCAGGGACAGGCGCGTGAACTTGCGGTTGGTGGCCCGGGCGATGGACTGCCCCAGCGAGGTCTTGCCCACGCCGGGCGGCCCGACCAAGCACAGGATCGGCCCCTTGAGCTTGCGTACCCGGCGCTGCACGGCCAGGTACTCGAGGATCCGCTCCTTGACCTTCTCCAGGCCGTAGTGGTCCTCATCGAGGACCTTCTGGGCGCGCTTGAGGTCGTGGCGTACCCGGGAGCGGTCCTTCCACGGCAGGCTCACCAGCCAGTCCAGGTAGTTGCGCACCACCGTGGCCTCGGCGGACATCGGCGACATCATCTTGAGCTTGTTCAGCTCCTGCTTCGCCTTGTCCAGGGCCTGCTGGGGCATCCCCGCGTTCTCGATCTTGTTCTCGAGCTCCTCGACCTCGTTGGGCACATCCTCCAGCTCACCCAGCTCCTTCTGGATGGCCTTCATCTGCTCGTTGAGGTAGTACTCCCGCTGGGACTTCTCCATCTGCTGCTTGACGCGCCCGCGGATCCGCTTCTCGATCTGCAGGATGTCGATCTCGCCCTCGATGAGCCCCATCAGGTGCTCGAGGCGCTCACGCGGGCTCTCCATCTCGAGGATCTTCTGCTTCTCCTCGACCTTGAGCGACATGTGCGCGGCGATGGTGTCCGCCAGCCGGCCCGGCTCCTCGATGCCGGACAGCGAGGAGAGGATCTCCGGCGGGATCTTCTTGTTGAGCTTGACGTACTGCTCGAAGACATTGGTCGCCGAGCGCGCCAGCACCTCCAGCTCCCGGTCCTCCTCGGCGGCCTCCGGCTCGGGGATCGAGACCAGGTGCGCGGACAGGGACTCGCCGTTGTCCGAGAGCTCGACGAGCCGGGCGCGCTCGCTGCCCTCCACCAGCACCTTCACGGTGCCGTCCGGGAGCTTGAGCATTTGCAGGATGGACGCCACGGTACCGAAGCCGTAGAGGTCATCCGCCCCCGGATCGTCCACCTCCGCGCTGCGCTGCGCGATAAGGAAGATCTGCTTGTCGTTCTCCATCGCCGAGTCGAGGGCGCGGATGGAGCGCTCCCGACCGACGAACAGCGGGATGACCATATGCGGGTAGACGACCACGTCCCGCAGCGGCAGGACGGGCGCCTGGATCACGGTCTGCGGCGCTTCCGGATTCTGAGCGGTTGGCTCATCCATTCGATTCGAACCTCACTGGCGTGCAACGGAGGTGCGTGGCGAGCGGCCACGCACCCTGCCTTCCTGCCTGGGATGGGGGTGATGCGGGAGGGTTTCAAGGCGCGCCGGACGCGCCCCAGGCTCGGCCCCTACTCGTCGGAGGCCGCCTTGGGGTGGTCCGGGCTGGCGTAGACGATATACGGCTCGCTCTCCCCGGCGATCACCGACTCGTCCACCACGACCTTGCTGACGTTCTCCAGGGAGGGCAGCTCGTACATCGTCTCGAGCAGCACCTGCTCGATGATAGTACGCAGCCCCCGGGCACCGGTCTGGCGCTCCATGGCCTTGTCGGCCACCGCGCGCAGGGCGTCGTCCCGCAGGTCCAGCTCGACGCCCTCCATCTCGAAGAGCTTCTGGTACTGCTTGACCAGGGCGTTCTTCGGCTCGCGGAGGATCTGGACCAGCGCCTGCTGGTCGAGCTCGTCGAGGGTCGCGATCACCGGCAGGCGGCCCACGAACTCCGGGATCAGGCCGTAGCGGACCAGGTCGCTGGGCTCCACGCTCTGCAGCGTCTCACCGACGCTGGCACGCTCCTGATCGCTCTTGATGTCGGCCGAGAAGCCGATGCCGCCCTGCTCGGAGCGCTCCTGGATGACCTTGTCGAGCCCCGCGAAGGCGCCGCCGCAGATGAACAGCATGTTGCTGGTATCGACGTTGACGAACTCCTGCTGCGGGTGCTTGCGTCCGCCCTGCGGCGGCACGGACGCGGTCGTCCCCTCGATGAGCTTGAGCAGCGCCTGCTGCACGCCCTCGCCGGAGACATCCCGCGTGATCGACGGGTTGTCCGCCTTGCGCGTGACCTTGTCGATCTCGTCGATGTAGACGATCCCCTGCTGCGCCTTCTCGATGTCGTAGTCGCACTTCTGCAGCAGCTTCTGGATGATGTTCTCGACGTCCTCGCCGACGTAGCCCGCCTCGGTCAGCGTGGTGGCGTCGGCGATGGTGAACGGCACGTTGAGCAGCCGGGCCAGCGTCTCGGCGAGGAGCGTCTTGCCCGAGCCCGTGGGACCGATGAGCAGGATGTTGCTCTTGGTCAGCTCCACGTCCTCCTCGGAGGCATGCTCCTCGAGCCGCTTGTAGTGGTTGTAGACGGCCACCGAGAGCACCTTCTTGGCGTGCTCCTGGCCGATCACGTACTGGTCGAGCTCGGCGTGGATCTCGTGGGGCTTGGGCAGGCTGCCGTCCCCCGTGCTGGCGCTCTCCTGGAGCTCCTCACGGATGATGTCGTTGCACAGCTCCACGCACTCGTCGCAGATGAACACCGATGGCCCGGCGATGAGCTTGCGGACCTCATGCTGGCTCTTGCCGCAGAACGAGCAGTACAGCAGCTTGCCGTTGTCGTCGCCCTTGTTCTGGTTCCGATCAGTCATGCCACGGCCTCGGCTTGCGCACTAGAAGTATTCAGTCTCAACGGTGGACCCTTTTCGGTGGGCACGCAACCGGCCGCCCGCGGGGGCCTCACCCGGCCCCCGAGGAGGCGCCCCGGGCGCTCAGGACCTGGTCCACGAGCCCGTACTCCAGGGACGTCGAGGCGTCCATGAAGTTGTCGCGCTCCGTGTCCTGGCGGATGGTGTCGATCGCCTGGCCGGTATGGTGGGCAAGGATGCTGTTGAGCCGCTCCCGCATGTTCAGGATCTCGCGCGCATGGATATCGATATCCGTCGCCTGCCCCTGGAAGCCGCCCAGCGGCTGGTGGATCATCATCCGCGAGTGGGGCAGCGCGTAGCGCTTGCCCGCGGCCCCCGCGGCGAGGAGCAGGGCGCCCATGCTCGAGGCCTGCCCCACGCACAGCGTGGAGACGTCCGGCTTGATGAACTGCATCGTGTCGTAGACGGCCAGCCCGGAGGTGACCGAGCCGCCCGGGGAGTTGATGTACAGGTGCACGTCCTTGTCCGGGTTCTCGGACTCCAGGAACAGCAGCTGCGCCACCAGCAGATTGGCCTGATGGTCCTCCAGCGGGCCGACCAGGAAGATAACCCGCTCCTTGAGCAGGCGGGAGAAGATGTCGTAGGCGCGCTCCCCCCGGGCCGACTGCTCGACGACCATCGGCACCAGGCCGGTGCCCTGGATATCGGGCGTCGTGGGATCCTGCGTATCGCTCATAGTCTTGGGCTCCTGGGTGGCGCTTCTCAGGCCGACGCGCTGCTCTGGGCGTCGCTGTTCATGAGCTCGTCGAAGCTCATGGGCTTGTCCTCGGTCTGCACCTGCTCGAGCAGCCAGTCCACCACCTGCTCCTCGATGACCGAGGCCTCCAGGCTCTGCATGGTCTCGCGGTCCTGGGCGAGCTGCTGCAGGGCCTCGCTCGGGTCCTGCCCGGAGTTGGCCGCCATCTCGCGCAGCTGCTGCATCATGCGCTCCCGGTCGAGCTCGATCCCCTGGCTGCGCACCAGCTCGTTGACCAGCAGGCCGAGCTTGACGCGGCGCCTGGCCGCCTCCTCATAGGCCGAGCGGTCGGCCTCGGGCAGCTCGCCCGCCTGCCCTTGCTGCTCCTGCAGGGCCTGGACCTCGCCGTCGATGAGGCTACCGGGCAGCTCCAGGTCGTTCAGCTCGGCGAGCTGGTCGAGGACCTGGCGCTTGAGGCGCTGCCGGACGGCCTGGTCGCGCTCGCTCTCCATGTTCTGGCGCACCGCCTGGCGCAGGGCCTCGACGCCGCCGTCCTGGATGCCGAGCTGCGCGGCGAACGCCTCATCGAGCTCCGGCACCTGGGGCGCCTCCACCCGCTTGACGGTGACCTGGAAGACCGCCGTCCTCCCGGCCAGGTCCGAGTCGGCCTGCTCCGGGAAGGCGTGCTCGACCGTCAGCTCCTGCCCGGCCTGCGCGCCCCGCAGCGCATGCTCGAAGGCCTCGGGCAGCTGCCCGGCGCCGAGGACGACCGGTGCATCCTCGGCGGCGTTGCCGGAGAACGCCTCACCGTCGATGGTGCCGTGGAAGTCGATGACGACCCGGTCCTCCTCCTGCGCCGCGCGGTCCACCGCCTCGTAGTCGGCGTGCTGCTTGCGCAGGCGCTCGAGGACGTTGTCCACGTCCGCATCGGTGATCTCCACCTGCGGGCGCTCGACCCGGATCTGATCGATGCCCTGCACCTCGATCTCGGGCAGGAGATCGAAGGTCGCCTCGAACGCCAGGTCCTTGCCCTCCTCGGTGCACGTGGGCTCGATGTGGGGGTTACCCGCCGGGCGCAGGGCCTCCTGCTCCAGGGCCTCGGAGTAGGTCTGCTGGACCACCTCGCTCAGGACCTCGTTGCGCACCTGCGCGCCGTACTGCTTGCGGACGATCTTCATGGGCACCTTGCCGGGCCGGAAGCCGTCCATCTTGACGCGGCCGCTCATATCCTTGAGGCGGCGCTCCACCTCTTGATCCACGCGCTCGGCGGGGACCTGGACCTTCATACGACGGCCCAGGCCTTCGGTCGTCTCCACGGAAACTTGCATCGGGATGTCCTTAGGGATCCAAACGTCTGGTGATTGCGATTGTGCGTGCGCCGCACGGCGCTACCGCGCGGCTACAGGCTGTATGGTGCGAAAGGAGAGACTCGAACTCTCACGGGGTTGCTCACCCCACCGGGACCTAAACCCGGCGCGTCTACCGATTCCGCCACTTTCGCACAGCTCGGGGAAGCAGGGCGCAGGCCCCTGACGCCCTTTGCCGCCTCAGTATAACAATGCCCGGCGCTCCTGCTGCAATGCGTACGGGGCCGGGACGCGCCGGGCGGCCTGCCGCCGCCCGGCAGGCCGCCTGCAGGACACCTCGCCCTGCCCCGCTCAGGTCAGCGCCCGCGAGACGACGATCAGGGCGTGCCCGCCGAGCAGGACCACGAAGCCGAGCTTGATCGCGAGATCGAAACCCGCCGAGCTCCCCGCTGCATCGTAGAAGAGCTCGCGATCGATCCGTACGGGCTCGCGGGCGGTAGCTGCAAGCCCGCCGCCGGCCGGGCCACTGCCGCTTTCCACGTCCCGGTAGTAGCGGCTCCCCCC
>JGI1684J13235_1000173_pt1 | contig 24358 bp, 27 predicted proteins | sample PonA232FremontCA_2_FD_13235 | JGI IMG/M metagenome (IMG submission 13235) | reverse complement strand
TTCATGTAGGCAGCCGCATCGATGGATTCCGGGGTAATGTGTCCCGGCCCGTGGGCGTTGCGGATAATGGGGATAGTGGCTCCCGTCTTGTAGCTGATGGAAACAAAGAACAGGATGATGGCGGTCTGGAAGATATTCATCCCCACCAGCTTCTTGACCAGGTTGTTCTTGGCAATGATGGCGTAGAGGCCGATCATCATGAGGATGATATAGAGCCAGTAGTTGTACTTGGCCACGATCTCCTGGAGCAGCTGTTCCATAAAGCCACTTCTGTCCTCTGTTATCTGTCTTCTGCCCTCTGATACCTACAGTCCCTCATCATGTCTTCCGGCTGAAGCGATATTGACGTAGATGATGGCCATCACTGCCGTAACCGCCATCCCCACCCCGATTTCCACTCCGATCATGCCCAGTGCGCGCGCTTCCTCGGCGTGAACCGGCAGTATCCGCGCCAACTCGCTGTAGTCCAAGAATTCTCCGCCAAGCAGCATGCACAGCACCCCGATGCCTCCGTAGACGATCACGCCCGAAGCCGCAAGCAGCGCGAGGAACTTCTCCCCCACTTTGCTCAGGGCTGTGCGCAAATCGAAGGAAATGGCCATAAGCACCAGAGTGGCCCCGAACATCACGCCCCCCTGAAATCCCCCACCAGGGCTGAAATCGCCATGGGCGACCACATACAGGGAAAAAAGCTGAATAAAGGGGATGAGGATACGGCTGATGGTCTTGATGATCAGATCGTGTGGCACCCACTGGGTGTCCAGCCTTTCGAAGACGCGACTCTCGGGGATGGAAGGCCTTCTTTGGAAGTGAATGACGACCCCTGTGGGGATGTGCCGCACGTACCAACCCTCCTTCCTCCTGGCGGCAAAGGTGCGCAGCAACAGGAAGCAGGCCAGCCCTGCGGCGAATATGACCACGGTCTCGAACATGGTGTCGTAGCCGCGATAGTCCGCGAGCACCGCGGTCACCAGATTGGAGACCTCAGTTTCCTCCAGGGCGTGCTGGATATAATGGGGGGAGAGATGCGTGCTCGCCGGGGAGGCCGGATCTCCCCAGGCGGGGAAGTCCTTGGTGGCGTACAGCAGCACCGCTCCGCAAAGAATGACCAGAATCAGGCCGATCCGTTTCAATCCTTGCTCCTCCTGGTGGTCTGGAACACGGCCGCAACGAAGAAAACCGTGCTCACTCCGGCCCCGACCGAGGCCTCGGTGAAGGCGACGTCCACAGCGCCCATAACGGCCCACAGAAGGCACATGAGAAAGCTGTACGCCCCGAAGAGGATGGCGGCGCCCAAAAGGTCGCGCACATTGATGGCCGCCAGGGCGCAGACGATAATCAGGGCCAGGATAAACAGATCGATTTGCCAGTGCATGCCTAATCCTTCCTGGATTTGGACCAGGGGATGAGCCCCGCCCTGATCCCGGCGTCCACGATGGAGTGCGTGGCAGTTGGGCTGGAGAGGAACACGAAAAAGACGATGAACATCATTTTCAGGCTGACCAGCAGGGCCTGCCAGGAAAAATGCCCCAGATTGTACAGGGCGAGCCCCGTGACCATGGCCATGATGCCCAGTGTGTCCAGCTTTCCCGCCGGATGGAGCCTGCTGTAGAAGTCGGGCATGCGAACAATGCCCACGGCCCCGCCCAGGAAGAACACGAGTCCCATTCCCATGAGCAGAATCACAACTGCGTCGAGAACAACCATGCGCCCGATTCCTTATCCAACGGGTTCAGCAACTGATTCGCCGACGTCTGACCGCCTTTTTGCCCTTTCAAGGGGCCGACGACGGATCGATCCGGTGAGCGGCACATCCACGCGGCGCTCCCCGTCGCCCTACTCGAAGGGAGATTCCTCGTACAGGCCCCTTCGTTTGTGAAAGTAGCGCGAGGCGGCGAGCACGGCGATAAAGTTGAGCAGGGCATAGGCCAGGGCGATATCCACGAACATCTCCACCCGCTGATAGATGCACCCGATCAACAGGAGCAGAACCACCGTTTTGCTCCCGATGGCGTTGGCCCCCACCAGGCGGTCTAATACAGTGGGCCCGGCTATGGCCCGGTATAGGGAAAAACACATCAATACACAGAGAAACAGGCCGCTGAAGAGAAAGAATCCGATCATCATCGCTCTCCGAAGACCTTGGCCACATTTCGCTCCATTTCCCCGGGCAGGGCCTGCGAGCTCTGCCTGTCGATGGCGTGCACCCTGAACTCACCGTGCTGGTCCGCAGTCACGGTGATAGTCCCCGGAGTGAGGGTTATGGAATTGGCCATTGTGGCGATGGGCATATCATTTTTCAGACGGGTGGAAAAATCGACAATATGGGGATCGATTTTTTCCCGAATCCTGGGATGGAAGACAATGCGCAGCAAATGGATGTTCGCCACAAAAATCTGAGCCAGCAGCCAGGGAATGTAGCAGGAAAACTTGAATGCTGTTGAAGTGTAAAACCTGATGTTCGGATCCGGGAAGAGGAAGCGATGCGAAAAGCCGGAGACGATGAGACTGGCGATCACGCCGAAACCAAGAAGCAATGGCTCGGTTTTTCCGGAGAAGATGAGCCACAGCATGAGCATAAGGACAAAGGTGAGACTGAAGGATTGAGCTCCCTTTTTCCAGCTTGTAAATCGCTCTTTGTTGGGCATGACCAACGCACCTTCTCGTGTACTGATAAGCTTTTCTGAGAAGAATCAATCCCTATAAAGGAGAGCTTTTCTTGTGATAAGTCACAACACCCTCCTTTCTGCCTCAAAGAGACAAAGTTGTCTAGCTCCCTTGCCCTTTTCCATCTTCGCTGGAAATGCCGAAATCCGCCTTTAATGCTCCGGGGTCCTGTAGGCCTCGCGCAAGAAATTCCAGATCCTTCCGATTCCTCCGGCAGAGCCGACGGAAGACGATTCCTCATTTTCCGCCCGCTCCATTTCGGTCTTCTCCAGCTCCTGTTTCCTCTCAAAGGCTCCCCGAATGGAGGCAACCAAGGATTCGTAGTCCACCGGCTTGAAGAGATAGTCGTACGCGCCCTGCTGTCCGCTCTTCAGGGCGCTGTCGATGGAGCTGTATCCCGTGAGCACCACGCACTGCAGCAGAGGGAGGACCTCCTTGAGCCGTCTTTGCGTCTCCACGCCGTCCATCCCCGGCATCATCAAGTCCACAACAGCCACGTCGAAATCCTCGTCCACCACCACTTCCAGGGCCTCTTCCCCGGAAAAGGCCGGCCTCGCGGAAAACCCTTCCCGCTGAAGCCGCTTGGCCAGATATTCCAGCAGGGTCTGATCGTCATCCACAAGGAGTATCTTCACCTTCTCGGAACCACTCATAGCTCTCTCCGTCCCATTTCACCGTCCATCGCTAGCTCGAACCTGACGGCCGTGGCCCGATCCTATTGCTTCAAAAGCCGCTTCTGCACAAGCTCCTCGGCGATCTGCACCGTATTCAGGGCTGCTCCTTTGCGGATGTTGTCCGCGACAATCCACATGTCCAACCCATTGTCCATGCTGATGTCCTGGCGAATGCGGCCCACATAGGTGGCGTCCTGGCCGGTGGCCTCCAGGGCCATGGGATAGATCTTTTCCGCAGGGTTGTCCCAGACCACAACACCCGGTGCCTCGCTCAGAATGCCCCTGGCCTCCTTGGCCGTGACCGGGCTTGCCAGCTCCAGATTGACCGCCTCGCTGTGTCCGTAAAAAACAGGCACCCTGACGGTGGTGGCGCTGATGGCAATAGAATCGTCACCAAGGATCTTCTTGGTCTCATTGACCATCTTCATTTCTTCCGCGGTATAGTCATTGTCCAGGAAATCCCCGATATGGGGCAGGCAGTTGAAGGCGATCTGATAGGGATAGGCGTTGCACTCCACTTCCTGCATGTTGAACAGGGCCCGGACCTGGGACTCCAGCTCATCCACCGCCTTCTGGCCGCTTCCGGAAACCGCCTGGTAGGTGGATACGACTACCCGCTTGATTGTCGCGGCCTGATGGAGGGGATTGAGAGCGACAACCATCTGGATGGTGGAGCAGTTGGGATTGGCGATGATATTCTTGTGCCGGGAAAGGTCCTCGGAATTGACCTCGGGCACGATCAACGGCACTTCCGGATCCATGCGCCAGGCACTGGAGTTGTCCACAACCACGCAGCCAGCCTCTGCAGCCAGGGGCGCGAACTCCTTGGAGATACTCCCCCCCGCTGAAAACAGGGCCAGATCCAGCTCCTGGAACACATCCTCGGTCAGGGTCTCCACCTCCAATTCATCACCCTTGAAGGGAAGGCTTGACCCAGCAGACCTGGGAGATGCCAGGGCCCGGATGGAATCCGCCTCGAAACCGCGCTCCTCCAGGATACTGAGCATTTCCTTGCCCACAGCTCCCGTGGCCCCTACCACGGCCACCTTCAATCCGTTCCCGGCCATATTCGCCCCCTCTGTGTATTCTTATGCGTTGCCCCTACGACTGATTCCATGAACACCAACCTCAGGGTGGGATCTCCTCCCCTCGGGCGGACTTACAGCACGGTCCCGGCCATCTTGAAAATGGGCAGATACATGCTGACGACCAGGCCTCCGACCACGACACCGAGAAAGGTGATCATGATCGGCTCGATGAGCGAAGTCAAAGTGGATACCGCAACATCGACCTCGTCGTCAAAAAAATCCGCTATCTTGGAAAGCATGGTGTCCAGGTTCCCAGTGGTCTCACCGATAGAGATCATGTGGATGACCATGGGCGGGAATACCCCGGTCTCGTCCAGGGGCTCGTGGATGGTCTGGCCTTCGGAGATGCTCCTGCGCGCCTTTTTGACCCCTTCTTCAACGGTTCTGTTCCCCGCGGTCTTGGAAACCACATCCAGGGAATACAGAATAGGAACTCCGCTGGCGAGCATGGTGCTGAGCATCCTGCTGAAACGGGCCACGGCGACCTTGCGCAGCAGAGGACCTATAATGGGGACAAAGAGAATGGTCTGGTCCACTATCTTCCTCCCTCTTTCCCAGCGGTAAAACAAACTGAATCCAACCACGAGGACAACGATCCCCAGCGCGATCCACAGGAAATTGCTGGTCACGGCGTTGCTCAGGGCGAGCACGATTTGTGTGGCCATGGGAAGCTCCGTCCCGAAGCTCTGGAACATTTCCTCGAAGGTGGGAATGACAAAGGTCAGGATAACGCCGACCACCGCGATCGCTATGAAAAAGATCACCACGGGATAGGCCATGGCCCCCTTGACCTTGGATTTGAGATTGTCCGCCTTCTCGATGTATTCGGACAGGCGCTCCAGGACGGTATCCAGGACGCCGCCGGTTTCTCCGGCGTTGACCATGTTGGTATAGAGGTCGTCGAATACATCCTTGTGCTTGGCCATGGCTTCGTACAGGGAGTTCCCTCCCTCCACATCGTTCCTGATCTCGTAGAGCTTCCTGCGCAGTCTGTTGTTCTCCGTCTGGTCGCACATGACCTGCAGGGCCTCGAGGATGGGCACACCGGCGTTGATCATGGTGGAGAACTGCCTGGAAAAAACCACCATATCCCTGGACTTGACCTTGCCTTCCAGAAAAGTCCCCTCCAGAAGGTCCTTGGGCTTGGGCTTGACCTTGATCTCGGTGAAGCCCTTGCGCTGCAGGGACATTCTGGCCATTTCCTGGCTGGCCATGTCCATTTCGCCCTTGACCTTGCGCCCAGCCTTGTTGCGAGCCTTGTAGATAAAAATCGGCATAGACCTCTCCTTTGCCGGGAATGAGTCACCTCGCCTGACATCCGGGCGCACCAGGCGTCAGCTCTAACAGAATGTTGCTTTTGGACCGGATTCCATTTATTGTGGCTCAACCGGAGTGGGGGCGCCCCTTCCGTACCTTCTCCGGCTGGAGGGTAACAACTCTTGGGGTCCTTGCGGACCCAAAGCAGAGAAACGACACTGCGCGTAAAAACGTTCTTGCAGGAGACCGGGGGCGGGGTCAAACCCCCCACGAAGCCGGGAATATGGAAATTGCATTGCGGCGAACATACAACAAGCGTTGGCAAATCGCAATGCGATCCCCAAAACCGGAAGGAAACACCGCCTCGCACCGTCCATGAAAGCCAGATTCATCAAGGACCCGGCATGCGCTACTACGCCCTGATCCCAGCCCGTTACGCCTCGAGCCGCTTTCCGGGCAAGCCTTTGACACCGATCCTTGGACAGCCTATGTTCGGCCGCGTTGTGCACAGGGCCAGACAGTGCCCTTTGTTTTCCGGGGTCTATGTGGCCACGGACGACGAACGCATAGCCGCTGAGGCGGAGAGACGGGACATCCCCTGCGTGCTGACGCACGCGGATCACGACAGCGGGACCGACAGGGTGCTGGAGGCCGCGGACACACTCGGCCTGGAAGAGGATGCGGTTGTCGCAAACATCCAGGGAGACGAGCCGACCCTGCTGCCCAGTATGCTCACTCGGCTCATGGAACCTTTCAGTGACACTGCTGTCCAGGTCACGACCCTGGCCCGACGGATCTCGGCCCAGGATGCCCAAAATCCGGATCTGGTCAAGGTAGTCCTGAGCCAATGGGGCCGCGCCCTGTACTTTTCCCGTTCACCGGTGCCCTATGGCAGAGACCCGGATGAGGCCAGCTACTGGGGGCACCTCGGTCTCTACGCCTATCGCATGCGGGTCCTGCGCCTGTTTGCGCAGATGCAACCCAGTCCCCTGGAACGGACGGAAAAGCTGGAACAGCTCCGGCTCCTGGAGGCGGAGATCCCCATCCACGCCGTGGCTACAGAGGACCATGCGGGACAGGGTGTGGACTCCCCCCAGGACGTGCCCTTGGTGGAGAAAATCATACAGGAGCAAGAACGATGCGGGCTATCCTAGGCCTGGAAGACGGGACTTGGTTCGAGGGAAGCTCTTTCACCGGCGACGGCGAGACGCGCGGGGAAGTCATCTTCAACACGGGAATGTCCGGATACCAGGAGATCCTGACCGACCCGTCCTACTCCATGCAGCTGGTCTGCATGACCTATCCCCACATCGGCAATTACGGGATCAACCCCGAGGACGGGGAGTCGGACAGGGTGCAGGCGGCGGGCTTCATTGTCCGGGAATGCTGCAAGCGCCCCTCGAACTGGCGGAGCTCCGAATCCCTACCCGATTACCTTGTGCGCCACGGCGTTCCCGGAATCGAGGGCATCGACACCAGGGCGCTCACCCGGCACATACGCATTCAGGGGGCCATGCGGGCCTGCATTTCCACACGGGAAAAGGATCCGGAGCGGGTCGTGGCCAAGGCCAGGGAAATCCCGCACATGGAAGGTCTCAATCTTGTGGACCGGGTCGGGCCGGAAAATCCGTATCTCTGGACCGCCGAAGGTCCGCGGGAGGTTCGGCTCGAGGAAGGCGGCTCTCCATGGTCCGACACCGGACCACGGATAGCGCTTTTGGATATGGGGGCCAAGCGGAACATCATGCGCCTGCTGACGGAGTACGGCCTCGAGGTCCTCGCCCTACCCCCTTGGTACGAGTACGAGGACATTGCCCGCCTCGACCCGGACGCAATTTTTCTGAGCAACGGCCCGGGCGATCCGGCCCCCCTGCCAGGGATACGCAACACCGTCTCCCGCCTGATGGAGGACTTCCCCGTCGGCGGAATCTGCCTGGGCCATCAGATCCTGGGACTTTGCCTGGGCGGAGAGAGCTTCAAGCTCAAGTTCGGGCACCACGGGGTAAACCACCCTGTTCGCCATCTGGCCTCGGGCCGGATCGAGATCACCTCCCAGAACCACGGCTTCTGCGTGGATCTCTCCGACAGGGAGGACATCATCACCACGCACGTGAACCTGAACGACACCACCCTGGAGGGCTTCCGCCACAGGCACAAACCCATCATGGCGGTGCAGTACCACCCCGAGGCGGCTCCGGGCCCCCACGATTCCAGGGGCTTCTTCAGCGATTTCAATGAAATGGTCCGGGCCCGTACCCGGAGGCCGGTGTATCAGTGAATCGCTGAGTCAGTGAGTCGGAAGTCGGATGTCAGGTCTGAGGTCGGAGTTTGGAGGTCGGTCGGATGTCGGAGGTCGGACCTTTCGCATGAAACTTCCATATCGTGACTGGTGTCTTGTGACTGGTGAAACCCAGACGTCAGATACCAGCATCAAGGAGCTGAACCCCGAAATGCAAACCCCAGAACCCAGCGCCAAGCACCCAGAACGGGGAACCAAAAACCTCGCATTGACCTTTCCTATCTGTTCAAGCTGGGGGTTTGGGTCTAGCGGCAGAGCTCGTCTCAGATTTTAGCTGCTGTCCACTGACATCCGATCTCAGACCTCCGACATCCGATCTCCGACTTCCGTTCACCGCCTCCCCCGCATAAGGCGCTGCGCCATATCCACGGCCGCGCTGAGGCTCCGCGATCCGGCGCACCCCCTGCCCACGAGATCGTATCCCGTGCCGTGATCCACCGAGGTGCGCACCAGGGGCAGGCCCAGGGTCACATTGACGGCGCGGCCGAAGTACAGGGCCTTGAGCGGCGCAAGCCCCTGATCGTGGTACATCGCCAGAACCGCGGCGAACTCCCCCCGCAGGGCCCGAAAAAAGACGGTATCTCCCGGATGGGGACCGGAGACCCCGAGCCCGCGCTCCCGAGCCTCCAGGATAGCTGGCTCCACGATCCGCTCCTCCTGCCGGCCCAATAATCCCCACTCTCCGGCATGGGGGTTGAGGCCGCAGACCGCAATGGTCCCGCTTTGGCCCAGCAGTTGCAAATACTCCCGGGTCAGGGCCATGCAATGCAACAGCCTCTCCCGGCTCAGAGCCCCGGGTACGCTCTCCAGAGGCAAGTGGGCCGTGACCAGGGAGACCCTGAGGCGCGGAGCGGCCAGGTGCATGCACACGTCCTCGCTCGCCAGGCCGAAGCTATGGGCGAGATACTCCGTGTGTCCCGGAAAATCGTATCCCGCCTCCCGAAGCATGGCCTTGTCCAGGGGGCAGGTCACCAGACCCGTCCCATACCCCTCCGCCAACAGCCGGCAGGCCAGATCCAGGCTCCAGCCCGCAGCGCGGCCGCCGTCCACCCCCTGTTGACCGGGGGTCAAGCACAGATTCTCCGATCCGGCCGGCTGGAGCAGATAAATCCCCGGGGCGAGACAGTCCGCATCCCCTTCTCCGATCTCCGTCCAAAAGACGGGGACTCCCTGGTCCCTCCGGTGCTTCTCCAGAGCCTGCGCGGGTCCCACCATCACAATGGCCCTGTCACCGGGCGGCCCGGAGCTCAGGGTCCGGCAGGCGAGTTCCGGTCCGAGCCCGTTGGGGTCGCCCAGGGTAAGAAAAAGGGGCCCCTTATCTTGGGTCAGCTGAGAAATACGATCCTCCGTCTCGGGCCGACAGACATTGCCGGCGATTGAAAGGGTTACTGCCAGCCGTCTCTCTCCCAGAGGACAAGGGCCCTGGCAACACCCCACAGGCCGCTCATTTCCGGGTCCGGGCTGGCCTCGATACACTGGGGAAGCCACTGCTGCCGCTTGAAAAACCGCTCCCGCAGAACATCCCAGATCGCGGTTCGGCAGGAGGGCAGGAAATGACTGAGACCGCCGCTCACCCCGACATTCCCGAAGCCGAAGACGACCTGCAGGATGGAGAGGAAAAGCCCCAGTCTGCGGCCGTATTCCGCCATAATTCTCCGAGCCTCGGAATCGTCACCGCGCAGGAGCTCCATGCCCTCCTTCAGGTTCGAAACGGGACGGCCGTATTCCGCAAAAAGATCGAGCAGGGCCTGCTTGTTGAGCCAGGTTTCCGCGCATCCCACTTGGCCGCAACCGCATTCCGGGCGGCCGAAACCCAAATGGATGTGGCCCAGCTCCGGGCCGGTCCAATGGGCTGCCCGCCAGATCCGGCCCTGGAAAATCACTCCCGAGCCCACGCCCGTGCCCAGGGTGATCACCACGGCATCCCGGCTCCCAAGCAGGGACCCATTCCAGACCTCACCCAGGGCGGCGGCCTGGGCGTCGTTCTCCAGCAAAAGAGGCAGTCCCGTGTGTTCGCGCACGAACTCTGAGACCCGGAAATGGTCCAGCTCGGGCATGTTCGAGGTCTGCAGATAACAGCCCCTCACGTGATCCAGGGGCCCCGCGCTGGCCAGCCCCACCCCGCGCAAGGGCTCGGGCGCGCTTTCCCGGATGTCCGAGATGATCCGCAGCAGAGTGGTCCTGGTGCCATCCAGGGTCCGGGGCCTCTCGCGCATCAGGACCTCTCCCCGGTTCCCCGAGGCATCGATCCAGGTGCCGCGCAGATTTGTTCCGCCCAGATCCAGACAGGCGTACATGGTTGCTCCCGATTAGCTCGAAAATGCTGTAACCCTCATCCCCGGACCGACCCAGGCACAATCAAGCATACAATGCGAGGCAATTGCGGGTGGACGCTGAAACGCGGGGATCATCCCGGGTTTCACCTGAGGGGATTACTTTGCCCCGTATCGACATTCCTCCGCCATGTCCTTGGAGGCAAGGTTTCCATGGTGCATATTCTGTCCGGAGCAGCAGCAAGTTCACCTCGAAGTGTACCAACAAGGCCGTGGTGTATTATGAACCCCGCGCTTCAGCGTCCACCCGCTGTTGCCTCGCGAGCAACTCCTCGATAAATCAACAAGTTGAGCGCATTTTCATACAAAAACTGAATAGTGTTGCGGGAGCTATCCCCGGCAGGAGCTGGCCCCGCTCTGAACACAACCTCCCTCTCCCCGCAGACGATCCAGATAATCGCTCAGGATGCGCTTATGATCGAAGGCCATTTCCGGGAGATCCCTGAGGTCAAACACTTGGACGTCTCCTGCGTCGTCCCCAGCACGCAGCAGGGAGGAATCCTCCAGACCCGCGGTAAACGCAACACTCAAAGTGTGTTTGCGGGGATCGCGTTCCGGATGGGAATACACACCCAGAAGGCCTTGCAGGTCCACATCCACGCCCACCTCTTCCAGCAGCTCACGGCGCGCAGCCTGCTCCACACTCTCGCCCTCGTCCACGAAGCCTCCGGGCAGGGCCCATCCTGAGGGCGGATTCCTTCTCCGGATGAGCGCCACTCCGCTTTCACCGACACGCAGCACCACGTCTACCGTGGGAGTAGGGTTGGCGTAGGAAGTTAAGGCGACTTTCTCGCCGCAGGTAGGGCATGAACGATACTCCGTCCGCTTGGACATAGGCCTCCCGTCCTGTTTGACCCTGAGTGAAATGCCATTTATCCATTTGTCCATGCGCCTAGCACAGAAGATCGTACTCGTCCACAAAGGGGCAATCGGGGATTTTCTGCAGACATGGCCCTCCATTTTAGCCCTGACCCGAGAGCTTGGGAACCGGGAATTCTTCTGGGCCGGAAGGGAGGCCTACACCCTGTGGACCTCCCCGCTGGGTATCCGGGACGCACCCCGGCTGCGCCGGGAAGTCGACCGGCTCTACGGGGCGCGATGCCTGCCGTCTGCCCTGGAGGACTGCCACGTCATCTGGTTCGGGCTGCGGACTCCCCCGACGGACTCGGAGATGCCGGGATTTTGGTTCGTGTCCATGCTGGATGAGGAGGGTGACACGCCTCCGCGCCAGGTCTGCAAAAACGGCTTGAGGGCGAAGGGATTGAATCCCGATCACGACTGGCGGCAGGCATGGCTGGATTGCTTCGCCCCCCGCGGCGTGCCGCACCACAGGGAACGTGTTCTCATTTTTCCGGGAGGCGGCCACCCGGCCAAATGCTGGCCCGTGGAGAACTATCTCCGGATAGCCGAGTGGCTGAGCGAATTGGGATACAGCGTGGTCTTCGTGCTCGGCCCCGCAGAGGTGGAGCGGGGAGTGCGGGTTCCCGGCTTCGATACGGTCTGCCCCGCGGATCTGGGAGAGTTGCAGGAGTGCATAATGGCCTCGGGCTTCATCCTGGGCAACGACAGCGGCCCCCTCCATCTGGCCGGATTCTGTCAAGTGCCGGGGCTGGCCCTATTCGGCCCCTCTCCGGCAAAGCAATGGGGGCCGGCCCATATTGCGACCATTTCGGGAAGCGCTTCCTGCCGTCCCTGCACCCGTATGGGCGTTATCCATTGCCGGGACCCTGTCTGCCTCAGCGACCTTAATCCGGAACGGGTCTGGACGGCCCTGCAGCCGCAGCTGCCCGGATCGGAAAGGACCCGAAACCGCTCCGACAAGCCGCAGAAAGCCGACAGCTCCGGCTAGTGTCTTGTCCTGCTCAAGTTGTCGTTAAGATGGAACGTATGCTTGACTATGCAGAGACTCAAATAAACCGACAATATATGCTGGACAAGTCACTAGTTTTGGATCGTATCGAGCTCCACCGTTATCCCCGCCTCCCGAAGCCGGTTCGCCGGGATCGCTCCCTCACGCACCATCAGAACCCGGTCCCGACCCAGGGGGCGAACCACTGTGGACGGCGATCTGAACTGATCGGAACAGGGACGTTTGAGCACCCAATCCGCCTGCCGGATTAGTTCTTGCTCGAGCGACTCGCTGCAGGACGCCGCCGGTCGCCCGGATGTGTTCGCGCTGGTGGCCAGCAGAGGTGTCCCGCTCATGCGACACAGCGCCTGCGCGTCGGGATGGGGTGTCCAGCGCAGACTGATCAGGCCCTCGGAATTGGTCAAACGGGAGGGAAGATCCTTCTGCGCGGGGATGAGAATGGAGAGCGGCCCGGGCCAAAAGACCTCCATGAGACGGGTCGCCTCGCCCTCCTCTACTGCCGCGACCTGGGAGAGCTGCTCCCGTGAGCCGATGATCACCGGAAAGGGCTTGGTCTCATCGCGATGCTTGAACCGGGCCACGCGATCCACGGCACTCTCGGAGCGGATAGCACACCCCATGGCATAAAGGGTCTCCGTGGGATAAATCACCACCCCGCCCCGCTCGATGACCTTAACCGCTTTATTAAGCATATCTCGCGCTCCGCGACATGGTGCCCCTCATCCCGGTCAATCGACATCCCTTCCGTCCGGAAAGCAGGTTTTTCGGACGGGGCAAGGTCCTCCCCTTCTTTGATCACCAGAAGAAGCAGGGAAATTGATGGATGAGAACACCCGTTTTATCTTTTGGGAGAAAAACGTTCGGTCCCTTCCGGATGCCAACGAGCACCACTGCTGGTGGGCACAGACGCCCTGTATGAAAAGTCTGACAACCTCGATTCCGTGGTTCCGTGTGCTTTATTCACTGTTCAGGGGTTCTGTCAAAAGCGACCCGAATCGAAAGGGGGCTTCCATTGAAAGGGACAAATAACCAATCCCGAATGTAACTATTCACCATCTTCCGAAACCGACATGTTCGCGCTGAATCCAGGGAGGTGCTGAATAGTTACTCCCGAATAGCCAATAACAGAGTTTTCAGTCACGATCAGGGAGTTTCCCCCGAGCCCAGGGGATAGCGCTCGATTTCCTTATACACCGGCCCGGACGGAGTCAGGGTGCTTTGCCAGAGGACAAAGGAATCCACGTCGATTTCGGGCCACTCCGCGGCCTGCAAAAAGCGCTGCAGTGCCTTCCAGTCGTCCCGGGCTCCCTTCTTGACGCGCCCCAGTGTCAGATGGCCGGTAAAGGGCTTGTCCCGCTCCGGGCACCCCACACGGGTAAGAGCTCCCTCGATATCTCCTGCAAGGGTGGAGCTCGCCTCGCCCCCCTGCCTCAAGCCAACCCAGATGACACGCGGGGGCTTACCCGGTGGAAAAAAACCGCCCCCACCGGCCTGCAGGACGAAGCGCGACCGTTTTACCCCCGCCAGGGCATTCCGTATCACAGACAGGCTCCCGTCATCGACCTCGCCCAGAAAGTACAGGGTAAGATGCCAGTTCCCGCGCTTTGTCCAGTTGACCTTTGAGGCCAGCTGTGTCCGCCACTGCTCCACAGTCCGCTCCAAGCCCTCTTGATAGGACTCGGGCAGAGGAATCCCCACAAAACATCGTGTGCCCATACGGCCTCGGAACCTTCGGATTTGCCTTTTCCGGAAAGAGCGCGTAGATTGCCCTGTTGGATAAACCGACAGACAGCCTTAGCCCAGCAACGGTATCACCCAATATACCCCGAAAACCACAGAATATGAAAGTCGAAAATGGCCTTGGTGCTGCAGGGTTAAGAGGGGCGAGCGCGAGCTCCGTCCCCGAGCCAATCAACACCTCGAACTGTTCTAGGACCACGAGAGGGAAGGGGATATGCTAGAGGAGACAGCGCAGTGGATCGTGGAGGCAATCGGTCAGATCAGCTACATGGGCGTGGCCGCACTCATGTTTCTGGAGTCCTCGCTTTTCCCCTTCCCCAGCGAGATTGTCGTCCCTCCGGCCGGGTACCTCGCGGCTCAAAAGACCATGAATCTCTGGCTGGTTATTCTCGCCGGAACAGGGGGCAGTCTTCTGGGCGGCCTGTTCAACTACTGGCTGGCCCTGGCCGTGGGCAGACCCTTCCTGGAGCGCTACGGCCGCTACCTTTTTATCAGCCAGAAATCCCTGCACCGCGCTGAAGTCTTCTTCGATCGGCACGGCCATATCAGCACCTTCATCGCCAGGCTCCTGCCAGGTGTGCGTCAGTACATTTCCCTGCCGGCCGGGCTGGCCCGGATGGACCTCTTCCTCTTTTCCCTGTTCACCTCCCTCGGAGCTGGCTGTTGGGTGGCCGTGCTCGCCCTGCTGGGATTCTGGTTCGGCCGGAATCCGGAGCTCGTCTCAACCTATCTGCGGGATGCGACTTTGGCGGCGATCGGTTTCAGCGTTCTCCTTGGAGCGATCTATTTGTTCCTCCACAGGCGCAAAAAGGCTTCAGACAGCGGCCAGGGCGAGGAATAGGCCGGCCTCGAGCACCTCGTTCAGCGCCCCGAGTGTGTCCCCGGTGATGCAGCCGATTCTTCGGGAGTAAAACCACAGGATCAAAGCGGTGAGCCCGGCGAAAGCGAGGTTCAGGATCAGGGCGCCCCACCCCAGAAAAAGGGAACAGGCCACGAGAAGACCGAGCCCCCAGAAGGAGCGCCACCCCGGGATTATACTGCAGAATTCGCTGCCCAGTCCTTCCGGCCTGCCGTAGGGCAGGAAACGCATGGCCAGGAGCAGGCCGCTCCGGGAATAGCCCGGTATCAGGATCAGGGCCAGCCATCTGCCCTGCTCCAGGCCCAGAATGCCGCCCCACTTGATGCCCAGGACCGCAACAACGGTGACCAGCCCCATGACCCCGACACGGGTATCCTTCATGATGGCCAGGATCTCCTCCCGGCTGCGGTGGCTAAAGAGCCCGTCCGCGGCGTCCCCGAGCCCGTCCAGATGCAGCGCCCCGGTCAGCAGGATCAGGAGCACCACATCCAGCCACGCCGCCACGGGCTGAGACCAGAGGGCAAGGAAGACTCCGTCCGCCAGGGCCAGAAGCACACCCAAAACGACCCCGACCAGGGGGAAATACGGGCCCAGTCCGGCCGCATCGAAGGCCTTTCCGCTCCCCCGCCCCAAAGGAAGGGCGGTCATGAATCGCAGGGCTCCCAGAAATTGGCTCATATCCCGCCCTTGACGCCCACTGGAAGCCCGGCGACCATCCAGACCACCTGATCGGCCAACCCGGCCACCCTTTGGTTCAGCACTCCAAGCAGATCCCGAAAGCTCCGGCTCATCGCATCCCCGGGAACAATGCCGCAGCCCACCTCGTTGGAGACCAGCCAAACCGGGGATTCGGCCTCCTCCAGGGTCCGGCACAGGGCGTCGAAGCGGCTGTGGCACTCCGACTCCCCCAGGTCCTGCGCCAGAAGATTGGTCACCCACATCCCCAGACAGTCCACCAAGAGGACGGAATCCTTTCCGGCCTGGAGGCGAACGGCCTCGGAGAGCTCCAGCTGGGCCTCCACCGTGCGCCAGTCAGGGCCGCGCTCCCGGCGGTGACGATCGATCCGCAACCGCATTTCCTCGTCCCGGGGGGCACAGGTGGCGAGAAAAACCTTGTCCGGCTCACCTGCCTCAAGAACCTTGTCCTGGGCATAGCCGCTTTTTCCGCTTTTGCATCCTCCGAGTACGAAGCCGACTTCAGCCACGTGAATTCCCCTTCACTGATACATCCTCAGCAGGTCAGATGAAATCCGGCGCAGACATGCTCACCCCGTTCTACAGCGGCGTTGAGCTCCTCTGCGGCCTCTTTCGTGGGCTTCTCCAGAAGCCGGATTCCCTTCTGCTCCAGCTCGCCGCGCAGCTCCGGACCCGCCTTCATCTGTCCCGGATCGCCCATTCCCAGGATCAGGAGCTGCGGCCCCTGCCCGAGGATATCCCGAACATCCCCGGGATCGACACGGTGCCCGCTCCAGCGCCACCAGGGATGAACAATTTCTCCGTCGGCCAGGATCTTCACATCCTGCCTGTAGGGTGTCCCGTTAATGACAATTTCGCCGAAGCGGAAGCCCTCGATCATGCTTCCCCTCCACGTTTCCTGTCATGTTTCATCGCCGTATAGTAGGATGAAAACAGAAAAACCGTTGTTTAGTCGGTCTGAGCGCTTGCGGCTCCATGGCACTCCACCTTTTGTGGGAGTTGCTCGAAAGACAGCGGCAGCCCGAGAGTATCGGTCGACGCACCTCTCACAGGGATTCCTGGCTTCAGCCGATTACAGCTCCTTATCCCTGGTGCGCGCTGCCAGCTCCGGACCCTTCTGGTCCAGTGCGGCGCGAAGGGGCTGAATGGTGCTTCGAAAGACTCTCATTTCCGATTCCGGAACGGATTTGACCGGCTTGGACTCAACCTTGCGCGGGTTTTTGTACTCCCCGAATCGCTTGACCCGATAATCCAGGTGCGGGCCGGTGCTCAGTCCTGTGCTGCCAACGTACCCCACCACCTGGCCCTGCTCGAGCTCCTTGCCCGGATATATTCCGGATGCATAGCGGGACATGTGGTTGTACACGGTCACGTAGTGGTTGGGATGCCGGATCTTGAGATAATTACCGCCGCCTCTGGAATAGTCCCTGGCAATAACCTGTCCCTTCGCGACGCTCTTAATGGGCGTTCCCCTCGGTGCGGCGTAGTCGATCCCCAAATGGGGCCGCACCTTGTTCAGGACGGGATGCTTTCGCTTCCAGGTGTATCCCGAGGAAATCCGGGTAAAGTTCAACGGGGCCTTGAGAAAGGTCTTCTTCAGGGCCCGCCCTTGGCCATCGAAGTATTCCTCGCGCCCGTTCCTGGTTTCGTAGAGATAGGCGTCGAATTTGTCTCCCCGATTGACAAATCTGGCCGCCCTGATCCTTCCGTAGCCGACGAATTCGCCCCGCCGGTAGCGTTCGGACACAAGAATGCGGAAAGCATCCTTTTTCCGGACATCATGGATGAAATCGATGTCCCAGCCGAAGATCTCCGCCAGGGAGATCGCGAGGGAAGCCGTTCCACCAGCCGCTTCCACCGAATCGAAAAGATTGGTCTCGATGCGCCCGCTGATCAGCTTCTCCCGGGTCTCATAATCGATCTCCTCCTTGCTGACCCGGAGCTTCTCCCCGTCTATGCACACCCGCAGCTTGCTCTCGGAATTGATGTCGTATTCAAACCCGGACAGATCGGAATCCTGAAACTGAAGCCTGTATTCGTGTCCCGTCTTGATCCGGTTCAGGGGATGGATATCGCGGCATTTCCGACTGAGGCGATAAATGCGGGATGGGCTCAGGTGCTCGCCCAGAATGGAAGAGGCAGTGTCTCCTGCCTGCACTTGGAAACGCTTGGTGGTAACCGGGCTTGCCTCGGTGTTTGGGGGATTTTTGGAACCGGGAGGATCCGCGGTGTCCGACTCTTGGGAAGAGGACGGGGCAAGCTCCGGGATGACGGGATTCAGCGGCAGGAGTTGCGCCTCGGGAGCAATGCCTTCAGAGGCGACCTCGTCTTTTTCGAGAGCGTTGGTTCGGGGCACATGAAAAAATTGATGCAGAGAAACCAGTGAAAGGAGAAACAGAGCCGTACACAGACAAAGCGCCATCCCGGCGACCCTCTTTCTGCTCCGCTTGAGGCGAAGCCGCGACTTGGGCTCCCCACGAGCCACCCGTCCAACAGCCCGTTTTCTCCCGGAGAGAAGACTTCCCTTTTTTTGGCGATGGAAATAAATAGAGCTACGTCCTTATTTGTACGGAGTTTCCCGCATCCAGACTATCTCGATTATGAGGCCAACTCGGGCCCAACCAGGCATGAGAATGCTGCGCAGCGAGTCGGGGATTGCGTTGAGGCCAGTGCTTCATCCCGGAGTTGAATGCCGGGAACAGCTCAAGCCGACAGGACCGGTCCTTGGCTCAGCCCCCACCTACTGCCGGAAAGAGCGCAATCTTGTCCCCTTCCTTGAGGACTTGGTCCAGGGAAGCGTGTCTTCCGTTGACAAAAACCACTTTTGCCTCTTCAGGAGGAAGGCCGAGTTTTTGCAAGACAGTGTTCACAGAGGCGCTCTCCTCGACCTCGAGAGCCCCGTCTTCCGGCTGATAGCCGCGCAATGTGGCGTAGGACTTAACGGATATCAGCATTCCGGCGAACCTTGGAAAATTGTCCCCTTTCGCATTGTGGGGGGCATCCTTGACCATGGATGGATGTATTGCTTTGCGGGTCGCGGCCAACCGGAAACAATCCAATCCCTGTTTTTCCGCAGGCATGAATCCGCCTGCTCCGCGTGTTTTCGTAACTCCTCAGATCAACTCAGCTTTAGCACACACCGAACCCCCGGTCAATTGCGCCGCCATATTCGAAAAAAAGACGTAATTGTTCACCACCTTGCCAAACCGTAAGCCGACACGGGGCATTTTGTCTCATGTAGCTCCGACTCTGGATTTTCTAACGTCCGGCACTCACTTTCCCAGAGGCATAGAGTCTTTGGGCAAGCATCAAGAAAAGTGAGTGTCGGACGAAGAAAATCTAGCAGAGTCTGAAATGATTCAAAACACCCCGTGTCGGCTTATAGTTACAATGATCAGTGGAGTGGTGAATAGTTACAAAAAGACTGCCTCGGCTTTTCCTCCCTGCACCCCTTCCGGAAGAACGAAGGACGTGTTCAGGAACAGCGAGGACCTCAGGGGTGACAGGAGGCCTTCCCGAATCTGCTGGGCGGGATCTTCAATTGTTGATTCCGTAGGCCTTAAGCTTGCGATGGAGATAACTCCTCTCCAATCCGACAACTTCCGCCAGCTTGCTCACATTCCCCTCGCACTCGGCCAGCTTCCTCTCCAGAAAATTCTTTTCGAATTCCGCTCTGGCCTGCTTGAAGTCCGCGACCTCGTCATCGTCGGCAGCACTCCCGGAGCTCCAAGGATTTTCGTGTTGTTCCGCATCCCTGATCTCGAGGGGAAGGCGCTGCTCGTCGATGGTCTGCCCGGGATACATGATGAGCATGCGCTCGGTGAAATTCTTCAGCTCACGGACATTGCCGGGCCAGGAATAGCTGAGGATCCTCTGCAGCGCTCCTTCCGTGAAGTCCACCCTGCGCAGGCCGTTTTCCGCGCACTGGCTCTCCACGAACTCCTCCAGAAGCTGGGGGATGTCCCCTTTACGTTCCCGCAGACGGGGCACATACAAAGGAAACACATTGAGCCGATAATAGAGGTCCTCCCTGAATCGCCCCTCTTTCATCTCGGTCAACAGATCCTTGTTCGTGGCGGCAATGAGGCGAACATCCACGTTAATGCTCTTGCGCCCGCCCACACGCTCAAAGGACTGCTCCTCCAGGAGCCGCAGGATCTTGGCCTGGGTCTTCAGGCTCATGTCCCCGATTTCATCCAGAAAGAGGGTCCCCTTGTGAGCCAGCTCGAATCTGCCGGCATAGGTCTTGTCCGCTCCGGTAAATGCCCCTTTCTCGTGGCCGAACAAGACGCTTTCGATAAGCTCCTCGGGAATGGCCGCGCAGTTGACGGCTATCATGGGGCGCTTGCTGCGGCGGCTGTTCCGGTGAAGCGCCTTGGCCACGATCTCCTTGCCTGTACCGTTGTCACCGGTGATGAGCACCCAGGCGTCCGTGGGAGCCACCTGCTCGATCTGCTGGCGCAGGTCCCGAACAATTCGGCTTTTTCCACTAATGTTCTCGATGCGGTCGTTTCCGGCCTGTGAACGGAGCGCCTGGTTTTCCTGCTGGAGCCCCCTGAATTCCAAAGCCTTCTTGGCGGCGACAACCACTTTTTCCAGGGAGAGGGGCTTTTCGATGAAATCGAAGGCCCCCATCTTGATCGTCTGCACGGCGGTTTCAATATTTCCGTGCCCGGAAATCATGACCACCGGCACATCGCTGTAGTCCCTTCGCACCGTCTCCAGGACGTCGATCCCGTCCTTTCCGGTGAGCCAGATATCCAGGAACAGGGTGTCCACATCCTCAGCAGCCATGATCCGGAGCGCCTCTTCCCCGCTCTCGGAGGTGATCACCTCATAGCCCTCGTCCTCGAGGATCCCGATAAGGGACATCCTGATATCCTCTTCATCGTCCACAACGAGTATCCTGGAACCCATTTTCCCCTCCTCTCTCAAACCGGGAACTCCATTCTGAAGGTGAGCCCCCCGTTATGGCCCGGCTCGACCCAGATCGAACCCTGATGGTCGTTCACGATGGACTTCACGATAGTAAGGCCCAATCCGGTGTGGCTCTTCTTCTTGGAAAAATAGGGCTCGAAGAGCTTGTCCAGTTCCTCAGCTTCCAGCCCGGGGCCGTTATCCCGGATCGCGATCCATACACCACGCCTTCCGGACAGTGAGCCGGCAGCCACTTCCACTCCCGGATTCTCACGATCCTGAAGGATCTCCGCAGAGTTGCTCAGGAGATTCATCACCACGCGTCTCAGAGCGGACCGGTCGAAGCGGAAGGCGGGGATGTCTTCTTCCGCATGCAGGGACCAGCGGATATGGGAATGGCTGTTCCGGAACAGGCCCAGGACCTCATCCAGGAGAGGGGTGATCGCATTCTCCTGAAAGGAGAGCTCCGGGAGCTTGGCGAAGGTGGAGAAGTCCTTGACCATTTGCTGCATGTGCTCCACCTGACGAACGATCAAGCTCACACTCTCGCTGAAGGACTCCTCCTGGAGCTGAGGGCCGTATTTGCGCTCCAGGCGCTGTGCGGAAAGCTTGATCGGGGTCAGGGGATTCTTGATCTCGTGCGCCACCCGGCGGGCCACCTCCCTCCAGGCGGCCATGCGCTGCATCTTGTCCAGCTCGGTGATATCCTCGAAGACCACGAGGACCCCCATCTCCTCACTTTCCTTTCCCGTGAGCCCCACCGCGTTGATCAGAAGCTTGCGCTCCCCTGTCTCAAGGGAAATATCCAGTTGTTTTCGCCACTGGCTGTCCGGGGAAGCCTTGAGCCTGTCCAGGACATCCCTGATCAAGGTCTTATATTCCGCTGGCAGGACTTCCTCGGGATACGCCCCCATGAGCCTGTTCCCCTCGAGATTGAGGATCTTTTCCGCGGCGCGGTTTAAGGTGCTGATCCGCTCCTCGGTATCCAGGGAAACCACCCCCGAGGTGATATTGTTGAGCACCGCCTCCATGTAGCGACGCCGCCTCTCCAGCTCCCGGTTCTGGATCGCCAGATCACTGTTGGCCTGGTTCAGGCGCTCCTGACTCTGTTCCAGGTCCTCGGCCATGGAATTGAAGGACTGCACCAGCATGCCCAGCTCATCCGAAGACTGGTCCTCGAGCCGGACCCCCAGATCGCCGTGGGCGATCCGCTGCGTTCCCCGGGAAAGGGCCTGAATGGGAGCGGAAATCTCCTTGGCCAGCCGGAAGCCGAACCACATGGCCCCCAGCACGATCAACAGAGTCATGATCCCCAAAATGATATACAGGGCCGTTTTCAGGGGGTTCTTGAGCGTTTTGAGCTGCTTGTATTCAGTGACTCCCTTGGCGATTTCCTCCAGCTTGTTCAAGAATCCCTGCTCGAAGGTCCGCCCCAGGAGGAGGAACCCTGTTTCCGCGTCGTCCACGGGCACGACCTCAAGAAGAAGATCCCTCTCCTCGCCCTGCAGGATAATGGAACGCATTTGCGGGCTCTTCTTGATCTCCGTCCAGTTGACCCGTCTTTTCGCCCGGGGCCACAGGCCCTGCCATTCCTTGCTGGCGTGCCAGTTCTGTCGCTGTATGTCCGGACGGAGCACTCCCACGAGACTGAGGGAATACTCCTCAGCCTTTCGCTGCAGATANCGGTCCATTCCCGGTCCGCCCCAAAGGAGCTCCTCCTCCCTGATGCGGCTGAGGATGAANTTCCCCTGCTCGCCCAGCCTCTCACTGGTCATGGAGTAGACATCCTTGCCCACCTCCAGGGCCTGATCCATGGAGCTATCCACCTGGGTGCGAAACCAGTAGTCCACCGAGGTCTGGACAAATTTCACGGCCATGAAGAACATGAGCAGCGTGGGCAGGATGGAGAGGAGGATGAAGGCCTGAACCAGCTTGGTGCGAAGTCTGGAGCCCTTGATGTTGCGCTTGCGGTCCAGGAACAGCTTCACCCCGTTGCGCAGGACCAGAAACAGGACCACAAGGAGGAGAATGAGGTTCAGATTGAAGATGGCCAGGAAAAGGTAGGAATTGACCCCGAAGAAGTGAAGCTCGATCCAGCTGAGGAGGATGATCAGCACAAAGGCAGCCAGGGCCAGCAAAAGCTCCCAGCGTGTGCGTTTCTTGGCGGATTCGGAGATATAGGCCTGTATCGGGGAAGGCGCCATGCCTAGCTCTCAAAACGGATACGGTAATTTTTGACGGGTACCACGTCCCAGGACCAGAAGAAGAGGGTCCTCTTCAGCCAGACCGGCACATCGGTCCGAACCAGTCGGACAGTCAGATGCAGGGCCAAGTTCTCCTCCCTGTATTCATTGGGCCAGGGTCCCAGATCCATGTCGATGCGTTGCCATTCACTGCGCAGCAAAGAGGCGAGATCGCTGTCCCGCTCTTCGGTGGAATTCTCCTCAGTGCCGAATCTGTATGCATCATCCAGGGAATCATAGCGCAGGAGGAACTCCTTGGCGCTTCTGCGCAACTCCCTGTCCCACCAAAGACTTCGCTCCAGGTTCATGGTTGCGGTGCAGAGGAGCCGCAAATCCGTGCCCTGCTCCAGATATCGACTCAGCTCTTCCGTATTGCGGGCTCGCAATCCGAAGCGGAGGTGGACCGCTCCGTCCTTGTTGTTCACGACGAGATTCCGCAGGGTTACTTCCTGTCCTGCTGCCTGTGAGGCAAGAACAAGGACGAGGGCGATTGTCGCGGAAAGGATCGCCGTGAAAAAAACTGTGGTGTGTCTTCCCATAATGTTTAGGACCACCTTGAAAAAGCCTCACGGAAGTGCCCGGATTCCGGGAACATGTCGGACAATACCTTGGACCTGGGCTGGCGCCCATTCTCATGAATTGGGGCTGTGTCGGCCCCAACAAGCATCCTGCTCGACCTCGAACACCGCTTTGCAGCCACCGAGCACGGACCTTCCGTGAGGTGATCTGGACGGAAAACAGCCCTCGTTCCCCCTGTCCGGCCCAGGAGTTGTCCAGGGCCACCCCTTGCCCCGAGCAGCCCGCGCATGCAAAACACAGAAGAAAGGCGGCACACCTTGCGTAAAGAACAAGACGGTGCTTCAGTCCAAAACAGCCGGCACTGAGTAGAGCAAGCGTGTTTATACTCGCAAACCTTTCGCTCGCACGTCAAGAGCCGGCTCCACTCGGGAAACGAGCCGGAACAGGGGACTTCATATGGCCAAAAAGATCAAGCTTTTCGCAGTCGGACGAATCAAATCCGGATTCTGGAACCAGGCTACGGAACACTATCGGAAGAAAATCGCCACGTTTTATTCCCTGGAGGAAACCATCATCCGTGACGCCCCGGGTAACCTCTCCCCAGATGATCGTGCGAAACGAGAATCCGAGGAGCTGCGCAAGAAGTGCGACTCCCGGGACACAATTCTTTGCCTGGATCAGGGCGGAACCGCCCTGAGCTCGGAACAGTTCGCCCGCCGCCTGCAAAACTGGGTTCAAGAAACGGGCACCCCGTGCTTCATCCTTGGCGGAGCCTTTGGTCTGAGCCCAGATCTTCTTCGGTCGGCTCACTCCTGTCTCAGACTGAGCCCCATGACCCTCCCCCACGAATTGAGCCGGGTCCTCCTCCTGGAACAGATCTATCGGGCAGCCACCATCAATTGGGGGCACCCCTATCATCATTGAAAAGAAGGGCCTACCTCCCATTTTGCGAAGGATTGCCGGAAGCAGTGACTGGACAATGGTGATTATTTATTCGTGAGCCGTAATCCGGGAAAGTGCGTCAGGAACAAGCAATGGGTGCTGAGGTCTTCCCGGATCCATCATAAAGCCTCAGATGTCTCATGTCTTGTCATTTTGTAACTATTCAGCACTCCCTGGATTCAGCGTAAATGTTCGCGGGGTTTTTTGAATCTATCCAGCGTAGACTCTGTTCGATTTTCTTCGTCCGGCACTCA
>JGI1684J13235_1000171_pt1 | contig 24542 bp, 22 predicted proteins | sample PonA232FremontCA_2_FD_13235 | JGI IMG/M metagenome (IMG submission 13235) | reverse complement strand
TCCTGGGTGGAATTGATCACTGCCTCCAAAAGGCTCCGCGTTTCCCGGAGATTGGTGATCTCCTCGGCCAGGCGGAGGAATTCGCTGTTGTCCTGGAAAACCGCGATCGCGCCCTGGGGGTGCCCTGCCGGATCCAGAATGGGGAGCCTGCTGGTGAGGATGGTTGTCCTTCCCAGGATCTGACGCTGATTGAGCTCCTTGCTGCGGCTTTTGAGGACATGGGGCATCCGGGTATTGGGGATCACGTCCCGTACCGCCCTGTTCAGGGCCTGTTCCGCGGGAATGCCCGTGAGTCTGACCGCCTCGTGGTTGAAGAGACGTATGATCCCCTCGCTGTCCACTGCGATCACGCCCTCGGGAAGGGCGTCGAAGAGAAGGCTCGAGGCACCGGTTCCGTTGAGATGCTCAAGCATGGCGATTCCATGGGCTCTTTCCGGGAGCGGTGATCAAGCATCAAGACAGAGGTGAATGCGTGTGCGTCCTGGCGGGTCACCTCGTGTCGAGACCGGGCTCCCGGATTTATTCAGTTTGGATTTACTATGGCAGGTTGCCGCAAAGTTGTCCATACGGGCTGAAGAATACGAACCCCCAATGCGCCCCGGTGAAATCCTGCTTTGCAGGGCCGGCTACGCCGGCATTTCACCGGGCAAGCAAGGGCGCCAAGAAGAGTTTGCGCCCTGCTGGGTGAACAGCAGGGCGCAAGGCTACGCCCAGAGCTAAGGAAATGACCTTGGATATCGAGGGCACGGGCAGGGACATGGTCCATCCCCCGAGACATTGATCCCACTCTATTGGAAGGCCAGTTTTTGCCTTGCGGTTCACCCCGCAAGGCAAAAGTCTTTCCCTGGCGTCTTCCTTGGCGCCCTTGGCGTCTTGGCGGTTATAAGAATGGGCCCCATCGAGGAGCGCTGAAAAGAAGAGGACCTGACCCTCCCTGAGCGGCTATCCTAGAGCCGCCCCGGGGAGCCAGAGGACCAGGTCCGGGAAAAGGGCGATCAGGGCGACGGCCAGGAGCTGAATGGCGATGAAGGGGACCACTCCCTTGGCGATGTGTTCGCCGAACCGGATTCCGGGAGGGGCCACGCCCTTGAGATAGAATAGGGCGGGGGCCATGGGCGGGGTCAGAAAGGAGGTCTGCATGGCCAGGCAGAAAAGCATGGCCGCCCAGAGCGGGTCCACGCCGATCTGGTCAATGACCGGAGTGAAGATGGGGACCAGGACGGGCACGATGCCCACCCACTCCATGAAGAGCCCGAAGAGAAAGAAGGCCAGGGTCATGACCAGGAGGATGCCAGAGGTGCCCATGGGCAGGGCCAGCAGGGTTTCCTTCACCAGGGTTCCGCCGCCCGCCATCATGAAGGCGCCGGTGAAGACGAAGGCCGCGGCCACAATGAGCAGGATCATGCCGGAGATCCGCGTGGTCTGGTAGAAGGTCTCCCTGAGGACGCCAAGGCTCAGGTTCCCGTAGGCCCAGGTCAGAAGCACGCTGAAGAAGGCGCCGACAGCCGCGGCTTCTGTTGGTGAGGCCACGCCGAAGAAGATGCTCCCCAACACGGCCAGGATGAGAAGAAGGGCGGGTAACAGGGAGCTGACCATGAGCCAGAGTTTCTGCGGGAGGGAGAGCGTTCGCTCCTTTGGGGAGGCGACAGGGGACTGTTCCGGCCGCAGACGGGAGAGAAAAAGGATATACAGGGCGTAGAGCAGGGTCAGGAGAAGGCCGGGCCCCACCGCGGCCAGAAATAGCTTGCCCACGGAGATTCCGGCCATGGGGGCGTAGACGATGAGCATAATGCTCGGGGGAATGAGGATTCCCAGTGTGCCCCCGGCGCAGATGGTGCCGGAGCTGAGCGCGGGATCGTAGCCCCGCTCCAGCATGCGGGGCAGGGCCACGAGCCCCATGATGATGACCGAGGCCCCCATGATGCCGGTGGCCGCGGCCATGACCGTGCAGACCGCTATCACGGACAGGGCGAGACCGCCCCGCAGCCGGCCCAGCAGTATGTGCAGCGCAGTGAAGAGCCTCTCCGCCGCTCCGGACTTTTCCAGCATGAGGCCCATGAACACGAAGAGCACAATGGCGATCAGGGTGTAGCTGGACATGGCCTCGAAGACGCGCAGGACCATCATGTGGAAGAAAACCGGGCCCACGGCGAGCAGCCCGGCCAGCATGGAACTGCCCAGCATGACAAAGGGGACCGGAAAGCCAAGGGCCAGCCCGGCAAGGAGGGTCCCGAAAAGGACGGCGAGAATGAGCTCCGGGCCCAGGCTCATGCGTCCGCTCCTTTCCACAGGACATGCAGGCTGCGGCAAAAGCGGGCCAGGCCCTGCAGAAACAGGAGCAGGGCTGCCAGGGGAAGCACGGTCTTGAAGATATAGATGGGGGGCTGCCACATGCTTTGGCCGCTCCGTTCCAGGATCATCCAGGATTCGAGGCTGAAGGAGGCGCCGTAGGCGACGAGTGCTCCCACAGCGGGGAAGAAGAAGATGAGATATCCCAGCGCGTCCACCGCGGCCCTGGCCCTGGGGGAGAGCTTGTCCGAGACGATGTCGATCCGGACGTGTTCCTCCTGCTGCAGGGTCCAGGCCGCACCCAGCATGAACAGGGTGCCGTAGAGCATATAGGAGATGTCGTAGGACCAAATGGTGGGGGCGTTGAACAGATAGCGGGCCGCGGTGTCGTACACGAGCTCCAGCACGAGGACGGGAACGATCCAGGAGACCGCCTTTCCCGTGCCGATGCTGAGCCGGTCGATCCAGTCCGCGAGCTTCATTTGTCCGTTCCCCGTTGTCTGTTCCCCGTTCAACGTTCCCAGTTCAGGGTTTGGCGTTGCCGAGCAAGCATTTACAGCTTGTGGATCATCCTTGCCTTATACAATTGACATCTGATGTCTGATCTCCGAGATCTGGTTTTACCAGTTATGAACAAGCGGTTACGCATCACGCATCACGCATCACGCATCACGCATCACGCATCACGCATCACGCATCACGCATCACGCATCACGCATCACGCATCANGCATAACTGATAACTTCTCACTCCTCACTCCCCCCATCCGCATAGGGATAAGGCAGGCGGATGAGGTCCGCATAGGGCTCCACCTTCCTCCGGAATTTTCGCTGAGACTTGAGCACCCTGGCGAACATCTCGTCCTCCGAGGCCATCTCGTCCAGCTTGGCCCGGCCCAGCTCCTTGATCCGCTCGATCATGGCCGGAGTGATGCGGGAAACCGAGACATCGTCGCTTTCCAGGAAGTAGTTCATGGCTTCCGCGTCCTGAACCATAGCTCGGTTGATGGCCTCGAAGCAGGAGATCTTGGCAGCGAGTTGTACCTTGCTCTGGATTTCCGGGGACAGGCTGTTCCAGGAGTCCTCGTTGACCAGGGTTTCCAGCGGGGTGCAGGGCTCGTGGATTCCGGGCACCAACAGATAGGAGCAGATCTCCTCGAAGCCGAGCTCGCGGTCGATGCCGGGGGTGGCGAATTCCGTCGCGTCGATCACCCCCCGCTCCAGGGAGGGATAGACCTCGCCTCCCGGAAGCTGGACCACCTGGGCGCCCAGATCCTCCAGGATGCGGCCCCATATCCCCACGGTGCGGAACTTGAGGCCCTGGAAATCCTCCAGGCTCTCGATGGGCTTGCGGCTCCAGCAGAAGTTCTCCGAGCCGAGCATGCCGTAGGGGTGCAGTACGCGCACATTGTGATCGGCGTAGAGCTCGTTCCAGAGCTGAAGGCCGCCGCCGTGTTCCACCCAGGCCAGCATCTCCCGGAGCTGCATGCCGTTGGGGCGGGAATTGGCAAAGAGTGCCGCGGAGGGGAACTTGCCCATCCACCACCCGGCCCAGGTGGCCCCCAGGTCCAGAACGCCCTTGTCCACGGCGCTGAAGACCCGCTTGGAGGGAACGATTGCTCCGCCGGGCTGCATGTTGATCACCAGCTCGCCGTCGGTCAGCTCCTCCACAAGCTCGGCGAAGCGTTCCGCGGGTGTGTAGAGCTGCGGCAACCCCGCCGGATAGGAGGACTGTGCCCTCCAGACGGTCTTGGCATGGGCCGGGGGCAGGCTTGCGAAGAGGATAAGGAAGAGGCAGAGAAGGAGAAAGAGACGGCTGCGAAGGGCAAGCGGCATCATGGGTCCCTCCTTTTCGCGGGTTGGCGGACACTGGTCCGGAGCCTCCGGGCCGGAGCCTGGAGCAGGGATAAAATGAAACCCTGCCCTTGTAAAGCGCCTGGTGGGCGAGCGTTCTCCGTTCAACGTTCCGCGTTCAGGGTTCCCCGTTCGGGGTTCTTGGTTGGAGGTGTTGGGCGATGGGTTATGAACCGTTGACAATCAGGTGGCTGCAGATCATTATTCACAAACTATCAGTTAATCATTCGTCACTCCCGTCACTTACGGGTCGAATTTCGATCCCTAACGCTGAACGTTGAACCCAGAAGGGAGAACGTTGAACGCGGAACGGAGAACCACGCATGCGCCAGCAGACTCAGGCCTGTCTCCTCGCTCTGGGCACGGTGAGCCTGTGGTCCACAGTGGCCACGGCGTTCAAGCTCTCCCTTCGCTATCTTCCCGTGCCCCAGCTCTTGTTCCTGTCCAGCGTCGTCTCCGTGATGGCCCTGGTCTTGCTGCTCGCGGCGCAGGGCAGGCTGGGCCTTCTGTTCCGTCTGAGCCGGGGTGACATCTGGCGTTCCGCGCTGCTCGGATTCCTCAATCCCTTTGCCTACTATCTGGTGCTCTTCACCGCATACGATGTCCTGCCCGCCCAGGAGGCGCAGCCGCTCAACTATACCTGGGCCATTACCCTGTCACTGCTTTCCGTCCCCCTGCTGGGCCATCGCCTGCGTGGGGCGGACTTGTTGGCCCTGCTGACCAGCTACTGCGGGGTCTATGTCATTTCTACGCGCGGGGATCTGACCGCTTTCCAGTTCTCCGAGCCCTTCGGCGTGGCCCTGGCTCTGGGCAGCACCGTGATCTGGGCCCTGTACTGGATCCTGAACACGCGCGATACCCTGGATGCGGGCTGCCGTCTTCTGCTTAACTTCTTCTTCGGGACCCTGTTTCTGGCTGTGCTGTTGCCTTTCTGGAGCGGGCTGCCGGCCTGGAACTTCCCGGGATGGAGCGGAGCCGTTTATATCGGTCTCTTCGAGATGAGCATCTCCTTCTTCCTCTGGAGCCTGGCCATGAAAAAGACCGATTCCGCGGCGCGGATCGGGATCTTTATCTATCTCTCCCCCTTTCTTTCCCTTGTTTTCATCCACCATCTGGTCGGGGAGGCCATCCTCGGATCCACCATCGTCGGGTTGGTCCTCATTGTGCTCGGCATCGGCCTACAGCAGATCGCGGTCCTGCGCGAGCGCGCTTCGTAACCAATGCTCCGTGGAAGCGTTAAGAATGAGCCCCAAGCTGTCCGATAAGCCCCAAGGGGAAACGAGCTTCCCGGGAACGCGGCTCCTGTCCAGGTTCCCCGGACAGAGTCAAGAAAGGAACAACAAAGTCGGAAGAAAAAGCCGATTTCAGGAACCCTGCCCAACGTATCGACCCGGATGGAAGAGGCACGGATTCGGCCTGATCCGGCTCGTTATTGGCCTTGCCTCGTGAAAGGCAAACCTGCTACGAAAAGGTATACCAGATACCTTATACCCGGCATCTCCAGCGATGAACCGAAAGGCTCGGGCTGTTCGGGAGAATAGACAAAGGAGCGGAATATGGCCTTGTCCGGAGAAGAACAGGGGTTGGTCCTTTTATGGTCCAGCGGGGACAGGGAGAAGGCCCTGAAGATGGCCCTTATGTACGCCAAGAATTCCAAAAAGCGCGGCTGGTGGGATGAGGTCACTCTCATTGTCTGGGGGCCTTCGGCCAGACTTGCGGCCGCGGACGAGGAGATCCGGGAGGAGCTGGTCGAGCTTCGGCAGGAAGGGGTGCTGCTGGAGGCTTGCAAGGCCTGCTCGGACAGCTACGGTGTCTCCCAGGCACTCGAGGGCTTGGGGATCGAGGTGAAGTACATGGGACAGCCCCTGACCGGCTACCTCCAGGAGGGCAAATCTGTCCTGAGTGTGTGATGTTCGTTGCTGCGGAAGGGCCAAACGAATCGAGACTCCGGCTCTTGGGAGCATATATGAAACAGATTTTGATCGTGGATGATTCCACTTTCCAGCGCAAAATTGTCCAAAAGATTGTGAGCGCCGCCGGCTTCCAGACGGAACAAGCCTCCAACGGCCAGGAGTGCCTTCAGGCCCTGGAGCGGGAACGTTTCGATCTGGTGCTGCTCGATCTCAATATGCCGGAAATGGACGGATTTCAGGTACTGGAGTCCATGTCCGGCAATGAATATGCCGTGCCGGTGATCGTTCTTACCGCGGATATTCAAAACACGACCCGTCAACGCTGTATGAATCTCGGGGCTGAGAACGTCTTGAACAAGCCACCCAAGCAGGAAGAGCTGCTGCAGGAAGTGGATCGGCTACTCTAGCCGAAGCCGGGGGGACTGGATGGAGGATATTTCTCGGGAACAGCTGGACGCCCTGCGGGAGATGGTCAATATCGGAATGGGCCAGGCCGCCGGCGTCTTGAACGAAATGGTGAACGCTCACGTAGACCTGCAGGTCCCGGAGTTGCAGGTCTACGATCCGGACAGGATGTCCACTGACCTGGAGTGCTACGGAGGTGGCGCGGTCTCAGCCATTCGGCTCACCTTCGACGAGCCCTTTTCCGGGAGCGCGATCTTGCTTTTCTCGCAAGAGAGTGCAGCCAACCTCGTCAACCTGCTGGTTGATGACACAACAGACAGCTTTGATATGGATACCCTTCGAGTGGGGACGCTCCAGGAGGTGGGAAACATTGTTCTCAATACCGTCCTCGGAACCCTCGGCGATCTTTGGGGTGAGCATATACAGTTCATGCCTCCGGAATATTTCGAAGAAGATGTGGAGAGTATTGTTTGCGAATATAAGAATCAAGAAAACAGGGTGTTGTATATCAAGACCTTTTTTGGCGTCGAGCAGCATGAGCTCCAAGGAGAAATCATTTTTATCTTCAGGATCGATACATTTCAAAAGATCCTGACCAAATTGGAGGAATTCATTTCCTCCTGAAAAAAACGGTTTCTAATGGTCAATGGATATTCAACACCTCATCTCTCGGCACAACTTCTCCCTGTTCGATTTCCTGCCTTTGGGAGTCGCTGTCCTGCAAAACGACTACAAAGTGGTTTTTTGGAACAAGCGCCTTGCCACCTGGACGGGCATTTCGAGTCAGGAAATGCTCGGATCGGATATACGAGACAGATTTCCCCGTCTTCGCCAAGTGCGCTATCGTACCCGTATCGACTCCGTTTTCAAGGGTGGAGCTCCCGCCGTATTTTCCGCCCAGATACATCAGTACCTTTTTCCCGCCACAGTGCAGAGTGGTGAATCCCGTCTGCAGAATACAACGGTTTGCGCCTACGACAATGGCGATGGGACGTATTGCGCCCTGTTTTTCTGCGAGGACGTCACTGAGCTTTCCAAGCGACTCAAGGACTACTCGGAGATGAAGGACAGGGCCTTGCGGGAGCTGGAACAGAGGCAACAGGCCGAAAGCTCGCTGCGGCGGAACGAGAGCAAGCTAAGGGGGATCACCGATTCCTCCATGGACGCCATTATCATGGTCGATTCCTCCGGGAGGGTGAACTTCTGGAACCCCGCAGCGGAAAGGATGTTCGGCTATACCGGAGAGGAAGCCCTGGAAAATGACGTCCATTGGCTGATAGCTCCCCAGGGGCAAGGGGATGTGCTTCTCAAGTGGATAACGCAATCCCTGGTGATCGGGGAAGGGGATCCACAGAACAAGGTTCGGGAAATGCTGCTCGCACACCGAAGCGGGTATGAGATTCCTGTGGAGCTCTCAATCTGCCCGGTGTGCCTCGACGAGGAGTGGTTCGTCGTGGGCACTGTGCGGGACATATCCGAGCGCAAGGAATACGAACGGCAGCTGAGGGAGCTGGCCAATTACGACGGCCTGACCGGGGTGAGCAACAGGCGCCACTTCATGGATCTGGCGGAGCGCGAGGTTGCCCGCGCGGAGCGCTACAGGGAATCCCTGAACCTGCTCATGCTGGATCTGGATCACTTCAAGGAAGTGAACGACACCTACGGGCATCAGGTCGGGGACACGCTGCTCAGGGAGCTGGCCAGTCTTTTGGCTCACTCGCTGCGCAAATCGGATATTCTGGGCCGGGTTGGGGGCGAGGAGTTCGCGATCCTTTTGCCCAACACTTCGGAAGCCGGAGCTCTCCAGGCCGGGGAGAAGCTTCGGCGGAATGTGGAGCTGCACGAATTCGACGCATCCCGGAACCGGCTCTTCTGCACTGTGAGCCTCGGAGTGGGCGGCGGCGAAAGCCTGGAGTACGACCTGAATTTGTTGCTGGCTCGCGCGGACGAGGCCATGTATCAGGCGAAGCGAGTGGGCCGGAACCGGATCGAGTGCTGGCGGGGGCAGGGGGACAGCTGATTCGCGCTTTGTTGAAAAAGCTGGGCGCTGCTGACCCCGAGGGGGTGGCAGGAGCGCGGCTGCAATCCTTCAGGCTTCAACGATTTTTTTGCCTGCCGCCAAGTTGGCTCTGCTACAAAAACATCCAGTCAACGATGCAGGTCAAGGGGGTGGGAGAATGGACCTTCTCTACGTCATCCAGAAGCGGCGAAGTATCCGCGAATTTCTCTCCGAGCCAGTTTCCAAACAGATCCTTGCGGAGATCCTCGCGGCGGGACAGAAGGCCCCTTCGGCCATGAATTCGCAGCCGTGGGAGTTCGTGGTGGTTTCCGGGCGGACGCTGGAGGAAATCAAGCGGGACAATGCGGCCTGTTTTCGAAGCGGCGAGAAGCCGGCCCCGGAATTCGAGGCGGGAACCTGGCCCAAGGAGAGCCGCTACCGACGCAATCAGGTGGCCCTGGCCAAACAGCTCTTCGAGGCCATGGGGATAACCTACGAGGACAAGGAGGCGCGCAATTCCTGGGCCGAGCGGGGGTTTCGTCTATTCGACGCCCCTGCCGCCATATTTCTCTGCGTGGACAGCTCCCTGTCCGAATGCGGCCCCCTGATGGATCTGGGCGCGGCCATGCAGACCATCTGTCTGGCCAGCTTTTCCTTGGGCCTGGGAACCTGCATCGCCACCCAGGGTGTGAGCTATCCCCGGGTGGTCCGGCAGCACACGGGCCTTCCCCGGGATAAGCGCCTGCTCCTGGCCATAGCGGTGGGCTATCCGGATTGGAATTTTCCCGCCAATCAGGTGGTCACGGAGCGGGAGGACCTGGAAGCGGTTACAACCTGGGTGGATGTGCCCGAGCAGGAGTAGAGCTTCAATTCACCGCCAAGACGCGAAGATCGCCAAGGAAGAAAATATCTTGCCCTGCTGGGTTAAACAGCAGGGCAATTTTTGCTTTGCGGCGGCGCCGCAAAGCAAAAGATCTTTCCTTGGCGCACTTGCCTGCCCGGTTCAATCCGGCGCAGCCGGCCCTGCGAAGCAGGATTTAACCGGGGCGTCTTGGCGGTTCAAGACAATACAGACACATTTCCTGCAGAGTATTACTCATTTTCCTTAAAGTGCCCGGGGAGACCGGAAACGAGGCGATCAGAAGATCCGTGTCCCGGCCTGGAAGATGAGCACCGCGAGGGCAAAGGCGAGCAGGGTGTTGAACACGATGCTGAAGACGCCCCACTTCCAGGAGGATTCCCGAATGATGGTGATTACGCTGACGAAGCAGGGGGAGTAGATCAGGACGAAGACCATGAGCCCGACCCCCTTGATCCGGTTCCAGGAGGGGTCCCGGGCCAGCTTTTGGGACAGGGACCGGTTCTGCTCCGGGCTGGCATCGGCCATGGAGTAGGCGGTGCCCAGGGTGGAGATGATCACTTCCTTGGCCGCGACACCGCCGATGAGGGAGATGTTCGTCTTCCAGTCGAATCCCGCCCACTGGGAGATAGGCTCCAGGCCGCGCCCGAGCCTGCCCGCCAGGGAGTAGCGGAGCCTGGCCTGTTCCAGATTGCTCTGGGCCTTCTGCAGCTCTTGTTGCAACTCACCGCGTCGTTGCGCGGCCTGTGTTTCCTGAAGCTCAGCGCGAACGCCCTGGATCCGCTGGTGCATGCCCCGGGTGGCGTCCTGGGGCGGGGCGGGAAAGCTCATGGCCGCCCAGATCAGGATGGATACGGCCAGAATGAGGGTGCCCGCCTTGCGGATGTACTGCCACGCCTTTTCCCAGGTGTGGATGAGGAGGCCCTTGAGCGTGGGCAGGCGGTACGGGGGCAGTTCCATGACGAAAGGGGTGGCTTCGCCGCGGATGATGGTGGAGCGAAGGAGCCTGGCCACGAGCAGGGCCGCCGCCCAGCCCACCAGGGTGAGCCAGAATAGGATCTGCGCCGGGGACTGAGGAAAGAAGGCGCCAGCGAGGAGCAGGAAGACCGGCACCTTGGCCCCGCAGGTGAAGAAGGGGGCGGTGAGCAGGGTGGCCAGTTTTTCCTTGGGGCTGCGCAGGGATCGGGTGGCCATAAGCCCGGGAACGGCGCACCCTCCGGGAATGCCCCCGGACATGATGAAGGGCATCACCGAGCAGCCGTGCAACCCGAATCCCCGAAGAAGCCGGTCCAGCATGTAGGCCATGCGGGCCATGTACCCCGAGTCCTCCAGAAAGGAGAGACAGAAGAACATGATCATGATTAGGGGGACGAAGCTGAGCACGCCCCCGACCCCGTCGATGATTCCGGAGACGAGCAGCGAGCGGAGCATGCTCCGGGGCAGAAGGGCCCTGATCCCCTCCCCGAGCCAGTCGAAGAGCTGCACGAGCCCCTGTAGCGGAATTTCCCCCAGGCCGAAGGTGACCTGGAACATGCCGTAAAGCACGGTGAGCATGATCAAGGGGCCCAGGAACTTGTGGGTAAGGATCTGGTCCACCCTGTCCGAGAAGCTGATCCTGTTTTGGGCTTGCGAGCGTTCAACCACCCCCCGCTTGAGCAGAGAGTTGATGAAGCCGTAGCGGTAGTCCGCGATGATGGCTTCCGGATGGGTGTTCAGGGTTCGCTCGCAGTGTTCGGCCACCTCCCGGCAGCGGCGCTCCAGGCTCTCCGCGGTTTCCTGGTCCGCCTCGCGGCCGCGCCGGATGACCTCCTCGTCCTCTTCCAGGAACTTCAAAGCGGTCCAGCGAGGGGGATAGCGCTCGGTCAAAAATTCCTTGTCCCGGATCGTGGCAACCATGTCCTGGAGCACGGGATCCAGATCCGGCCCGTAGGATATCTCCAGCGGCCGCCACGGGGTCTGCCTCGTCTCCTCCACCTCGGTCAGGACGGTGTCCAAAAGTTCCTGCCTGCCGCGACCGCTCCGCGCCACAATTCCCATCACGGGGACGCCCAGATAAGTGGCCAGCATTTCGGGATCCAAATGCATCCCGCTCTTTTCCGCCTCGTCCATCATGTTCAGGGCGAGGACCATGGGGATGCCAAGCTCCAGGAACTGTACGGTCAGATAGAGGTTGCGCTCTAGATTGACCGCGTTGAGGACGTTGATCACCAGGGCGGGATTTTCCTCCACCAGGAAGTTTCTGGCTACGAGCTCTTCCTGGGAATAGGCGGTCAGGGAGTAGGTGCCGGGCAGATCCACGATGTGCAGGAGACGGCCGGAAACGTTCACGAACCCTTCCCGCTTGTCCACGGTGATACCGGGATAATTGCCCACCTGCTGGCGGGAGCCGGTCAGGGAGTTGAACAGGGTGGTCTTGCCGGAATTGGGATTTCCCGCGAGGCCCAGGTAGATTTTGGAAGCCATGGGCGTCTCCGCTGCGATTGCGCCGGCCGTGTACAGGGTATGGTCCAGTGTCGGAGCAAGAGCTCGTTCCGGTTTGGAAACGAGCTGACCGCCGGTGTTTGGTTCAGTCGTGAGGGAATCCTTGCGGATTCCCAAAAGGGAGTCAGCGTAGGGCCGCTGGATCGAGCTGTCAACAGTGTCGTTTGCGTCTCACGCCAGCATTTCCCGGAGCCTGAGCCCGTTACGGTAGGCGTGGTTGCCGTCGGTGTTGTCGAAGTAGACATGCACCGTGTTTCCCTGCTCCAGCCAGTCGCGGATTATGTCCGCCCATCTCGTCAGGTCCTCTTCCGTATACTCCGAGCGATAGAGCTCGGTGTGTCCGTGNAGTCGGACATAGGCCANCCCGGAGAGCACGCGGTCCCACATGGGCCAGTCCGGGGCATCGGAGAGGCAGTTGGCCAGGCCGTGTTCTCCGAGGATATCCGCCACCTCGTCGTCGAACCAGGATTCATGCCGGAATTCCAGGGCATGCGGTGTATGGGGCCAGTTACGGGACAGGGATTCGGCGAAGTCCCGCAACCTGTCGAGATTCTTATGCAGGCTGGCCGGGAGCTGCCAGATCACGGCGCAGAGCTTGGGCTCGAGGGGGCCGATGTTGTCCCGCTGCTTGATGATGGATTCCTCGGGATTCTTGAGGCGCTTGATGTGGGTTGCGTAGCGGGTCCCCTTGATGGCGAAGGAGAAGGATTCCGGGGTTTCCCTGACCCATTTGCGATAGGTGTCCTCCTTGAGCTGGCGGTAGAAGGTGGCGTTGACCTCCACGCTGTCGAACTGCGAGGCGTAGTGCTGCAGCCAGCGCTTCTGGGGCACTCCTTTGTAGAAGTCCTCCTTCCAGTTCTTGTAGTTCCAGCCGCTGGTCCCGATGTGCAGGCGACGTGCCTGATCTGCCGCATTTGACATCCCCGGACCTCCTTCCTATTTTTTTTCTCCATTGCTACACTCGGGCTTGGCTTGAAGACGTTGCGGATACGGCGGCTTGCGCGAATCGAGGGGGATTTGCTTTTCCAACCTCCAATCTAGCGAAGCGGCTGTTCCGGGTCAAAATAAGGAGGTGTTATGGATATGGACAAGGTTTACTTCGCGCCCTGGAACATGAACGGGGATATGCTCGAGAGCAGCAAGGCGCTGTATGAAAGCGCCGGAACCTTCGATGTGGTCAGCCCCGGAGACAAGGTAGCCATCAAGCTGCACGCCGGGGAGCTGGGCAATCCCAATTACGTGCGGCCCTTCTTTCTCAAATACATCGTGGATCAGGTGCGCGCTCTCGGCGGCAAACCCTTTTTGACGGACACCACGACCTATTATCCCCTCAAACGCAACAACGCGGTGGATCACATGGAAACCGCCGTGGCCAACGGCTTCGGGTTCGCTCCATTTATCGTGGCGGACGGACTCATGAGCGAGAACGGCGTGAGCATGCCCTCCCCGGACCCGCTGCTTTCCGACGTGGAAGTTGCCGGCGCGGTGAAGGAGGCGGATGCCATGATCGTGGTCTCCCACCTGAAGGGACATCCTCTGAGCGGTTTCGGCGGGGCGATCAAGAACGTGGGCATGGGCTGCGTGACCAAGAAGACCAAGCTGGAGCAGCACAGGCTTCTGGATCTGGTGCTGCACCAGGAACACTGCCAGGGCTGCGGCGTCTGCGTCGAGGCCTGCTGGTTCGATCTGCCCCGGCTGGAGGGCGATGTGGCTGTCATCGACAGCCCCGACTGCATGCGCTGCCCTATTTGCAGCTCTTCCTGCCCCGAGGGCGCGATCAGTCTGGAAGGGCAGTACAAGATCCTGCACGGCGTATCCGTGGCCACCAAAGGGGTGATCGACACCTTCGCCCCGGGCAAGGTGAGCTACGTCAACTTCGCCAACGACGTGAGCACGGTCTGCGACTGTGCTCCGGTGCAGGGAGACAAATACATCAAGGACGTGGGTATATTCGCCTCCTCATCCCCCTTGTCCATGGATGCAGCCGGGCTGGAGCACATCGAGTACGAACACCTCAATCAGGTCCACGGGGTGGACTGCTTCGAGCAGCTGACCAAGATGGAAGAGCTGGGCGTGGCCGGCAGCAAGAATCCCACCGTGGAGAAGGTCTAGCGTCCGTTCCGCTGATCGGGGACCCTGTTTCCGAAGGAGCGATTCCTCGGCCCTCGCCTGGATTTTCGGCTTGCCCCGATTGGGCGAGCTGGAAGGGCCGATGGGAAGGGGGAGATGGGCAAGCAGGCCCCGATGCGGCGATTTTTGCGCCTTGACCCCAGAGAATGCTTCGGTGTATTCATATCTTGCCCAAAGCCTTGTCTGCTCCGGACGCACACGATGAAAAAAACGCTATTGCCAAGGCTTCTTTCCGAGGAAAAGGTTTCCGGAAATTCCGAAAGCGTGCCCGGAACGGGCTCAAGGAGCGCATTATGGACCGATACGAGTGCCCCTGCGGATATGTCTATGATCCCCAGGAGGGGGATTACGAGCAGAGGATCGAGCCCGGTACCCCCTTCGACGAATTGCCGGAGACTTGGGTCTGCCCCTTGTGCGAGGCGGAGAAGGAGTACTTCGGCCAGCTCGATTGATCCCGCATCCAACTCGACGAACAAGGACAGGGCTCATTGAGCGTGTTCGTGCCTTGTCGCGCGAGCACGGGCATGAGCGTTTCAGGAAATTTTCCCGGAGCGCGGGAGGTTGTTGCTCGCTGTGCGGGCGGCTGCGAAGAAAAGGACGTCTATGCGGATCACGTGCCCCAGCTGCGGTTTCAGCCGCGATATGCCCGAGGACAAAGTTCCTTCCACGGCCCGGTTGGCCACCTGCCCCAAGTGCAGGCACAAGTTTAGGCTCCGAAAGGAAGAGGACTCGTTTCTTCTCGAAGACGATGCTTCGGGCGAACAGGAGCGGTCCGCCTCTCCCGAAACCGAGAACGATCCGGAACCCGCTTCGGAGTCCGACGACGGCGCCGAGGACACATCGGACAACGATGACATATGGCGCAGGCTGGAAGGTATGAATGGAGATCCTTCCGCCTTCGGGGCCGGAGGGAAAGAGGGTACCTCGCATCAAAGACAACGCTCCGGGGAAGGGGAGACCCCCTGGGAGCGGCTCCAGTCCATGGGATTCTTTCCCGGGCTTTACGAGACCGTGAAGCAGGTGATGCTCACACCCTCAGAGTTTTTCAGCGGCCTTTCCGGAAGCGGCGGTTTCAGCCATCCCGCGGCCTTCTACCTGCTGATTATGGAAGTGCCCGCGCTCGCCCTGGTCTTCTGGCTTATGAGCGGATTGCTCCCCGAGGCGCAAAGCGAGGCCGGCGGGCTCTTCGAGGTCGGCCTGACGGGTATCGGCGCGCTCACCTTCGTGCTCGTGTTTCCTGTGTTCATGGTGATCAATCTGTTCCTGAGCAGCGGGATGTATCATCTCCTCCTCCTCACCCTCGGCGAGGGAAGTGCCGGATTCGAAGGCACTTTCAGGGTAGTCTGTTATTCCGCCGCCCCCATGGTTCTGGCCCTCGTCCCCGTGTTCGGGATGTGGGCGGGGGGAATCTGGCAATTGGTTTGCCTCTTTTTCGGGTTCAGGTTTGTTCACGGCATCACCGCGGCCAAGGCCGCGCTGCCCATTATATTGGTGCAGGTCCTCTTTGTCCTGCTTTTGAGCGCGGTCGGNGGAGTGGCCTGATCGGCTCCGCGGATTTTCAACGCCTCTGATGCGGGGAGGGGATCATGAGAGGCTGGATCGGCAAAATTGTGCAAAACCTGCGAAACCGGATCGAGGAGCGCAGTAGGCTTTCCTCGGGGAATTTCCGGAAGATGGTTGAGGACATCCGGCAAATGGCGGATATATCCGGGAGACTGTGGATCCAGGACTCCGACTTCCAGGAGCGGGTGAACAAGATCCAGGCGGAAATGGATCAACTGGACAATCTGCTCGCCAAGCGCTCCTTCCAGACCCTTTCCCGGGAGAAAAAGCAGCAGTTGCACAAGAGCCTCCAGGTTTCCAGGGAAGAGCTCCTCAAGAGCCTTCGTTCCGCTCCCTGTCCCACGGACAGGATTCAATAGCTAGTAGTGATTGGACGGAAACTTACCCATCTCCTTCGTCGCTGCAAAATTTTAAAATCCTCATGTATGAGGATACACTGCGGTTTCAAAATTTTTTGCTCCTCGTATCCGGGCAGGTTTCCATCCAATCACGGTTTTCGGAAGGTGGTGAATAGTTAATAAGGAATGGGATATGATCGGTGTCTCCAAGCTCTACTGCAATACGGTGGAACCCTCGGATGCCCTGCGCTACGAGCGCAGATCCGGGGAGCTTCCCTCGCATCTGTTGCAGTTTTCCCGGGACAAGAAGCCTGTTGTGGTCTGGAACGTGACCCGGCGCTGCAACCTGCGCTGCGTCCACTGCTACGCCAGCGCAACCGCCCAGAGCGAGGAAGAGATCGGCACTGCCAAGGCCAAGGAGATTATTCGCGACCTGGGCGAGTTCGGATCCCCGGTTCTTCTCTTTTCCGGTGGTGAGCCCTTGGTACGTTCCGACCTCAGCGAGTTGGCCTCCTACGCCGTGGAGCAGGGGATGCGCGCGGTTATCTCCACCAACGGGACCATGATCACCCGGGAAAAGGCCCGCGAGCTCCGCTCCATCGGCCTGTCCTACGTGGGGATTTCCCTGGACGGGACGCGCGAGGTACACGACCGCTTCCGTCAGGTGAACGGCTCCTTCGATCGGGCCATGGAGGGTGTGGAGAACTGCCAGCTCGAGGGCCTCAAGGTGGGCCTGCGCATGACCGTGAGCCGGAATAACGCGGAGGAGGTTCCGCCTGTTTTCGACATCCTGCGCGAGCGCGAGATCCCCAGGGTCTGCTTCTATCATCTGGTCTACTCCGGCCGCGGATCCGAGCTGATCGGCCAGGATCTGGATCACGCCCAGACCCGGCGCATCGTGGACCAGATACTGGACCAAACCCGGGATCTGCACCAGCGCGGCATGGAGAAGGAAGTGCTCACCGTGGACAATCACGCGGACGGGCCCTACATCTATCTCCGCCTGCTCCGGGAGAATCCCGAGCTTGCGGAGAAGGTCTGGCAGCTCTTGCAGTATAACGAGGGGAACAACTCCGGCCGGGGCATCGGCTGCATTTCCTGGGACGGCCAAGTTCACCCGGATCAGTTCTGGAGGGAGCACGTCCTGGGCAACGTCCTGGAGCGCCCTTTTTCCGACATCTGGGTGGATTCCGATATCGAGCTGCTCCACAAACTCAAGGACAAGAAACGGCACGTCCACGGCCGCTGCGCCGCCTGCCGTTTCCTGGATGTCTGCGCCGGCAACTTTCGGGCCCGCGCCGAGGCCTACTACGGCGATATGTGGGCCCCGGATCCCGCCTGTTATCTCACCGACGAGGAGATCGACCTGCACAAGGTCCAGGCCGGCTAAAACTTCGCGTCATAAATGCTGACTGGAGGACCCATGCCCGAGACCGAGCCCTTCTTCCGCGGCAGGCGACTGCGCAACTCCGTCTGGCTGCGCGATATGGTCCGGGAGACGCACCTGACTCCCAAGGACCTTGTGCAGCCCTATTTCGTGGTGGAGGACGACCTCGAGGCCAAACGAGAGATTCCCTCCATGCCGGGCCAGTACCAATTCGGCATTGAGGCGCTGCTCCGGGAGCTGGAAGAGCCCGTGCGCCACGGATTGAGGGCGATCGTTCTTTTCGGCGTTCCGGTGTACAAGGACGAGCAGGCGAGCGGCGCCAGCCATCCCGAGGGAGTGATCCAGAAGGCGGTCCGGCGGATCAAGGAAGTCTATCCCGAGCTCATCACGATCACGGACGTCTGTCTCTGCGAATACACCTCACACGGACACTGCGGCTTGGTGCAGAACGGGAGCGTGGTCAATGATCCCACCCTGGAGCGTCTTTCGGATACCGCCCTGAGCCATGCCCAGGCCGGAGCGGACATGGTTGCGCCCTCGGACATGATGGACGGGCGCGTGGCAGCCATCCGCAGCAGGCTGGACGCCCACGGCCATGTCCAGACCCCGATCCTTTCCTACGCGGTGAAATACGCCTCCGCGTTCTACGGACCCTTCCGGGACGCTGCTCAGAGCGCTCCGGAATTCGGGGATCGCCGGACCTATCAGATGGATGCCGGAAACAAGCGCGAGGCCCTGCGCGAGGCGCGTGCGGATATCGCCGAGGGGGCGGACATCCTCATGGTCAAGCCCGCCCAGCCCTATCTGGATGTTCTGCAGGCCCTGGGCGAAGAGGTAGAGCATCCCCTGGCCGCCTATCAGGTGAGCGGAGAATATTCCATGCTCAAGGCCTCGGAAAGGATGGGCTGGCTGGACGGAACTCAGGTGGCCCTGGAATCCCTGACCGGCATCAAGCGGGCCGGGGCGGATATTATCCTGTCCTATTTCACAACCGAGCTGTTGCCGCTTCTGGATGCGGCAGAGAAGTAATCATCCATGAGCCGATGCCATAAAGACAGCGTTCCGGAGCTCAGAGTCCTGGCCTGGGAAGTGACCCGGGCCTGCAATTTGGCCTGCCGTCACTGCCGAGCCGACGCCCACACCGATCCTTTCCCCGGAGAGCTGGACACGGACGAGGCTCTGCGCCTGATCGACGAGATCGCCCAGGTCGGCAGCCCCATCCTCATCTTCAGCGGCGGCGAGCCCCTCCTGCGCTCGGACATTTTTCAGCTCGTGGAGCGGGCGCGGGCCAATAACTTGCGCTGCGCCATGGCCCCCAACGGCACCCTCTTGAATGCGGAAAATGTGCGCCGCATGGCGGAAAGCGGCATCGAGCGCGTCTCCATTTCCATCGACGCCGCGGACGCGCAGAGCCACAACGCCTTCCGCGGCGTGGAGGGGGCCTTCGAGGCCTGCATGCAGGGCATTGAGCACTTGAAACGGGCCGGAATCCCCTTCCAGATCAATACCACGGTTACCAGGAACAATCTCCACATCTTCGGAGATATCCACGATCTGGCCCGGGATCTCGGGGCCGTGGCCTGGCACATTTTTCTCCTGGTTCCCACAGGCAGGGCCAGCGAAATGAGCGAGGAGATCGTCTCCAGCGAGGAATACGAGCGGATTCTGAATTGGTTCTACGATCTTTCCAGGACCAGCTCCATGCAGCTCAAGGCCACCTGCGCCCCGCAGTACCACAGGATTTTGCGCCAGCGGGCCAAGCAGGAAGGCATCGCGGTGAATTACGCGAATTTCGGTCTGGACGCAGTCAGCCGCGGTTGTCTGGGGGGATGCGGTTTTTGCTTTATCTCCCATTCGGGACAGGTGCAGCCCTGTGGATACCTGGAGCTCGATTGCGGCCAAGTGAGAGACGAATCCTTCCCTCATATCTGGCGCAATTCCGACCGCTTTCGAGAGATCCGCGATCCGTCACTGTACACCGGTCGATGCGGCATCTGCGAATACGAGCGAGTTTGTGGTGGATGCAGGGCGAGGGCGTATACCATGAACGGGGATTATCTGGCCGAGGAACCCCTGTGCGGTTACCAGCCCCGAAAGAGGAGCACAAATGGACACAATGGATAAGCGGATCCTGGACGTGATCCAGTCCGATTTCCCCCTGGCCAGCAGGCCCTATGCCGAAATCGGATCCAGACTTGGGCTGAGCGAGCAGGATGTGCTCCAGCGGGTGCGCAGCCTGCGGGAGAATGGCGTCATACGCCGGATCGGGGCCAACTTCCATTCCCGTATGCTGGGGTGGAAGAGCACCCTTTGCGCAGCCTCCGTTCCCGAAGAGAAATTCGACGACTTCGTCAGCGTGGTGAACACCTATCCCGGTGTCACGCACAACTATCTGCGCAAGCACAGCTACAATGTCTGGTTCACCTATATCGGCCCCAGTTGGGAGGAGATCGAGAGGGACCTGGAGGAGATCTCCCGCAGGACCGGGATCAAGGTGCTCAATCTGCCCGCCCGGCGCATGTTCAAGATCAAGGTGGACTTCCCCATGAACAACGAGGGAGACTCAGAGTCCGACAGCCGGAATTCCCTCCAACAGTAACCCAGTCCCGAGCTAATCATAAGAAATGAACCGCCAAGACGCCCCGGTGAAATCCTGCTTCGCAGGGCCGGCTATGCCGGCATTTCACCGGACAAGCAAGCGTGCCAAGAAGAGCTTTTGCGCCCTGCTGGGTGAACAGCAGGGCGCAAGGCTTCGCCCTGGGTTAAGGAAAATGTTTGGATACCGATAGCCTAGACNATTACCCTTATCCACTCCACGAAGCTCAGCTCTTGATCTCTCTTGAAGGGAAGGCCAGTATTTGCTTTGCGGNCGCNACCGCAAAGCAAATGATCTTTCTTGGTGTCTTCCCTTGGCGTTCTTGGCGTCTTGGCGGTTTATTAGGACAGACCCAAAAAAAGCCCCCGACCGAAAGGCCGGGGGCTTTTTATACTCAGAGCTGAGTGAGGGGGTCCTAGAAGCCGAAATCGCCTTCCGCGGGGCCGGAGGATCCACCGAAGCCAAAGTCCTCTTCGGGTTCGCCGGTTCCTGCGCCGGAGTCGGCAGCAGCGCCGCCGGCTCCTCCGGCTTCGCCGGATACGGTGACCACGCCGTGCTTCTTGACCTCGTCGATCTTGGCCAGCAGGTCATCCACCTTCTTCAGGTAGTCGTCCACCTTGGAGGAGGAGGCCATGATCTGCTTCTCGCCTTCCTCCTGGGCCTGGGACTCGAAGTCCTGGACCTTGCTCTCCAGGGAGGCGATCTTTTGCTTGTTCTGCTCCAGGGTGCCCTCGTACTCGGCGATCTTGTCCTTCTGTTCCTGCAGGGTCTGCTTCTGTTCCTGCAGCTGATCGAAGATCGCGTCCACCTCTTCCTGCATGTCCGCGGGGAAGGACATGATGGACACGTTCTCGCCCAGCTCGGTGACCTCTTCCTTCTTGGCCCGGGCGAGCTCGGGATGCTGCTCGTAGATCCAGGCCTTGGCCAGGGCTGCGGCGAAAGGAGCGGACTCCTTGTCCACGTTCTTGTTCGCTACAAAGCTGAGCAATTCGAGCACATCGTTGCTATATGCGCCGGGCTTGCCCCTGAGTAAGGAAACGAACGTCTGGATGGGGAATACTTTGCGCGTTTCTGCCATGGGTGCCTCCTTCTTTTATAGGACGTACAATGTGTCTTTCTGGTCCGTTTGAATTTCCGTGGAGACCCTGCCCAATCTGCGGGCATGGGCCAATGCCACGACCCTGTAGACGAGGTGGCCCAGCTTGGACCACGGGAGATAGGCGATAAGCATGAACACGGAGATAAGGTGGAGATAGTATACGATGTAGGCCAGACCGGCCACATGGACGATGCGGAATATCTCGCTGAGGATTCCGGTCAGGGTGACGACCCAGATAGTTCCCAGGAGATACCAGTCGTAGAAGGACGAGCCGTCGCGCTGGACCGCGTTCAGACGCCTCTTGGTCAGATATACCAGCCCGATGACCAGCCCGATGGCCCCGAGATTGGCCAGGATCTTCACCGGATTCCACAGAGCCATGGGGTAGGGCATATGCAGAAAATCGAAGACCTTGCCGCCCCAGTGGGTCACAGCGACGATGGAAGTCACGATGAACAGGGCCACGAAGGAGTAGAAGGTGAAGAGATGGCCCTTGAACTTGGTCTCCTCGGTCTCTTCGCTGCCGCAGTCCTTCCATTTCTTGTGCGTAACCACCTCTTCCTTGATCACCTGCCACAGGCTGACCCAAATACTTTGTGGCCGGTTGTAGCCAACCACGAAGGTTCGCGGTTGCTGGTCAAAAGTCTGGGCCATCGTGCGTATGCCGCGATAGAAGGTGTAGAGCACGAAAAGCGCGGCGAGTCCGAAGATGGGATCGATGGTGAGCTCACCGGGAAAGATGAGCCCGAACTCGATCTCACCGTGAATCAGGGGAAAGGGGGTATCGTGGATGGACCCCGTAATCAGCCACACGATGAGGAAAATCACGGCCGGAATCGCGATGAGCTTGGGCAGATGCTTCGCCGAGCTCATCCAGCGGCCCAGGAATTTGGGTCCCGCCAGGTTCTGATAGGCCATGTTCCGCAGAGCGGCCATAAGCTCGCCGGGCTTGGCACCCCGGGGGCACATCTCGGAGCAGTAGCCGCACTTGTGGCAGAGCCACATGTCCACATCCTGGACCAATTTGTCCTTCAACCCCCACTGGGCCCAGATCATTTCCTTGCGGGGAAAGGGCTTGTCCATGGGGGAGATGGGGCACACCACGCTGCACGTGGCGCACTGGTAGCACTTGGTAAGATCCAGCCCGCCGACATCCTGAAGATCCTGGATAAATCCCAGATCGGGCTTGATTCGATTCGCAGTCGTCATATAGCTCCTCCTAGAAACCCTTGAATGGATTCGGTCCCAGATTGAATATTTCGTCGACGAAGTTGTCGATGATCTGCGGGATGCGCTGGTAGTCGTCGATAGCCGCTTCCTCCTGCCGGACCCGCTCGGTCTCGATGCCCAGCTTGTCCAGGGTCTCTCCGATGTTCTGCATACGGCTCTGGCAGAGCTCAGACCCCTTCATGAAATGGCACTGGTAGTCGTCACCGTACTTGCAGCCCAGGAGGAGACAGCCGTCGTTGCCCTTGCTCATGGCGTCGGCGACCCAGATGGTGTTCACCGAGCCGAGGCAGCGGACAGGGATGATCCGAACATAGGGGCTCCATTTCTTGCCCTGTTGCGCCGCCATGTCCAGGGCGGGATAGGCGTCGTTTTCGCAGGCCAGGATGAGGATGCGCGGACCGCCTTCCTCCATTTCCTCGGGCACGTCGATGGAGCTAATCATGGCCCCGATCTGGCCCACGCTGTAGTTGTCGAAGTAGATCACGCGTTCGGGGCAGCAACCCATGCACGTTCCACAGCGCCGACAGCGGGCGATGTTGGGCTTGGGCGTGCCGTCCGCGTCCTCCTCGAGGGCGCCGAAGGGGCACTCGATGGTGCATCGACGGCACTGCGTGCAGCGGACGAAATTGAATTTGGGATAGGTCAGATCCCCGGAGCGGGGATGAACCGAAACTCCCTGGTTCACGGATTCAACGCACTGAATGGCCTTGAGCGCAGCCCCTTGCGCGTCGCGCTCGCTCTTGGCCAAGCTCATGGGCTGATGCACGCAACCGGCTGAATAGACGCCGGTGCGCCTTGTTTCGTAGGGAAAGCAGATATAGTTGGAATCGGCAAAGCCGTCAAAGAGCTCCAGCTCGGGGAAGGCCGTTCCCTGCCTGTAGGCCAGCTGGACCACCGGATCCAGGGCGGTGGTGGGAACGAGTCCCGTGGGAAGCACCAGCAGATCGGCCTCAATCTCCAGGGGTTCTCCAAGCAGATTTTCATCGACGCCCAGAACGACATTGTCCTGTGAGCCCTGTTCCACAGAGGATACCACGCCTTTGGTGAGCATGATTCCGGAATCGTCCTGCGCAGCCTTGTAGTAGTGCTCATTGAGACCCGCAGCGGTCATGTGCTCATAGATCATATAGCTCACCGCGCTTTGGTTGCTCTCCCGAATGTAGCGGGCCTGCTTGAGCGCGGTCATGGTGGTGAGCTCAGTAGTATAGGGCAGATGCCGGTAGGATTCCGTCTTTTGAAAGGGCTCCTCGATGCCCTCTTCCTCTTCATTTTCCTGCTGCTGTTGGCGTTCTTGCTCCTTACGGGCCTTCTCTTCCTCTTCCTGGCGAGCAAAGTCGTCCATAACGTGACTGAAGCCCAGAACAAAGGCAACGCTCTGGGGCTTGGCCCCGTCGCTGGGCCGGACGATTTCCCCTTTCTGGGCCATCTGCTCCAATTGCCAGGTGGTGACTACGTTCTTGTACTTGCCGTAGCCCATGGGCTCCAGATAGGAAGTATCCTGCTCTTCCCAACCTGTAGCGACCACGATGGATCCCACGGACTCCTGCTGTTGATCGGACCCGCTCTGGATGGTGGCTGTAAAGTCGCCGGGCTGTCCCTCCACGGATTCCAGAGTGGAACCGGTGTAGACCGTGATCTTCTTGTGGCTGTTCACAGCGTCGATCCGCTCCTGGAGCCCTATATCCTGGGCTTGCGTGTAGGGCGGCTTCAGGGGAAAGGTTTTGTACATCTGCGCGGCGTGGCCGCCGAGCTGATTCTGCTTTTCCACCAGTACCACGTCGTAGCCTGCCCTGGCGGTGGAGAGCGCCGCATTGATTCCGGCCCAGCCGCCGCCGATAACGAGGACCCTCTTGACCGTCTCCATGCCCTCACGCTCAGGGACCTCGCTCCGCTGCAGCTTGTTCACGGACATGTTCACATAGTCCTGAACCATCTGCTGCAAATACTCCGGCTGCTCCTTGTCTCCGGGCACGCTGCCATCGGGATGCTTGTAGGCCCAGATGCAGAGCTCCCGGAGATTGACCCGGTCCACGGAGACGTTGGGGCCGAAATTGAAGAATTCCTGGTCCTTTCTGGGAGACGTGCCGCAAATGGAAACCCCGTCGACCTCGCCGGCGTCGATATCCTGTTGGAGCGTGCTGCGCCCTTCTTCGCTTGCCAGCTGGTCCACAATGCGGACCACCTTGCAGGAGTCGGACCACTTGTTCCTGGTCTTTTCCGAAATGGACTCGAGATCCAGATAGGGCTCGAGACTGGACTTATCGAAATAGACACCGATCTTCTCGGCCATTTTTACCTCCCTCTCACCGTTTCGATGGCTTTCATTGCCGCAGCGGTTCCGGACTGGGCCGATTTCATGACGTCAAGGGGCTCAGCGGCGCAACCTGCGGGTATGATCCC
>JGI1684J13235_1000170_pt1 | contig 24588 bp, 23 predicted proteins | sample PonA232FremontCA_2_FD_13235 | JGI IMG/M metagenome (IMG submission 13235) | reverse complement strand
ATGCCCTGGCGGCCACAACGAATGATGAAAAGTCTTATTCTACACCTTAAAACCTTAAAACTCTAAAACATAAAACTTTTTTCATGTTAACTCCCATCCCCTGGCAAACACACCGAAACATAGGCAATCTCGACTACGAGATCTTCGTTGCAAGAAAAGTCTAGATAAAATATTCTTACTTAAAACTTTAAAACCTTAACACTCTGGTAATCTCGACTACGAAGTAGCGAGAAAACTTTCCATGTTCAGCATACTGACTAGTTCCTTGGCACACTTGGTCCCTTGAGCTGTAGAGAAATTATTATAGTGCCTGACCGAAAACCTTGATTGGACGTAAGCTTTTGGGAACAATCATTTTCAGGACTTTGTTTTTTCATACGGGATCCGGTTTATTATTTCATTCAGGGAAATCAATCCCTGGGAAGCCTTGTTCAAGGCATCGGAAACAAGAGTAATGGCTTGGCTTTTATTGTACAAATTTTCTTTAAGCGATTTCAGATCACATCCTTGCATTAAGCCGTCCCTGAACTCCTCGTCCAGATCGAGATATTCAAAGACTCCCGTTCTACCCCAATATCCACTGAAGTTACAATGTCTGCATCCGGTCGGTTTCTTCCAATTGTTTTCAGCAGGGGAAAATCCGTGATATTTCAACAAATCGGCTTCCTTGTTACCCGGGAAATAAGGCTTGGCACAATGTTGGCAGAGCTTCCTGCTCAACATTTGCCCCAGTATTCCCTGAAGTGGCTCAAGTGAAGCCCTGGTTTTAATATCCTGTCCTGCCAGGTAGTGAAGGAATCCGCTTGAATATCTGGCTGTACAGGTAAAAAACTGCTTATGTCCCACCCGGGCCAAATCCAGTATCTCAGCAAGCCCATGGTTGGAATCCGCTCCGTCCATAGCAATCAAATCCGGGTCTTGAAGCAGTAATTCCCTGAAAGTCCACCACAAGGAATCACTGTCCTCGAACGAGACCTGGGTTTGAGAGACTCTTTCCAGTTGATTTTCTATCAGATCCTCTGCTGTCACTATCTTCAGTCCAGGGCCCCTACAAGCCATGAGGAGTGCGTAAAGAGTAGAAGTCTTTCCGGAACTTCTCGGGCCTATTAAGGCGAAATTACCGTAAAATGGACTTATTATCCTCTCCTGTATGCTCTCCGGCATAGATCCGGAAAGTCCGAGATCTTCAATGCCTTTCAAGTCAGAATCTTTCTCCAGAAAACTGATCACTGCCGCCTCTCCCATTTGCATGGAAAAGAGGGATACACGGGCCACCATTGTATCCTGCATATCCTGGGAAGTCATGCGCAACAATCCCTTTTGCCACAAACCTTTTCCTTCCATTTGGCCAGAATTGGCATACTTAATGCCCTGGATCAGATTCAGGGCTGTTTCTTTGTTCATTGCCTGAACAGGTTCTAGCACCCCGTCAATGCGAAGCCTAATGGAATACTGGTTGTTTAGGGGCTCAATATGTATATCCGTGGCCCTTTTGTTGAAGGCACTGTTAAGCAGTTCCCTCAGTCTTTTATCGGCTGATTCATGGCTGGATTTTGTAGTATTAGACTGTTCAATTTCCTCCTTTCTTTGTTTCAAGGAAGACGCTTGTTCGAAATTATTATTTTTTTTCGATTGAGCAGTAACACTGCCTTGTCCGGTGAGTTTTCCTGCATAATGTTCAATAGCCTGACTGAAGCTTGAATTTGGATGACTCAAAAATACGGTTTTTTGAAGAGAGACCGATTTTTGCAATTTTTCATCTTCCGGTAGTGAGCCAAAATACTTTATCGGGATATTCAATTGCTCACCAACTATATTCTTAAGCTTGTGAAAGACCTTATTGCCGTAATCCAACTCCTTAACCTTGTTCATGCAAAGATAAAGAGGTTGGGAGGAATGGCGGGAATGGGTTTTGATCAGTGCATAGGCATCGGTTACAGATGTAGGTTCAGAGGTTGANACTATTATAGGCAAAGTAGAATAGCGCATCCAATCCACCACCTGCCTGTTAATACCAGCACTGCAATCAATAATCATAGTATCGAATCTCTTGAATAGCGGAATAATCTCCTTGAAACGCTTCTTTTCATGAGCGGATAGCTCTGCGAGCCGTTCAAGGCCTGTTCCTCCGGAGAGCAAATTCAATTGATGTTGACATTCAACCAGGGCCTCCTGTAATTCACACTTGTCCTCCAAAACATCCAGCAATGAATATTCCGGATTGACGTTCAAAAGTACTTCTGCATTGGCAGTACCCATATCACCATCCAAAAGACAAATCCTTTTGTCGAACCTTGCCATGGAAAGGGCAAGGTTCACTGCCAGATTAGTCTTTCCCACCCCACCTTTTCCGCTGGCGATGGTTATGACCGTGCCTATGTTTTTCAGTTCCTGATACATTTATTACCTATCATGAGGGATTTTCCACCTTGATCAAGGGGCATAAAGATTGATGCGCCCCTTTAAATCAACCCTGTAATTCTTGTTATCCAATCTTTTGACTTGCAATTTTTTAGGTACAAGCCAATAACCAGTCTTATGTTCAGCATGTCTTTTGCTTGGCTGGAGATTGGTTAAAAAATCTGTCACCTTTTGACAGGGTACTTTCTTTTGAATGTCTATTTTATAGTGCTCCCATTTTTCAGGTGTAAGAAATGAATTGACCATTCTTGGCCAGAGTTTTTTTAACTCTCTGATTTGTTCTTGTTTCTTTTTGACCTTTTTGAGTTGGGTTTTGAGTTTGTTTTTCCTTTGCTGAAGACTTCTCAGTTCGGCCTGCTTGTGATTAATGCGCGAATAAAGCCAACCATCTGCTATTGCCAAAGAAGAGGCAAACAAAGCCAAAAAAATTATTACCAGAATCTTTTTAAACATAATTTATTAAACAACCTTACTAAATTTTCCGGTCTAGGCAATATTTCCGATCAATTCGTAAATTGGCAAAAACAATCCCCATACAATTAAAGCAAACATAATGCCAAGGATGGTAATCAGCACCGGTTCGATCATTTTCAAAAGAATATCCAACTTGCCTTCCAGCTTATCCTGATAATAATTTGCCACGTAAGCTGCTTGTTCTTTTATCTTGTCGGTACCGTCACCCACACTCAACATCCGCAAGGCAAAGGGTTCCAGGGCTTTGGCCCGAGACAACCCGGAGGATATTGAACTGCCTTTTTTAATCTTGTCCCAAGCCAGTTGTATTCTCTCCTTTAATTCTACATTGACCACGGTATGAGAGATTATGCCAAAAGCTCTGGAGAGTTCCACTTCCGATTCCATCAATACTTCCAGATTTTGGCTGATCCTGGCTCCTTCGGAGGTCTTGATAAAATCACCCAAGATAGGTATCCGAAGTATCGCTGAATCAATAATTTTTTTTACTGAATAAAACAACCTGTGAAGCAAATAAATACCGCTAAGACCAACCACAAGGAATAGCAAACAGATCAGAAAATATTCCTGAAAAAAATTGGACAGAAAAACCAACAATTTTGTTTCCAACGGAAGTGCCACTCCCGCATTCTCGAACAACTTTAAAATCTTGGGAATAACATATACAAACCAGACAACTACTACTGCCATAACCATGACCAGGGATATTGCCGGATAAAGCAGGGCCCTTTTGGTCCTGCTGACGATCCTGTCTATATTTTGATAGTATCTGGAGACTCTGGCACACATATCCGACATCCGGCCAGTTTCCTGTCCTGTTCTAACAAGATTTATGACAGTATCAGGATAATAGTCCTGCTGCCTTTGAAGTGCCTTGTAAAATTCCAACCCTGATTGAAGGTCGTGATGTATCAAGTACAGGGATTGTTTTAAAAGTTCGTTGTTAGTATCCTGGCTTACTTCACTAACAGATTCTGCGAGACTGGATCCAGAATTCAACAAGATAGCAATATTGTTAAATGCCTCGGCTAGCTGTTTCCTTTTTATGTTTACCTCACCTGGTAAAAGGTACTTGATCCAACAACCAATGTATGCAGGCAGCGCACGTATGTTTATGACAATATTTTTGTTTTTTTCCATATAACGCAAAGCAGCCATGTAATTATTGAATGGCAAACTTATGAAACGTTTTTGCAACAATCCTTCCGGGGTTATCATTTTTAAATAATATATTCGCATTATCTACAATCCCACAATCAATCTCTTAAATGGCTACCCAAGACCCTCTGTAATTCCATTATTGTGGTTATACCTTGCAGAACTTTATATCGCGCAGTTTCGAACATATTCTGGATCCTTTTATCCTTGGCCACTCTTTCTATCTCGTGCAAGGGTGCATTTTCTCTCAACAGGCGGGTAAGTTCCGTATCAACCTCCAATAATCCATAAATTACTGTGCGACCGTAATAACCGGTATTATTGCAAAAATCACAACCTCCCCCTTTTTGCAGATAATTGGCCCTGTAACCAAGATAATCGATATCTTCCGGGGTTGGGGTGTACTTAGTTTGACATTTGGGACAAATCTTTCGAACAAGGCGTTGAGTTACTATAGCCAACAAGCCTTCAGCTAATAGCAAGTTTTCTACATGCAGGCTTTGAAGCCTTGTAATCGTTCCGATTTCAGTATCGCTATGCAAGGTAGACAATACCAGATGGCCTGTCAGGGAAGCGGTTATGGCTGCGGAGGCTGTTTCTGGGTCCCTCATCTCGCCAACAAGTATAATATCCGGGTCGTGCCTAAGAAAGTTGTAGACTGCCTGCGAAAAATCGTATCCAATATCGGAATTGACCTGGGTCTGCTTAGCAAGGGGTACCAGATACTCAATAGGATCTTCTACGGTTATGACATTCTTTTCCAACAAGTCCAGAGATGTTAAGCCTGCATTCATGGTAGTGGATTTACCCGATCCGGTTGGACCGGATATCAGTATAAGACCGGCCGGTTCCTTGAATAGCTTGAAAAGCCGATTAACATCCTTGTTAAAGAATCCGAGGGAATTCAATGTAAAATTGGCCAGTACTTTCGGAAGGATTCTAAGGACCAGATCTTCCCCGTAACTGGTTACAATACAAGAAACCCGAATATCGTATTCCTGAGCTAAAATAGTGATAGAAAAACGCCCGTCCTGAGGAAGTCTTTGTTCTGATATATCCATATCAGCCTTCAATTTTATTGCTGAGACGATTCTTTGCATTTCCGGGGGCAAGGCCAATATATGCGTTATAAGCCCGTCTACTCGAAAATTTATATCTATATTAAGAGGCAAAGAACTGATATGGACATCAGTTGCCCTGTGTTCCAAGGCAAGTTGAAGCAGGTAGGTGAAAAAACTCTCCACATCCTGTACATTATCCCTGTCTGCCTGAAGTCTTTTTACTTCCTGGTCCAAAAGTTGCCTGGTGGAAAACATAAATGAGGAATACGCCTTGCTGACAGCGCTGATTAGTCGAGTTTCCTCAGCCAAACAAAATACAGGCCTAATACCGCAGGCTTTTAGAATTTCCTGCTCAAGTTTTGCATCAGGCAGTTCCGAGGTGGCTACCAAGAGATTATTCCGGTGCTTCTGCAAAGGCAAGATGCGCTGGGTATAACACTTTTTTTGTGGAAAACGTTTCAAGAATTCCACATCCGGCTTTATTTGCTCCAGATTGACATATCGCAAGCCTAGCTGCCTGGACAACGCTATCATCAGATCATATTCGCTCAATAATCCATTGCGGACCAGGATTGATCCTATCTTTTCTTTGTTGGTCTTTTGTATCTCCAGACCGTAATTAAGCTGAATTTCATTGATGATTCCCTTCTCTATTAAGATTTCCCCCAACTTTAACTGGACGTTATCAGCCTGCGCGTTCTGTTTTGTTCTTGATGGGTTTTCTACAGACATTGCAAATTCTTTTCTACCATGGATTTTTCCAGTCTTATCACGGAAATATCGTGATCAAGAACACTTTGACACTTTTGGGCCATAGCCTGCGCATTTTTTTCTTTACTGGCCAGACCCGCTTCCACCATGTACCACTTGTTTCCTTCTGTATCCCAGACCGGCAGAAAGCAGGCTTCTATATCCTTTTCTTGCAAACTGGAAAGCTTTTGGATCGCCTTGTTTTTTTGGGAGTAAACACTTATCTGTACTATAAACCAAAAATCCTTGGATTTGGATTCAGTTTCGGAGTCCTGTTTTGGCAACGAAACATTTCCCTTATCCATAGATTGACCTTTATTTCTTTTCTTGGATAAAGCAGCTTTATTGCTGGAATCCTCCTCAGGTCCCTGAACCCTTTCACTGCTTTTATTCCTGGAATAATTATCTGGATGTCCGGTTTCAGAAGAAACCACTTTCCCTCCGTCTTTGTTTAAAGGGGATGAAGAGGCGGAAATAAACAGATTTTGGGAAAACAGAAGAAAAAAGCTTGTGGTGCAGGTCAAAACTATGGGAAGACAGATATAGGCCAATCGTTTGGTCCAGACCAATCTTAGACGTCTCAGGACTTCACTGCGATACTTGGCAATATCCTTCAAAGCGCTCTTGAGGATTTGTTTGTCAATAATCATTTTATTGAATACCACCAGAGCGTGCAGAGATCTCTCCATGACAACATTGATCAAGCGAAGATTACCCAGTGTGGTTATCCATAACAATTTCATCGCCCCAGAAGTGATCCTCACTTGTGAACCACTGCTGGCCAACTTGAATTTTACGTAGTCTTCCTGTTCCTGGCGAGTAAGTGGGTAGAGATGTTGAACCAAACCTATCCTGCTTTTTAACTGTCTGAGTTCTTTTCTCTTGAACTGGTCCATGAGTTCCTGTTGTCCTACCAGAATAATCTGGACCAACTTTTTTCCCCTGGTTTCCAGATTGGAGAGCATCCTCAAGGATTCCAGAACATTGACACTAAGATTATGGGCTTCGTCGATAATTATTACACAATTCTTGCCTTCCTTGTTTTTCTTTAAAAAAAACTTGTGTAGGATATTCAATAAACGGGAAAAATTCAAATCATAGGATATATTCAAGCCAAAATCTTGACAAATGCTTGTCAATAATTCTTCCCTGGTCAAAAGACTGTTTATGATTAAAGAAGTCACCACATTTTGCCTTTCCAGCCTAGGAAAAAGCTGCAGTAACAGGGAAGTCTTGCCAACACCGACATCTCCGGACAGGACAATAAAGCCCTGCCGTTTATGGATCGCCTCCATAAATTCGCTCAAGACTATTTTGGTCGTACTGGTATGGTAATAGTTCTTTTCATCTACAGCTGCGGAAAAGGGATTATATTTCATTCCCAGAACTGAAAACATGTCCATAATAATAAAAAACCCCTACACAAACATTTCAAGCATTTTGACTATACTCCGGGCCACGCAGCCCATTTCCCGTGAATAGCCCCGTGGGTCAGGTAAAAATTTCCAAATACTTCTAGAAATGCATAAAATATACCACCTTGAACTAAAATTAGAATTGTGGAATAAATTAACAATTTAAGCCGCAGGCGGGTTCCACTGTGCGACTTGATTATCCTGCCCTTTTGAGGGCTGGAGAGCAAAAGTGGACCACCCGGCAAGGCTTAAAGTTTCGCTGTAGTGTTAAGGAAGCCTTGGGAATAAATCAGGATACACCCCTGCAAGTAAACATCAACGGAAATTCCTTGATCATTACTCCGGTTAATGCGGGGATTGGCAAGGAAGCAGTATCCGAATCCATCAAAAAACTTCACCGGATTATGGAAATATGCTCCAGAATCTGGCAGATAGTTAATTCATGTTTGATCAGATAAACAAACTAAGCCACTGGTATTTTGAACAGATAAAAATTTTGGGTTAGCGTTCCTGAAAAACCCGCTGCAATTCCGGGTGATATTTAAGGGCTTGTAAAAACTGGGAAGTCCGGTTAGCCAATCTGGATTCATAAATATGCATGATTCGTTGCATGAAAAGAAATCCCAACTCCAGATCATTTTCCAACAATGTATATAGTTCAGCAGCGTTGATGAATATAACCTCGCTAGGTTCGACGCAAAAAGCAGTGGCGTAACTCTTTGCCTTTGGTATGAGTGAAGAGGTACCAATAGTATATCTGGGTTTGATCACCCCAAGAGTTACACTGATGTCTTCCGAGGCATCCACTTCCAGTATAATCTTTCCTGAAAGCAGCATATACAAATAACTCAGGTTCTGTTCTTCCCTGTACAAGACTGTTTCAGCATTTACTATCTGCAGATTGGCCAATTCAGCAATCTTTTGGAGTTTTTCCTCGGAAAAATCCTGCAACATATGGATATTTCTTATTTCATGTGTCTCAATCATGAAACACTCCTCTTATTTTTTTTCTTTATAGCAAGCTAATGTATACAATTATCTATCCTGTTAGTTCAAAAAAAACACAATCACTATGAATATAGTTGAAATTGCGGCTCCTATACCCACTGGCATTGTTCCCCGGCGCATATTCAGATACAAATTCCTCTTTTGCATTTCCAGTTTCGTACCACGGGAGCCGGTTAACAACCAGACCGTTACCATTAAAAACATAATTATCCTGGTGGCAGCGTCGCGAAAAAATACTGCAAGGCCGTGTACAATCCCAAGGGAAGATCTTTCGGATATATTGTTCAATCCGGTAAAAAACTTGGATATCCCGGTATACGCAAGCTGAAAACCCTTCCTGTAAAACCAGTCCGTATCCAGGGAAATGGTCCTTGTATGCTTGAGAAGTGGCAAAAGCAGGAAAAATGCCAGGGCTGAAAACATTACAAGTTGCATTTTAGTAATCAAATGGGACCCTGTATAGGGGTGATAGGCATGTGCATCAAAGGGGAGGATCCGGTAGAGAACTTCCGGATATACCCCTATCAAAATACACAGAAAGGACAATATCCCCATTGCAATGAGCATAGTCCAGTTGGCTTCACCCGGCCTAAGGCCCTTGTCCTTGCCAAAAAAGATAAAATAGGGAAATTTTATCCCTGCCAGCAGGAATGCCCCGGCGGAAGCTATTTGCAAGACCAGCCACGTCCAGAACATGTGTTCGTGCTCAGCCCCCACTACTATCATGGACTTGGTGGTGAATCCGCTGGTCAAGGGCAATGCTGCCATGGACAACCCACCGATACAACAAAATATAGTTGTCCAGGGCATACTTTTGTACAATCCGCCCAAGTCCGTGCACTTGCTTTTCCCGGTCATATATATCACTGAACCGGCAGCCATGAACATAACTCCCTTGTAGATGATATGGGCAAAAGCATGGGCTGAAGATCCGTTCAAAGCCAGTGCAGTTCCGATCCCCACCCCCGCGACCTTGAATCCCACCTGGTTGATTATGAAATAGGCCAAGATCCGCCTGATATCGTTTTCCATCAAGGCGTAAACCAGTCCGTAAATGGCCATTACACAGCCCACGACCACCAAAATCTCCCAGCCGGGAAACCCCCTGATCAAGGTGTATACCGCAGTCTTGGTGGTAAAAGCACTCAGAACCACACTTCCAGTAACAGTTGCCTCGGGATATGCATCCGGAAGCCAAGCATGCAGGGGAACTGCAGCTGCGTTGATCAATACCCCCAGCAATATCAGATAAGTAGCAAGATTGTATGCAGAAAAAGACTCGAAATTGACACTCCCGGTGTTGTGGATAAAAAGGACAATCCCCAAGAGGAGGCACAAGCCCCCAAATATATGGACCAGGACGTATCTGTACCCGGCGCTGTAAGACTTTTCGTCACCCCTGGCCAGAACAAGGATTACAGAAGCCACGGCCATTATCTCCCAATAAAAGTAGAGAGAGACCAAATCCCCTGCGAATATCACCCCCAAAGCACTGCCTATATAAAAAAGGGCTGCCAAATGTTGTCGTATGTCATGCAAATAAAAAGCATACAGGCATGCAGCGAAACCATACAGGGTAAATATATATCCGAATAGCTTGCTTAATTTGTCCACTTTTAAAAGGGTTAGCTCAAACCCGAAAAATTGGACGCTCAAATAGCTTCCCGGCTCCAAGGCCATAATCCAGACAAATGCCAAGGCGGTCAAGAACAGGACAAAGCAATTCCTGGACCTGCCGGTAAACAGGGGAAGCAACAAGGCACCGCCGATCATCAGCCATGCTGGTGGAATATTAAACATAGTTACAACTTTTTAGGATTGTTTAAGTGTATATTTTCAAGCTTCAAGCCCTTGAGTTCACTCCTGGTAGTAATCTTCCCTTCGCTTTAAGATCAGGCCACATAGTTTTCCCAGCAAAACCAACACCACACAGGATATAAATCCCAGAATGGCATAAAATCCAAACATGCCATCAATTCCGAAGTATCCGCTTCTGGAGACAAACAATTCAGGAATTATACTGGCTATACAAAGAAAAGATAGCAGCACCCCCAAAAACCTGATAGTTTTGGACCTTTCCAGAAAAGCCTTTTCTCGCTCAGTATCGTTTCCTTTCTCATGCATCAAAAAACCACCTTGAATTCATGGTGTAAACATAAAACATTCTGCTCAACCGATGCTCATTTGAATCAAGTTCTTGAATAAATCCGGATAAAAGAACAATCCCACGGAAATCAATCCGGTAATCACCAAAGGATAGAGGCACATTGCAGGGGCCTCCTGGTAATGGGAATTCACACCCTCGGAGGGAACCGGGGCAAAAAAGCCCTTGAATACAACAGGCAAGAAATAGACAGCATTCAAGAAGGAGCTTGTCAACAGTACCAAAAGTAGTGGGAGCTGCTCAGCCTGCAAAGAACCAAGCACCAAGTACCACTTGCTGTAAAATCCCCCTGTGGGCGGTAGTCCAATCACACTCAAACTGCCCATGAAAAAGGCCAGAAAGGTAATGGGCATCTGTTTCCCCAGTCCGTGCATTTGGCTGATATATTTCTTTCCGGTGGTCACCATGATCGCACCTGCGCAAAAAAACAGGGTTATCTTGCCAAAGGCGTGCATCACAATGTGGATTATTCCCCCGAGTTCTCCCTTGGGAGTTAGCAGGGCCACGCCCAGTATTATATAGGAGAGTTGGCTAACAGTGGAAAATGCCAGCAGCCTTTTTAATTCATTCTGGGATATGGCTATGAGGGATCCCACCAGGATGGTAATCGCGGCTATATATCCGATCACATGCCCCAGATTCAGGGCGGAAAGCAGTTCTATACCGAAAATTCCGGTTAATACGCGAATTATGCTGAACACTCCCACCTTTACCACTGCGACGGCATGAAGCAATGCGCTTACCGGGGTCGGGGCTACCATTGCCGCCGGCAGCCAGGCATGTAGTGGCATAATTGCCGCCTTGGCAAATCCGAAGACGAACAGGAACAACAATATGGCCAGCACAGCCGGGGATGCCTGTCCTGCCAGAATTCCCTGGCTGCTGAATGAAAGGGTGCCGGCAATATTGTAGCAGACAATCATCGAGGGCAGGACAAGAGCTATGGAAGCTCCCAATATGTAGATCAAATATTTCCTCCCTGACTTCCTGGACTCCTCGTCCTGGTGATGGACAACCAGGGGATAGGTAGAGAGGGAAAGTATCTCGTAGAACATGTACAAAGTGAGGAGATTAGCCGAGAATGCCACTCCAATAGTAGCGGAAAGGGCAAGGGCGAAGAAACTGAAAAACCTGGTCTGACTGTGCTCTTTTAGCCCCCGCATATAGCCGATCGAATATATGCTGGTCACGATCCACAAAAAAGAGGCTACAAGCGCGAATAGCATACCCAGGGAATCCACACGAAACTTTATCGACACCCCGGGAACAAAGGAAAACAATGTGTACACCAATTCCTGTCCCTGCAAGACCGCAGGCAACATGGAAACCACGATGCTGAACTTGACTATTCCTGCCAGGATCGTCCAGCCTTCTCTTATGTTGGGCCTGTCGCTGCTGGATATCAGAACCGGGATAACCAGCAGCGAGGCTAACACCGCCAGCAGAGGCTTGATGGATATAATTGGTTCCATTATGCAACAACTCCGGAAACAAAAGGTGCTACTACTTGATTGACAATCATCCCAGAATACAAACCTACTGCAAGCAAACTTGCAGCTACTAACATAAGAGTGACCAGCATGGAAACAGGGGCTTCCCGGATACCGGATTCAGGATGCTCATGGGCATAATCGTGTCCGTGTCCGGCTTGCATGGGTTCAAAAAGGCAAATCTCAAACACCCGGAAAAATAGGATCGCATTTATGAGACTGCTCAAAATAAGTGCTATCAAAAATAGATAGTTGCCTGCTTCCAGGGCACCGCTGATCAAGAACCACTTGCTGAAGAAACCACAGGTGGGAGGAATGCCTATAATGCTGACTCCAGCCAGGGCGAATCCGGCCATGGTTACTGGCATTTTGGAAAATAAGCCCTGCAGGTTGTCAAAATCCAGATTTTTCAGTTTGTAGCTCATATTGCCCACTGCAAGGAACAGACAGAAAGTCATCAGCGCGTCGTTCAACACGTGCAATATTGTCCCGGTCAAAGCTGCGGTATTGCCGAGCCAGGCACCTCCGACCAGGTAGCCGATCTCTGAGACAATAATATATGTAAGCATCTTTTTGAGATTGTTTTGGGCCAAAGCCAATACCGCCCCGGCTATAATAGCAATACTGGCCAGCAGGACTATGTGTTGGCTCAGCTCCAGCTCCTGGAAAACATAATCCATTCCGAAGACGGAAAACATCAGGCGAATCATCACATAGACCATCACCTTGGTCATAAGCGGAGCCAGAATCCTGCTGGAGGCAGTAGGTGCATAGGTATAGGCATTTGGCAGCCAAGCGTGCAAGGGGAATAATGCCATCTTCACCCATATTCCGACCATACAGAAAATAAATGCGGTAAACACGGCTATGGAAGAATATACAGACAGCAATATATTGGATATATCCATCATATTCAAAGAGCCGGTTTTTATATACAAATATCCCACTCCCAGAAGATAAAAGCTGGCACCAATAACACCCAGGAATACGTAATTCAAACTGGCCAACGGTGCCCTGTCCCTGTCACCCATGGCTATCTGGGCATAGGCAGCCAAAGAAGTTACTTCCAGTAAAACATAGAGGTTGAAGAGGTCCGCAGTTATTACCACCCCCAAAAGACCGGTTATAAACAGCAGATACAAAACATAAAAACTGTCGGTTTTCTCTGCAAGTTCCTGCTGTACTGACCTGAAACTGGCTATAAGGTTTATTAGGGCGACTACCGAGACTATGCAAAGTACCAGCCCGTTCAACAGGTCAACACGCATCTGGATTCCCCAGGGAGGAGACCAACCTGCCAATAGATAATTCACCGGTCCGGAGTGAACAACCTCTGCTAGCAGTAAAAAAGTGTTGATCGCAGTGGCAGCCAGGGCAAGAACGCACAATGGATAGACCAAGCGCCTGTTGCCCCACATGAGGGCACTGCTAAACACCGCAGCCAACAAGGGAATGATGATTATAAGTACCGGGTACTGTATATTCATTTGTGCCTCATTCGGATTCTGATTTCGTCTTCTTCCAGGGTCTGATAACGTCTGTAGATCTTTACCGCCAAAGCCAGGGCAACACCGAATGTTGCCACCGAGACCACGATTGCGGTCAGCATTAAGACGTGGGGAAGGGGATTCATATATTGGGCCGCATAAATCACTGGATCAGAATGTCCATGGGCATTTTCTATTATAGGCAGGGTTGCCCCTTTTTTATAGGCAATCGAGATAAAGAAGAATATTATGGCGGTTTGAAAAATATTCATACCCACCAATTTCTTGATCAGGTTGTTCTTGGCTATCATTGCATACAAACCAACCATCATGAGTACAATAAATAACCAATAATTATATTTTGCTATAATCACACCCAAAATATCCGGCATATCTCTATAGCTCCCAGAAGTGATTACGTGTTTACGTGATTACGTAAGGACAAGAATCTAAAGCCCATTTTTCAACAATTATCTTTCTCGCAACAGAAGGTTTTCGTAGATGGGTGAGTTTACGTCCAATCACTAACTACAAGCCTTCATCCAGTCTACCATCAGAAGATAAATTCAAATAGATCATTACCATCACCGCCATCACAATAAAACCAACACCGATTTCTACTCCCATCATTCCCAGTGCTCTGACATGAGTTGTATCTACCGGCAGTATCAGTGACAATCTTTCGTAATCCAGGAAATTACCTCCCAAAAACATGCACAATACACCAATGCCGGTATAAATAAATATTCCCAGGGCACTTATGAAACCCAGCCAAATTTCATTGATATTCTTGAGTACGCTTCTTAGATCGAAGCTGAGTGAAAGCAATATCAAGGAGGCCCCGAAAATAACCCCACCCTGGAACCCTCCTCCTGGGCTGGTCTCGCCGTGAGCCACAACATAGAGGGCGAAAATCTGGATAAACGGTATCAGGATCCTGCACACGGTTTTCAGGATAATATCAAACGGAACCCATAAGGTATCTATTCTTTCCAGGTCCCGGCTTTCCCGTGGTGCTTTGGAGGGATCTTTTATGTGCAGGGTAACTTCGGTAGGAATGTGCCTATAATATACAGATTGCTGTCTTTTGCTCTGGGAGTCCCTTAATAGTAACAACAGTGCCAATCCGGCACAAAATACAACCACGGCTTCAAACAAAGTATCGTATCCACGATAATCCGCCAAGACAGCAGTTACCAAATTGGGTGCTCCGGTTTCCTGCAACCCCTTTTCGATAAAATGAGTAGACAAATGGGTGCTGGCTGGCGAGGATGGATCACCCCAAGCAGGGAAGTCCTTGGTTACAAACAATAATAGGCAGCCACATATAAACACGGTAACCAGACCGATCCATTTCAATCCTTACTCCTCCTTGTGGTCCTGAAAATCGCGGCGACAAAAAATATCGTGCTCACGCCGGCTCCAACTGAGGCCTCGGTAAACGCAACATCAACCGCTCCCATTATCGCCCATAACAGACACATCATGAAACTGTAGGCCCCAAACAGGATTGCCGAACTCAAAAGATCCCTAACTGAAATTGCAGCAATCGCACATACTATCACCAAGGTCAAAACTATGAAATCTATCGGCCAAAGCACTATCTCTTCTCCTGTCTTTTCTTGGACCAGGGAGTAAGCCCGGCCCTTATGCCAGCATCCACAATCGCATGGGTTGCCGTAGGGCTGGACATAAAGACAAATCCTACTATAAGCAACATCTTAATACTAAGTAACAAGTTGGCAAAAGAAAAGCTCTCCAGATTATACAGGGCCAATCCCACCACCATTAACATCGTGCCCAGAGTATCCAATTTTCCGGCAGGATGGAGCCTGGTGTAAAAGTCCGGCATTCGCAAAATACCTACACATCCGCCCAAAAGGAACAAACTTCCCAAACTGACAAGTATAATGCAAACATAAGTCATTTTTATCCTCTTCCAGCGAAAAAAAAATCCCAATTAACTCCTGTGCCCTAGCGGGCAAAACGAAATATAAAAGGAGTTAAAAGTTATCGGTTATAAATTATCTGGTTAAAAACTGGCATTTTCCAGATAACATTTAACAGATAACTATGATCCGTATTAATCATCTTTTTTTCTTGTAAAAATACCTGGCAGCGCCCAATACTGCAATAAAATTCAACAAAGTATAAGTAATTGCGATATCCACGAACATCTCTATTCTTCCATAGAGAAATCCAATCAGCAGCAAAATCACCACTGTTTTGCTTCCAATGGCATTACTTCCCACCAATCGGTCCAAAACAGTGGGACCTACTACAGCCCTGTACAAAGTAAAGACAATCAGGCAACACAAAAAGATTGCTACACCCAAGAAAAAGTTTGACATAGTCATTTTTCGAATATCCTGCTCAACATTTGTTCCGTTTCTCCTGGCAAACCTTCAGCAGAGGAATAATCCAGTGCATGAATCTTGAAATAACCATCCGGTGTTGCATTAATAGTGATCGTACCCGGTGTCAAAGTAATGGTATTGGCCATGCTGACAATGGACATGTCATTTTTTAATCCGGTTTGAAAAGAAACGATATGGGGGTGGATTTTTTCCAGCATGTTGGGATGAAAAACCAGATACATCAGGTGGATGTTGGACAGAAAGATTTGATATAGCGGCCAGGGCGGATATTGCAAGAATTTTAAGAAGGTGATTGAATATCTCCCGATTCTGGGATTGGGGAACAGTAAACTACTGGAAAACAAAGCCACGGTAAAAGAAGCTATCGCTCCCAGCACCAAAAGCAAAGCATCTGTTTTACCAGACAGGATAAACCAGAGAATGTACATCAATATGAAAGTCAATACTATTGAAAACACCCTGTCTTTGAGATTGGCCTTATGGCTGGGTTCGGCTGTTTTTGAGATCTCCTCCAGCTCTTCATGTATATATTCTTCTTGTTCCGCCATAAAATCCTTTATATGCCAGAATTTCACATAATCGATATTACTTGCTTAAATAAACAACTAAAGCAAGCTAATGTAGATAATAAGTATCTTTTTTCCAGCGGATTGTCAATATATCCATAAGTAAAGCGGTAAGTTGACTATGTTAGTGCCTTGTCTTTTCAATGCTTGACTTCATGCATCTGACCTACCAGATGCGCCTGCAAAAAGTCTTTTGCAGGCAGTTTTAGAGTTTTAGGTTTTTCTCGCTACTTCGTAGTCGAGATTGCCAAAGTTTTAAAAAAAATCAAAGAGTTATAACTAGTGTATTGCAAAATTTAATAACTAAAGCTACTTTTTGCAGTAGCATCCTACCACAGATAACCGGCAATACCAAAATCCTATTGAAATCAATTTGACAATTTTTTTTCAACTGATATTTTTTTGGAGTTAATAGTATTGCATATTTTCAGTAGCAGATTTATTATACACTTAATTCAATCTGTGGAGTAGCCTATAACGCGACTGCTGAAAGGCTGCAGGTTGCTTTATAGTGGCTCGCTACTGTGTAGTCGAGATTGCAATAATATTAAAATTTTATGTAAAATCAAGTAGTTACAACTAGTATATTTCAAAGTCTAATAGCTGAAACTAATTTTTGCAGTGGTATCCTATATGTCCAAGGAAATATCAACTCAAGATGAGAGCTTGAATGGAATGGACGACATTAGCAATATATTTTCCATATCTCCCATCGGAATATTTATTTTCCAGGGGAAGAAAATAAAGTTCGCCAACCAGGAATCCAGCAATATAACCGGATATAGCTGCCAGGAACTAATAGAATCAGATAGCTTGAGCCTGATTCCTTCGGAGGAAAAAGTATATACCCAGGAAAAAATAGAGGAGATGCTAAGACATAAAAAAAGCATGCCTTTTCTGACCAAGATTGTACACAAAAACAGGGAAACCAAGTACCTGCTTTTAACCGTGTGTAATATACAGTATCAGGGCAGCCCCGCCACCTTGGCTTATTTTTTCGATACTACCGAACAGGAGAGACTCAAGGAAGCCTTAAAGACCTCGGAGGAAAAATTCTACAAGGCCTTCAGGGCAAGCCCGGACTGGGTGGTAATCAGCACTTTTGACGATGGGGTGTATCTGGAAGTCAATCAAGCCTTTCTTCAAACTACAGGCTATGAGATGCAAGAGGTAATAGGCAAGACTTCAGTGGATCTGGGCATATGGGAGGACCCACGAGAGAGAGATGAATTGCACGGAATCCTGCAGGAATACGGCAGGGTTTCCAATGCCGAAGTAAAATTCCGGACTAAACAGGATCAACTCCTTCACGTACTTTGGTCTGCAGAAGTTATAGAATACGGGGGCCAAAAATGCCTGATCGCTATTACCAGGGATATAACCCATAGGAAACTGGTAGAGCAGGAAAGGTTAAACCGGGAGAAATTGCAAGGAGTACTTGAGATTGCAGGAGCTACTTGCCATGAAATGAACCAACCCCTGCAAAATATCTATTTTATTTTGGACGATATGCTGGATAAATACCAGGATAAGCAGTTGTATTACGAACTCAAGGAACAGATAAAAAGGCTGAAAGAGACAACCAGCAAATTACAAAACATAACCAAGTACGAAACCAAGGACTATATTCAGGGCAATCAAATAATAGATATAGACAAGGCTTCTTTCCAATGCCCTATCAATCCCGACTTACAAGGAGACAAGTCCCAAACAGACTGATATTCCGCAGTTAAAATATACCCCCCAACTTATTGCTGGCTAGATATATAAATCCTATTTTCAAATTTTGGAGTAATAGCCCAAAAATCAGGCTGCACCTGTTGAATACATTGGCACCCCGTTTTCCTTTTGATCCCGGACAATCAATTCCCGCAATCTCCTGCTAACAGGACCTACTCGCGTTTCGTTCACAGGTGCGTTATTGAAACTAACAACACTCAGTGCATCGATGCTGGTACCCAGAAGGATAACTTCCATGGCCTCGTGAATCTCTTCCTCATGCACCCTTCTGTACTCGATATCCACTTCAGCTTTAACAAGCTCCAGGGCCCGAATTAGCGTAGTTCCCGGAAGGGCCCTTCTCAACTCCGGTACTACGAGTTTTCCCTCTGATGTAACGATACAAACATTCTCGGTAGCTCCCTCCACCAAGTACCCTTGCTTGTCGAAACAAAAGGGGTAATCGTTTCCGTTCAGGACCGCTTCCCTCTTCATCAGGACATTGGGCAAATAATCCACACTCTTGATTTGCGAGAGGTAACCCTGCTTGGGAGGAATTTGGGTCTTATAAGCCTTTACACCCTGCTCCCACATCTCTTCGGAATAAACCGGATGCTCTCTGGTAACTATGTACAAACTTGACTGGGGGCATTCTCTGAAATCCACTGAAAATCCCCCTGGCCCCCTGCCTATGAAAAGGGATACCAAACCCTTTTCGCAAGCTGTAGAGGCACAAACTTCCAGGACCAGTTTCCGGATTTCATCCCATGAACAAGGCGGCTGCAAAAAAATGGTGCTACAGGACTTTTTCATCCTCTCCAAATGGGCATCCAATTGGTAAATTCCTGAACACACGAACTTCAGGGTCTCGAAAACACCGTCCCCGCGATGTACCAGATGGTCGTCCATGGGGATATAAAGCAACCTGGGATCCTTGCATATCACTCCCAGCCTGTGATCGTAAAAGGCCAGGATTTTCTCCACCCCGGGCCTGTCTATAGTCAACAATCTGTGCAAATATTCCTGCGTGTCTACAATCTGAGTCAATTTGATCCCCTTATGGCATTTGACGCCTTATTTGCTGAGCAAACCTTTATCCAGGATTTCCTCCGCGATCTGTACTGTGTTCAAAGCTGCTCCCTTGCGGATATTGTCCGCAACCACCCACATATCCAAGCCATTTTCTATACTGGTATCTTCCCGGATGCGTCCCACGTAAATATCATCTTCACCAGTAGCCTGAATTGCAAGAGGATAGATCTTTTCCCGCGGGTTGTCCAACACTTGTATCCCTGGTGCCTCGCTCAGTATAACCCGGGCATCACTGGCTGATATCTTTTCCTTGGTCTCCACGTTAACAGCCTCGCTGTGGCCATAAAACACCGGGACCCTAATCGTTGTTGCACTCACTTTTATGGATTCGTCCATTATTTTCCTGGTCTCGTTGACCATTTTCATCTCTTCCTCTGAATAATCGTTTTCTGTAAAATCACCTATTTGAGGAAGACAGTTGAATGCAATCTGATAAGGATAAACATTGCATTCCACATCCTGCATATTGAAAAGGGACCTGACCTGATTCTGCAACTCATCCACCGCCTTTTGGCCGCTACCGGAAACAGCCTGATAAGTGGAAACCACAACCCGGGTGATTGTCCCCTTGTCGTGAAGCGGTTTTAAAGCCGCCACCATTTGGATGGTGGAACAATTGGGATTTGCTATAATGTTATTATGGGAATACAGGGCTTCGGAATTGACTTCCGGAACTACCAGGGGGACTTCCGGATCCATCCTCCAGGCACTGGAATTATCCACAACTACACAACCTTCCTTGGCAGCTATGGGGGCAAATTCCCTGGAAGAACTCCCGCCTGCCGAAAACAGGGCCAATTGTATGTCTTGGAAGGAATCCTCGGTCATTTCCTCTACCACTATCTCCCCGTCCTTGAAAGGCAATTTGGTCCCGGCGGACCTGGAAGACGCCAGGGCCCTAACCTGCGAGGCGGGGAATTCCCTTTCCTCGAGTATGCGCAGCATTTCCCTGCCAACTGCACCGGTTGCTCCGGCAACACCCACAACTAGCTCCCGATCACTCATCTGCATTTTACCTCCTGCTTGATTTATTTTTGATTATTGATTTTTTTGTTCATGACTAAACGGAGAAAGAGTCTCCAGCTTTCGATGGATTGAGAAAGTATTGCAAATTCACTTGACAAGTTATTTCACTATTTCAGCTTGTTATATAAATCCAACTGAATTTTGTGACAATAGGTCAAGTTCATAAAATTGAGTATTTTTCCCGGCAGAAGCTGAATTTTGCCAACATGATGCAACTGCAACAAATATAGTTCCCAGGATTTAGTCAGAGGTCACGTTTCATAACTTTTTGATTTTTCTGTCTTCTGTCATCTGTGTTCTCTCCTCTGCGCCTGCAAAACGATTTTTTGCAGGAGCATCCTACATAGCGGCACTGGCAATCTTGAATATGGGGAGATACATGCTGACCACCATACCTCCTACAACTACACCCAAGAATACGATCATTATCGGTTCAATCAAGGATGTAAGCGAGTCCACCGCCACATCCACTTCACTGTCATAAAAATCGGCAACTTTATACAACATGGTGTCCAATGCACCAGTGGACTCCCCAATTGACACCATGTGTATCACCATGGGAGGGAATACACCGGTTTCCTCCAAGGGCTCGCTTATTGTCTGGCCTTCCGCAATGCTCTTCTTGGCCTCCAACACCCCGTTTTCCACAATCTTATTTCCTGCTGTCTTGGCAACTATGTCCAGGGCATACAGGATTGGAACACCGCTTCCCACCATGGTGCTGAAAGTCCTGCTGAACCTAGCCACAGCAACCTTTCTCAACAAGGGTCCAAAAACCGGCATGAATAATAGCCAGCCATCAACAATCGTTTTCCCTTTCTCCCACTTGTAGAAAAAACTGAATCCTATTACAATAGCGATAATTCCCAAGAATATCCATAGGATATTGGATGTGACAAACTCGCTCAAACCTATAACAAAGGCAGTTGGAGCAGGAAGGGACTGACCAAAGTCGGAAAACATCTTCTTAAAAGTTGGAATGACAAAGATTAGTAGAATCGCAACAACAGCAATGGCTATCACTCCAACCACTGCCGGGTATATCATTGCTCCTTTTACTTTGGATTTCAGATTAGAGGCCTTTTCTATATACTCGGCCAAATTGTCCAGGACATTGTCCAATACTCCTCCGGTCTCTCCGGCATTGACCATATTCGTATACAGGGAGTCAAATACGTCCGGGTGCTTTGACAAGGCCTCGTACAGGGAACTTCCACCCTGCACATCGTCTCGCACCTGCATTAGTTTTCTCTTCAACCTCTTGTTTTCAGTTTGTTCGCACATAACCTGCAAAGCCTGCATTATAGGCACTCCGGAATCAATCATAGTGGCAAACTGCCGGGAGAATATCACCATGTCCCTGCTGGTGACGCTAGACTCCAGAAAGGTACCTTCAAATATATCCTTGGGCTTGGGCTTGACCTTTATATTGGTATAACCTTTTTTCTGAAGTACAGTTCTGGCCATATCCAGGGATAAAGCTTCCATCTCCCCTTTCGTACTCCTTCCACTCTTATTCTTTGCACTATAAAGAAAAATAGGCATAGATTAACTCCATACAATTTTTAAATTTTAGTTGTTGTTGCCAACTTCATTAAACTGCATCTTTACCAAAACAATCCCATAGCCCTACCCTTAACTGTAGCTATTGAACCCGGAAACCTGAAACGCCAACCCCGGAAACGAACAACTAGTTTTTTCTTTGACATAAAAAGGAATAAAGTTATAGTTCTTCCCGTGAAACAACTTTATTTTGGGACCTGTGCTAGGCTAAAACTTGGCTCGACCCAGTAACCGGCTGCTTTCACTGTTGTTTATCCGCAGTTTATTGTTTTTTTTAACTTGGGGTTTTCAAACATTTTCTGATAAGCTATACATATATATCTGATCACAAAATTTTTATTAAAAAAAACAAAAATTAATATAGAATAATAATAGCAGATTTTCAAATAAAAACCTTGATAAAATAAAATGGATTTTCATATATAGGTGTTTTTATCCATGATAAATTCAAACAAATGTTACGGCTTCATTCCCGCCAGATACGAATCTTCCCGGTTTCCGGGCAAGCCACTCGCAGAGATTGCAAACAAGCCCATGTTTTGGCATGTATACAACAGGTCCATCCAGTGCCCTTACCTGGATCAAGTATATCTAGTTACAGACGACAATAGGATATACGATGCCTCACTCAATCTGGAAATTCCTGTGCTGATGACTGCAAAACATCATGCGAGCGGGACCGATCGAATACTCGAGGCCTGTGGACACCTGAATATCACCGGCGAATCGGTAATATTGAACATCCAGGGAGACGAGCCCCTGCTGCATCCGGAAATGCTGACTCAATTAATTGACCCTTTTGAACGGGAAGAAGTTCAAGTATCTACACTAGCCAGGCAAATAACAAATCCGGAGGCTGAAAATCCCAATTTGGTCAAGGTGATTTTTTCACATCAACACAAGGCCTTGTATTTTTCCAGATCCAAAATACCATATTACGCGGGATCCAGTCAAAATCCCATCTATTGGGGGCATGTCGGACTGTACGCATACAAACTGGATGTTTTAAAAAGGTTTGCCACCTTGGGTCCCAGCTTTTTGGAACAAACGGAAAAATTGGAACAACTGCGCTTTTTGGAAGCTGGAATTCCCATACATATCCAGCAGACCACCCACAAAAGTTATGGAGTTGATGAACCCGAAGATTTAAGAATTGTAAAATCCATTTTAGAACAGGAGCAAAGCGATGCAGGCAATTTTGGCTCTTGAAGACGGCCATTTCTTTGAAGGCAGAACATTTACAGGCAACGGGGACATTGGGGGCGAAGTAATATTTAATACCGGGATGACCGGATATCAGGAAATATTAACAGATCCCTCCTACAAGCAACAACTGGTATGCATGACTTATCCCCATATAGGCAACTATGGTTTGAATTATTCTGATGTCGAGTCTGACAGGGTCCAAGTCGCGGGGTTCATAGTAAAGGAATGTTGCCGCTTCCCCTCCAACTGGCAAAGCAAGACCTCATTGCCAGAATATCTGGAACAACACAATGTGGTAGGCATTGAAGGAATAGATACCAGGGCGCTTACCAAACACTTGAGGTTAAATGGGGCAATGAGGGGATATATCTCCACTAGTGAAACAGACCCGGAAAAAGTAATTGAAAAGGCCAGGGAAATCCCTGACATGCAGGGTCTAAACCTGGTGGACAAAGTCACTCCGAATACACCCTATATCTGGACCGATAACGGTCCTCAACCGGTAACTATCCAGGACAACACCTACATTTGGCAGTCTGAAAAACCCAAAATAGTAGTTTACGACTTTGGAATAAAATGGAATATCCTCAGGCTATTAACCGAGCAGGACCTGGAGATACTTGTTGTTCCTGCATTTTTCTCGGCAGAACAGGTAAAATCCCTGAATCCGGATGGGATCTTCCTTTCCAACGGACCTGGTGACCCCGCGGCATTGCCGGATATTGTGCACAATATATCCCTGTTGATGCAAGAATTCCCTATCGGGGGAATATGCCTGGGGCACCAAATCCTGGGCTTGGCCCTCGGAGGCAGGAGCTACAAGCTAAAATTCGGGCACCATGGACTAAATCATCCTGTTAGGGAGCTAAGCGGCAACAAAATAGAAGTATCTTCCCAAAATCACGGCTTCTGCGTGGATGTCTCAGATTTGGAAGACGTGCAAGAGACACATATCAACCTCAACGATCTGACTTTGGAAGGTTTCGTGCACAAAAACAAGCCTATCAGGGCAATACAATACCATCCGGAAGCAGGTCCCGGGCCACACGACTCCCACTATTTCTTTAATTCTTTTTCCGGGATGATCAGATCGCATTTAAATGCGTAAGTTTTCTGGCTGTGGGATAATTCTGTTTCACCTAGACTTCAACCTAAATCAGCACTGTTTTGCTAGGAGTAATTATGAGCGCGGAGCTTAACAAGGCCAGATCGCAACTAAACAGCGTCAAGACCCTGCTGAAGCAAGAAAAGGTCCAAGCAGCGATAATGGCGCTGGACGAAGCAATAAAGATTTACCTGCGTACTCAGCTATTAAAGCATGAAAAACAGGATTTTCAACGCAAACTGGAATCAGCGGTGTTTCAACTGAGCTCGGATCAGAAACTGATTCAAAGCGTTGCACTACAGATAAATTACACTCCGGGTGGAGAAAAGGAACTTCACGACAACCTCTCCATGATCCTGAACGAATTACAGGAAAGCGTAATGGAAGAGGCCCAACAGCATTTACAGATGTTGGAGCAAAAAAAGCAAATCGGCTTAAAGCAGGGCAAAGAAGAACTGGACAAGGAAAATTACAGGGGAGCGGAAAAACACTTCCAGCAACTTGT
>JGI1684J13235_1000169_pt1 | contig 24621 bp, 22 predicted proteins | sample PonA232FremontCA_2_FD_13235 | JGI IMG/M metagenome (IMG submission 13235) | reverse complement strand
TTCGTTGCGAGAAAAGTCTTATTCTACACCTTAAAACCTTGGCAATCTCGACTACGAAGTAGCGAGAAAACTCTAAAACATAAAACTTTTTTCATGTTAACAGTCACATACACATTCACTATCTTTCCTATTACTCCATGGATCTTCTATCTGCCATATCGAACAGCACCCTTTCCTTGGCCTCTTGTATGCCCAGCTTCTGGCGTCTGTCGTCTATATGGTTTATCATCTTATTGGCCATCTCGTAGGGATCCACGGCAAAGCCCCATTTACCCAGTCCTTGCTGTTCAAGGCCCTGATAGAGGTGCTGACTGAATTTGGTGTTATCTGTCACCGGATAAGTCACTCCGAATATAGTATATACTCCAGAGGCGACAAAATACTGACCAATACTTATAGCCTTCTCACTCATCCATTCCGGTGCTGCACCTGCCGCTGGAAGATCTGCAATACTCTCTCCAAGTCCGCCTTCATTTACCACTGCTGAGGCAGCTATCAGTATCCTGCTGTTATCCACACAAGATCCCAGTCCCAAAACAGGTGGAATACCAACCGTTTCACAAACCTCCCTGAGACCGTCTCCTGCCAAATGCGCGGCCTCGGGAGTAAGCAACCCCGCCTTGGCCAGGGATATCTGTGAACATCCAGTCTGCAGGACCAACACATCGTTCTTGATAAGTTCCTTTACCAGTTCCACGTGCACCCAATCATGCTTGACCCTGGGGTTGGTGCATCCCACCACACCAGCCAGCCCTTTAATACGGCCGTTAATAATATTGTCGTTCAAGGGACGGTAAGAGGCCCGGAAACTGCCTCCCAGCATATACTGTATATATTCGTGGGAAAATCCATGTATACCGGGGTTCTGGTTATCGGGTATTTCAATCTTGGCCTGTCTGGTCCTGAAACGGGTAATGGCCTTTATAACTATTTCATCCGTGGTTTCTTGGGGATTATCCTCCTCGAATTCCAAATGGTCGGCACCTTCAATCTTGCACCTGGGATTGGTGGTAAACATATAAGTACCGTAACATTGTGCCACTGTACTAAGCCCCTGCTTAATGCACTGCACATCCACTGCCATGGCGTCCACAGCCCCGGTAACCAGGATGGATTCAGTAGACATGAAATTTCCAGCATGAGGAATGCCGTGCCTGGAGAGCATCTCTGCCCCGGAGCAGCACATCCCCACCAGATTGATTCCCTTGGCACCTGCTTGTTGGGCTGCATCAATCAGGGTGGGCTCGTTTACGGATGCCAGCACTGTCTCAAACAGATTGGGTTCGTGTCCGTGGATAATGATATTGACCATGTCCTCCTTTAGACAACCCATATTAACATTTGCCGTTACCGGTGAAGGGGTGCCGAAAAGGATATCAGATATCTCCGTGGCCACCATTGAGCCTCCCCAGCCATCGGAAAGTGCTGTACGGCTGGATTGTTTGGTTATGTTTTCATACTCTTGGTCCACTCCCATGTGCGTTCGGTGCATAAGTTCCATAATCTCTCTCATTGCACCTCTGGGGACTATTCCCAGTTCCCTCCATTTCTTCAATGTCTCTTGCGGTACGCGCTTGACAAAGGGAATTTCCCCTTCCACCTGTGTATATGTACGCTCCAGTTCCTCGTACAGGTCCAGGGAGACATCCTTGATGGTACGCCCTTCAACTTCGATTCCAACTGAGGCTGCCACATTCAACAACTTTACCGTGTCCTTGATTTCATAGTCCACAATTTCCCCTTTTACCACCTTCCTGAAGACATCCAGCATGCTCATGCCGTGATCAGTATGGGCAGAAGCCCCGGCAGAAACCATCCTCCCAAAATTCCGGGCCTGTATGGTATCTATCGTGGCACCGCAAACACCTACTTTTCCATAGGGATCCTTGGGATTCAGACGACAGGGTCCCATTGAACAATGCTTACAACAGGCGGAATCTGCTCCTATCGGGCAGGCCTTCATGGTATCGGCCCGTTCGAAGGCAGTCTCCACATTGTCCTCGCGAGCCTTGGTAAGCATCTGCTTGGTGGAATCGCAAATGGTCATTGAGTCCGGAGTGGAAAGCTTTTGTTTGCTCTCTGTATCTTGAGTCTTTTTCTTTTCTGTCATGTTAGTTCTCCTTTGTTTGTTGAATTCATCCTTGAACAAGGATCATTTCAGGCAATGCCGTTATAGTGGTATTAATATTGTTTACTTTTTAAGCCTCTACTCCATAATTAAAGTGTGAAAGGGTATTTTGCTCTTGTCAAGTCCTATTTACCCAAAACTTTTGAAGTGTTAATAAGAATTTCAAAAACTTCTGTTGTCAGCAATTCCATTTCTGGATACAGAAATAATTCGTATATTATTACTACAGTGAATCTTAAGTCTTGCCGGGTGGTCCACTTTTGTCCAGGCTTCAAGAGGGCTGGACACAGTGGACCGCCCGGCTGCAACTTAAATAAAACTAAGTGCTTTCAGTATAAAATTTTCGCTGTAGTGGCTATCCAAAATTAAAATTGCTGTGTCGCTGTAGTATTAAGTTGACTACAAAAATAGCTGAAAGTAAGCTTGTATATAACCAAGCAACAGCAACACCCATGGAGTCCACTGATGCCTGCGCAAGAACTTATTCCTCCGCCCCATACCATCCCGGTTCACTGGGGCTGGCTGTATTTCTTCCTGATCTTGACCTTCTACCTGCATCTTTTGTTTATGAACGCCATGCTGGGTATTAGCGTTATAGCGCTTTTTTACGAATTCAAACCCGGAAGGGACGAGACAAGCGCCGCACTATCAAGGGATATTTCCAGGAAACTGATATTTTTCGCGGCCTTTGCAGTAAATCTGGGCGTAGCCGCTCTCTTGTTCCTGCAAGTACTTTACGGACAGTTTCTGTACGTAAGCAGCATACTCATGGCGGTATATTGGCTTGGTATAGTAGTCCTGCTTCTTTTGGCCTATTACGGGGCCTATGTATACAATCTGCACCACGAGTATCTGTTTCTAACACGCAAATTCCTGGTTCTGGGCATAGTCCTGCTTTTTCTGAGCGTTGCCTTTTTCTTTACCAACAACATGACCTTGATGCTAAGACCGGAACAATGGACCAGATATTTTCACAATCCCGGGGGCACATTGCTGAACCTGAATGATCCCACATTAATCCCCAGGTATCTGCATTTTCTGACTGCCTCGGTCGCAGTGGGCGGTCTGGTGGTAGCCATCTCCGGCAGATGGAAAAAAAACAATGCAGTCAAGGAATCTCAAAATTTTCAGAATGCGGGGATGAAATGGTTCACTGCAGCTACTTTCCTTCAAATAATCCTGGGTTTCTTGTTCCTGATAAGCCTGCCCCCGAAAATCATACTGGCATTCATGGGAGGAAACGTGCTATATACTGCAGTATTTGTTTTCACACTGTCCTGTTCCTTTCTGTTACTGGTATTGGGGGCATTAAAGAAACTCTGGGCCAGCACCGCCACATTGCTGGCAACTATACTGGGAATGGTACTAATGCGGGACTTTGTGCGCTCCATGTTCCTGGAGGACTATTTCAAGTTCGAGGATCTGGAGCTCAGTAGCCAGTATCCAGCATTTTTCCTGTTTATAACCGCCTTGATTTGCGGCGTGGCCTTGATAGTATATTTATGCAGGAAATCGCTGCATCCATCTGGCAAGGAGAGCTAAATCATGTACTACCCGGTTTGGGAACTGTATTTTGCAGGTGGAGGTCTGCTCATAGCGGTAATTGCCGTACTGCATGTCTTTGTGGCCCATTTCGCCATCGGTGGCGGACTCTATCTGGTTTTAACCGAAAGAAAGGCGCACAAGGAAAATTCCAGGCCCATTTTCGATTACACCAAGGCCCACAGCAAATTCTTTCTTCTCTTAACCCTGGTATTCGGGGGAATTAGCGGGGTAGGCATCTGGTTCACGATTTCTGTCCTCAGTCCCGGGGCCACTTCCTTGCTAATCAACAATTTCCTGTTTGCATGGGCAACCGAATGGGTCTTTTTCCTGGTGGAGATAGTCGCCCTGTTTTTCTACTACTATCGTTTCGATCAAATGAAATACACTGATCACCAGATAGTGGGATGGATCTACTTCTTCTCAGCCTGGTTGTCCCTGTTTTTCATAAACGGAATAGTCGCATTTATGTTAACTCCAGGGGAATGGCTGCAAACAACGAATTTCTGGGACGGATTCTTCAATCCCACTTTCTGGCCCAGCCTGGTTTTCCGCAGCGCATTGGCATTGTCCCTGGCCGGTGTCTTCGGATTTGCAACTTCGGTATTCAGCAAAAACAGGGAGTTGAATGACAAATTGCTGCGCTACAACGCCAGCTGGCTGATTATTCCGCTCTTGATAACCGCTCCGGCCGGATACTGGTATCTTCATTCCACTTCCGCGGAAATCCAATCCCTTATCCTGTTCGACTCCCCTGAAATCAGACCATTTGTACACATAATCATCTGGGGAGGCATCTCCCTGTTTCTAGGGGGCATATTAATGGCTGCCAAACTATCCGGAAGGATAAAAAAACCCCTAGCTATAGTCCTTTTAGCAGCCGCCCTGGTGTATACCGGGTCTTTTGAATGGATAAGGGAGGCTGCCAGGAAACCATACTTAATCTATCAACACCTGTACTCCACCGGCATATACAAGGAAAACGTACAGGAATTGAAAAACCGGAGTTTCCTTTCCGCTGCCAAATGGACGCAAAACGAGCAAGTTGAGAACTCAAACCGGTTAAAGAGCGGAAAGGAAATATTCAGAATCCAGTGTTCTGGCTGTCACTCAATAGGAGGACCGATCAATAATATCCTTCCCCTTACCCAAAAGTACGGTATCTACGGCATGGATTCCCAATTGAACGGGCAAGGCAAGATGCAGAAATACATGCCCCAGTTTTTGGGTACGAAAAAGGAGCGCCGCGCACTGGCCTCTTATATAGTCAAGGGATTGCACGGCAAAAAGACAGCAACCAAGGGACCGGGGATTTCCGCCCCGAATTCCACGCTAAAAATACCCGATTTCGACCCTGAGAATAGCCAGTACGTACTGTTGGCCTGGAATGACCTGGGCATGAACTATTATTCCCACACCCTCCCCTATATAATGTTCGCACCACCTGGAAACAACCTGAATGCCCTGCTGATAAACAGAGGTCCTTCTCCGGGTATTGTAACCCAAGGTGTAAAAATCAAGTATACTATAGAAACAGGTTTGGGAGACCCGGGAAGCCAGAGCCGATTCTGGGATTACGCCCCGGACCTATTTTCGCGGGATATAGATCCGGGAACGGGATTGTCCGGGTTCGGAATAAACGGAACAATGCATTCGAATCAAACCGTTTTCAGGGCCAGGAATGTTCCGGTCATACCTATCTCCAAGCAACAAAACTTCAATCCCTATCCGTTGTATACGCTCCGGGCATTTGACAAGGAAAGTGGGGAATTAATCGCCCAGACCAGGACTGTAGCACCTGTATCCCATGAAATGAGATGCGACAACTGCCACGGCGGCAACTGGCAGGGAGACGCGGATATTGCCCCAAACAAAAAGACCGCTTTGGACATATTGCAAGTGCACGACAAGAACAACAGGACCGATCTGCTCTCCAGGGCCAAAAACCAGAAACCGGTAATGTGCCGGGAATGCCACTCTGACCCGAAACAGGCGTCTCCGGGGAATTCCTCCGGAAATCCGGAGATATTGAATTTTTCCGCTTCCATGCACGGCTGGCACGCCAACTATTTAACAGGCAGGAACCAACCCGCGTGTTTCAATTGCCATCCGGATTCCAAACAGGTACACACCAAGGGTTTCAGGGGAACGCATTCCGAGGCGTTCTCCTGTATCGACTGCCACGGGACCATGGAGGATCACGCAATCAGCCTATTGAAAGGGGCCAGGAGAGACGGCAGGGACGTGGGAAAACTTATCAAACATTTGCAACCCCGGATGGCAGAGTCAAAAAACGAGATCAAGCCCAGAGATCCCTGGATCCAGGAGCCGGACTGCCTGGATTGCCACCAGGATTTCAAGCGCCCCTCCTTGAACGCCACCGCATTCAATAGTTGGACCGGCTCTGCTGACAAGTTGTACAGAAACAGGAACGAAATATCCGGTAAGATAAATTGTGCTGCCTGCCACAGCAGTCCGCACGCCATTTATCCGGCCAAGAATCTACTGTTCAAGGATTCCAGGGACACTGTACAGCCGTTGCAATATCAAGACAACAACAAGACCATAGGCACGGACAATTGCTCCCTTTGCCACAAAATGCAAATGGGGTTCAATTATCACCACGACAACATGATAAAGAATTAACAACTAAAGGGTTCGAAGTTCGATATTTTTGAATTAAAACAATATATTATATCACAAGGGAAAAGTATATTCAAGTGCAATACAAAAACTTGTAATTTCAGAAGATTATTTTAAAACTTTTAACTGTCCAGTTAACAAAAAGGAGATGGCTTATGCAAACGAATCAACTCATTGATATCTTAAACCGGGATTTGGCGGATGAACACGCGGCAACACTCCGCTACCTGGTACACAGCTACTTCGAGGGAGAGGACAACGAATTCGGTGCACCCATTCTTTCCCGGGCAAGAGAGGAAATGTGGCACATGCACTGGCTGGGAATGGTCATTGGCAAGCTGGGAGGCGAACCTGAACTAGTACCTGCAAAATATCCTTTTGATCCCAGCAACAGAGGCTCCATCCTGCAGTCCTACATAGACTACGAAGAGAATCTGGTGCCCCATTACAACAAGGAAGCTGAACAAGTGGACGACTCCCATATCAAACGCGTTCTGGAAAGGGAAGCTTGGGAATCCGGCATACATGCCCAAAAATTTCGAAAGATGCTGGACAAACTCAGCACCGAGGATGCGAAAACTCTACCTGGTGCGGAAGCAGAATTGCCTGAAGAATTTCTAAATACTTTGCAACAAGAAGTAGCTGCGAAATACTCCAATATGCTTACCCATATCAGGGATTCCTGGGTATTTCAAAAGCAAGGGATAAGCGGCTGGAAGCTGATGGACCAAGCTATGGAAATGATGAAACAACTGGCGCACTTCACCGAGGACGTGGCGGAAAACGGACTTTATCCCCAACTGGAGGTAGAAGAAGTCGAACGTCAAACCGATCTAACCGCTGCCTTGTCGAACAAGGAGGAAACACTAAAGCAAAGCCTCGCCAGGCACGAAGCGCTGCAAAAACAGGATGAGACCCAAAAACACAAGGGATTTCTCTTGAATCTGGACCTGACAATAAGGCAGGAAGCGTATCAAATAGCCGAGTTGCAGGACATGCGCAAGAACAAGTAGGAAACCGATTCAAAAAAACTATCTCCGGGCCGAGGAATCGGCTCGGACAAAATCACTAACCAGGATTCGCAACTGATGAATGCAACATTTATGGATTCAAAATCACTGTTTAGTTGAAAATATTAAGATCTAAGCACTGTCACCTTGCATCCAACATCTGCACAATAGCTGCTGTTCAAGATCCCTTCCTGATTATTGCTAAAAAACTATTTATCCGGAAAACAAACTTTGTTTTACGCCCGAGAGATCAGTTCCTTCACTCATCATGGCGGTAATCCTGTCGAAATCCTGTAGGTCTCCCAGCATAATACAACCGATAATGCGGTTGTTATCAATAATTACTTTTTTGTAGACATCCCCCTCGGAATAAACTTTGGATTCGTATTTGCCCTCAGTATCTATCTCCCCGGCAGAAGCCAAATCAATTCCCACCACCTTCAACTTGGTTGACATCGTGGTCCCCTGGTATATATCACTTTCTCCGGCCATATTCGCACCCGCTATTTGTCCCTGTTCCTTCGCCGGCCACCATATCCCGTACAAGTTACCGTTCCATTCCGCAACATCCCCGGCTGCATAGACATGGGGATCGCTTGTCTGCAAATAGTCATCAACCACTATACCCTTGTTCTGTTGCAGATCCATGGACCCCGCCAACTGGATATTCGGCCTGACACCGGCTGAAAACACGGCCATTTCCGCGGGAAGCTCCTCTCCATTATCCAATAGCGCAGTATTAACACTATCTCCACCCTGCAGTGTACTTGTCTTGAGTCCCAATCTGAACTCGAATCCCATTTTTTCCATATTCGAACGCAGTTTTTCTGCACCTTCCTCGTCCAGTTGCCGGGGCAAAAGCCTGGGAAAGAATTCCACCACCACAACCCTTTTGCCCAATTTGCGCAGGGCATTTGCAGTTTCCAGGCCCAAAAGGCCACCCCCGATCACAACCACATTATCCACACTCTGGGCCCACTTGGAAATCTTCCTGGCATCTTGGATATTGCGCAGGGCAAACACCCCCTTCTTATCCGCCCCTTCAACCGGGGGAATAAATGAATGGCTTCCGGTAGCCAAAAGCAACTTGTCGTATCCGATTTCTTTTCCCTTGGTTGTAGCTAGAATCTTTTTCTCCGGATCTCCGGTTTCAACTTCGGTATCCAGCACAAGATAAATATTGTTTTCTTGATACCAGGAGGGATTTTTGAGCTGCAGGCCTTGTTCTGACACCTCCCCTGCTATATAGTCGTTTAGCCTTATTCTGTAATAAGGAGGCAAATCCTCGTTGGAAACTATGGATATTTCTCCTTGAGGATCGACCTTTCTTATGTTTTGAGCAGCTGAAAATCCGGCTACTCCATTGCCAACTAATACATATCTGGTCATATCTCTATACTCCTGCTAATATCGTATACATAAAACAATTTGTTCACCACAAGGATAAACTTTTTTCCGCCGGTTATTTTTTACCGGCGGAAAATATCCTCAAAAACACCTACACTAAACAGGGATGTAAAGGTAGGATTTTTTGCACGGTTAGGGCTTAATTGCTTACTCTTCCTTGAAATACAGGGTCTCGAATTTACCCACCAAATCTTTCAACTCCTTAATATTGTCCATATCAGTGGTTTGTTTGCATTTCATCGCATACACCACCATCTTGTGAAGCAAAGCCAGCTTTTTTTCATAGTGTTTTGTCCCGGGCTTGATCCTTTGGGTCAGGAAATATTGGGTTGCAATGTGTTGAAACTTGTTTGCATGCTTATCCTTGTTTGTAATCCACCTGGTTAATTGGTTGTAATTTATGTCTTCATGCTTTTGGATGTCCTTTATCATCATCATGGACTTCTCCATGGTATCAATATGTTCGTTCAACATCTTAATACGCATTTCATCGTCGTATATCCCGCAGGGCACCTCGCAGTGGGCGGAGACCAATGCCGGAACACAGAAAACCAAAAAGAATACTACCCCGAATCTCATAAAAGCCTTTTTCATGTTCAACCTCCTTTTTTTCACTTTGATAATTGTTCCTTATTTACACCTCTTCACGAATATTTATCCAAATAGTTATAAAGCAAATCCTATGCCTAAACCTGCAGTTTTCCAATTCCAATATTTTTCCAACAAATTAAACACTGCACAAACAGGGTCTGAAGAATTAAATTCCAGTAGTAAACAACCAATACCGAGCTTGCCGGTTGGTATCTATATTTATCCCTGCCGAGTAACAGCTTTATTACACCTCTCTCTGGGAGGAGATGATTTAAGTTTTAATTCGGAAACTGCCCTTTTTCCATATTCGGAAATAAAAGATTTCCGGATGGGGACTTCTAACTAGAAATGCAATTATGGAAGAACCAAAGACATGTGTGCCAGCCTGTCCTTCACTGCCACACTCTCAACTGTGACACGTCACAATAAAGTCAAACTGTAGATCGGAACAAGACTGGGACTGATTCAGTGCTTACCCTCCAGTCCTTCACAAAAATTCCTGATGTTATTTCCCAGAACATTATGATTATATCCACCTTCCAGGACTGCAAAGACCTTGTTCGGACACAGCCTGTCAGTCATCCTTTTCACCTCGCGGCCGATATATTTGTAGTCTTCAGTTCTGAGCATATTTCCCCAATCCTCGACATGCCGGTCAAAACCCGCGGAAATCGCAACAAGATCGCACTCGGTTACTTTATCCAGTGTATAGTAAAGGGTATTGGCGGAGTTCATATGAAAATAAGTCACATTCGGATCCCGGGAAAAGATATGATAGGTTCCGTCTCCGTAATGGAGATCAAAATCCAGGATAAACACCTTGTTCACCTTACCTTCCGCTCTCAATTTCCGAATTGCCAGGGCGAGGTTATTGTACCAGCAAAACCCCCAGCAATTGTCCGGACTGGCGTGGTGTCCAGGCGGACGGACAAGAGCGAAAGCCGGGTCGCTGTTTATTGCATTTTCCGCTGCCTCGATCGCACCGCCTGCGGCCAAGAGGGCGAGGGTGAAAAGGTGCGGGGACTCTGATACCATATCGAAATGATCCTTTGTATGGACGCGCAGAATATCATCTTCCGTGGCAATTTCCGGTTCAATGAAGTCATAAAGGGGCGAAAGCTCGTTCAAGGCACTGTCCAGACGCCCGTATCTGGCAGCCGGATCCGAGGTGTATTCGTCCTTGAACATTTCATGGAAAACCACTTTTACCATAATTCTCCAGTATTCCATTTAATTGCACTACAAACAACAATACTGCAGGCTAAAAAAACAAAATAACGGGCATACCTATCCAAACAGATTACAAGATTGAAAGCTCATAATTTAACTCTAAGGAAGTTTTTTTTTCAGTGTCAAGAAGACATCTGCAAAAAAATTTGGCTTAATGGACTTGACCTTTTTTAGATTTCGGTTTTAGCCTTAAATTATAACAAGGAGGCTCTATGCTTTATATCCACCCCATATTTCAGGCCGTGGGCATATTAATTGCATTCTATGTTCTGGGGCTGGGCAGTACTCGCTTTCGGATGTCACATTTGAAACAAAAAGTGCGTTTCAAATGGAAAATGCACGTCTATTTGGGCATCGCAACTAGCTGTATATGGCTGGTCGGCATTTGCGGAGGATTATACATGGTAAAGACAAGTTGGCACACAATGCTGATCACCGGTTATCACGGCAATGTCGGCTTGATAATGATCCCGTTCATACTGTTTACATTGATCTCCGGTCTGTACATGCATTTCAAGAAGAAAAAGCGGACCCTCCTACCCTTGCTGCATGCGTCACTTAACAGCGTAATGCTGCTTCTGGCACTATCTCAGGCCTATACAGGCAGTTATGTTTTGCAAACCTATGTTTTGGGAATATAAATTTCGTGGAGACACGACTATTGTATTTCCATATTGTTAAACCCAACATAAACGGGCATAGCCAAATTTATTGGCTCTGCCTGACAAACAAGGATAATCCATGAATGAACAAGGACAAAACAAGAACCGGCTAGCCCAGGAAAAGAGTCCTTATCTGCAACAACACGCCCATAACCCTGTTGACTGGTTTCCATGGGGTCAAGAGGCCTTTGACAAGGCTTCAAGTGAAGATAAACCGCTATTTTTATCCATCGGCTATTCCACATGCCACTGGTGCCACGTTATGGCCCACGAATCCTTCGAGGACCCGGAAGTTGCCGAACTTATCAACGGCTACTTTGTTCCGGTTAAAGTTGACCGTGAAGAAAGGCCGGATATTGACGCGGTATACATGCTGGCCTGCAGGATAGCCACCGGAGGGGGTGGTTGGCCGCTGACCGTTTTGATTACACCGGACAAGGAACCCTTTCTGGCTGCAACCTACATTCCCAGGGATGGCAAATTCCCCGGAAGCGGACTCCTGGAACTGATCCCCCATATCGGAAATTTGTGGAAGGAACAACGCCAAAAGATCAATGATGCAGCTTCCGAGTTGACCAAGGCCCTCCAGGAAGAGGGAAGGGAAAATACCGGGCCTGTTCCGGACAGGGACATACTTCGCCTGGCAACAGAGAGTTTCCAGCAGAATTTTGACCGGGAACACGGCGGTTTTGGGAACGCTCCCAAATTCCCTTCCCCACATGTCCTGCTGTTTCTTTTGCGCATGGCACGCCGGGGGGAAGAAAAAGACTGCCTGCACATGGTGGAAAAGACCCTGGATACCATGCGCCGGGGAGGGATGTTCGACCATCTGGGCTATGGCTTCCACAGGTATTCCACTGATAAACAATGGTTGGTCCCGCATTTTGAAAAAATGCTCTACGACCAGGCCATGTTGGCACTGGCCTACTTGGAGGCTTACCAGGTAACTGGCACAGACACCCACGCCAGCACGGCAAAGGAGATCTTCAATTACGTCCTGCGCGACCTGCACTCCCCGGAAGGAGTGTTTTATTCAGGTGAAGATGCGGACAGCGAGGGAGTCGAAGGCAAATTCTACCTCTGGCAGGTATCGGACATCCGTGACAATCTCCCTGCACGGGAGGCACCCATAAAAGGCCCTAGGTCAAGGGTATATATTCCCCCTGTGGCTAGAGAAAATTGTTTTTTCCCTTGCCTAGGTGAGCGGCCGATTTGCTCCGAGTCCCGATTTGCCGTTCTTTGACAGTTGCTGGTACTTCTCTTTTTAAGGTTGCAGCTGTATGTATGCTGCACCAGTCACCCATCTGGTTCTAGGCACATGAGCCCCGGGATATCGGGCCTCAAGGCCCCATCCGTCGATTGACGGACCAGAAAATCTCCAGTTCCAGGCCGTGTCCAGAAAAAATGTACAGATGTTGTGGTTTGAAAACCAACCCTTTGATGGTTCACGGCGTGGACAGCAAATACCGGCAAGCCGGGAGTATGAAGGAGGATGCGGTTGTCCAATCAGATGTAATGGTTCTTCCAACCTCTGTCTTGGTTTACCGCTACCTCCAAATTTTAGGCAAAAAGCTTCTTATGATCAAAAGGCACCTCGTCTCGCATGATAAAATATGCTGCCCTGGCCAGCTTATTAGCTAAACTGGCGTAGGCCACCGGATATTCACACTTTGACGCTTTTTTGTTAAAGAAGTCCCGGGCTGGTTTATCGTATTGCCGTGCTCTTTGCACAGCCTCAGAAAAGGCCCAGGAAAGGTACTTGTTTCCGTTTTTGGTGTTTCCCTTGCCCTTCTTTTTGTTATTGGAGGTCCATTTCGAGGGTGCTTTTCTGCAGTAGGATGTAAAGTCACCAACGTTGGGGAACCGATTGACGGGTCCAGTTTCCAAGGTGATGGTCAACGCCAGGATTGACCCTATGCCCGGGATAGTATGCAAAAATTTGTAGGCCATATCTGAATTGAGTTTCTTTTTGATGGTAAGTTCTATCTGATTGATTTGCTGTGAGATAAAGTCAATGGTATCTTTGCTGACCTGGCCTGCGAGAGCGAGATCCTCATTTTCATTCAGCAATGCTTGAGCAACGTTGTCCTGGGTTTTTTGCTTTATTTTTTTGACATCCATGGATTTGCCTTGATTTCGAATTATAATGTTTTGCAAGCTCAAGATAAGAGACGTTCTGAGTCTGACCAGATGGCTTCTTTTTCTGAGCAGATCTCTGATTGGCCTGGTTTCTTTTGGGTAAATGTACCCAGTAGGCAAGATTCCCAGTCTGAGCATTTCTGCCAACCAGAAGGCATCGTGCTTGTCGTCAGAATGTTTGAGACCTTCATATTGTTGAATGGCCGAAGGGTTGGCCAGTTTGACATCATACTGTTCATCCATAAGCAGATCTACGAGCCAGTACCAGTTGTAGGTTGATTCTACGGCTATCTGATCTAGATCTTTTTTAAAAGGTTCTAAAGTGGACAAAATCACCTCTGGATAATTCTTAAGTTTTTTCTGGAATATTCTCTTGCCGTCTAGATCACGAATAGCCAAAAAATTGTTGGTTGAATGGAGATCGATACCAGCGTACAATGTCATAGGGCACCTCCTTTATGGTTGTAATTTAGCATATTGCTCACCATATCAGGAGAGTGCCCCTATGACTAGCGGGCCTTTTATTTGATTATCAGAGGTTTTCATCCATGCCTACAACCTGGAAAAAAAAGGGAACTTCCCGGACGAAGCCACTAAACAGCTAACAGGCACCAATATCCCGCACCGCCTCTCCGGTTCAGACGCCACCTTAGCCGGGGACATGGGAATATCCCGGAAGGAAATAAGAGAACTGCTAAGCAGTTCCAGGGAAAGGCTATACAATATCCGGGAACAACGCACAAGACCACAACTAGACGACAAGGTACTGACAGACTGGAACGGCCTCATGATCGCCGCCCTTGCCTATGGGGGCAGAATCCTGGACAACACTGCATATATACAACATGCCGAAAATGCGGCCAATTTTATCCTGGATAATATGTTGGACTCCAACAACCACCTTTTGCATCGCTACAAGGATGGACAGGCCGGGATACAGGGATTCATAGACGATCATGCATTTTTCACCTGGGGACTGTTGGAACTGTACGCCGCCACTGACAAGGAGTTCTACCTGCAAAAATCGATTGCCATAACCGGAACTTTCCTGGATCAATTCCGGGACGTTGATCAAGGTGGGCTTTACATGACAGGCAAGGACTCGGAAACACTGCTGTTTCGTCCCAAGGAGAGCTTCGATGGTGCCATTCCCTCTGGAAATTCTGTCGCCCTCAACGTAATGGCGGATTTACTCGCAAGCGGGGAAAACGGTGAACTAAAGCGCAGCACCAAGGAACTTATCCAGGCTTTTTCCGCTCTTATCCGGAACTATCCAACCGGGTTCGCACATTTCCTTTGCGGCTTGGACAAGGCATACGATTTTTTATAATAGCCAAGTTTTTAATTACTTGATATTCAAAAATTCTAAAACAAGCATCTGAAATTATGAGTTTTATATTGCCCTTGGCGGACCGCCCGCCAAGGCTGAAAATTGCATTGTAGTGATAATCAAAAACTTTACAAGGAGAACACTCATGGCAGGAAAAAAAGCACTCGTTTTATCCGCACAGAATTTTGAAGACACGGAACTGATCTGTCCCATGAACAGGCTTCAAGAGGCAGGATACACAATAGACCTGGCAGCTCCGCAGTCAGGAGATTTCAAAGGAAAGGTGGGCTACACCGCACAAGCCAATATGTCAGTTTCCGAACTCCCGGAGGACCCGGGCAGAGAATACGAACTACTACTTTTGCCCGGAGGAAAGGCCCCTGCTGAACTCCGCAAATTGGACAAGGCAATTCAGGCCGCCAAGAGCTTTGACGCACTGGGAAAGCCCATAGCCGCAATATGTCATGGCCCCCAGATTTTGATAACCGCAGGGCTCCTGCAGGGAAAAAACGCCACCTGCTACAGCAGCGTGGTTGAGGAGCTAAAGGAGGCAGGTGCGAACTATCTGGACCAGGAAGTGGTTGTGGAAGGAACCTATGTATTTTCCAGGTATCCGGGAGATATTCCGGCTTTCAACCGGGAGATTATGAAACAGTTGGACATGGGCTAACTAGTTTTCAATTCGGAAGCCAACTATTTTTTCTTGTTTGCAACCGCTCTTTGATAGGATCTTTTCAGTTTGTGGTAGGAAAATCCCAGAAGAGACCCCAGGAGCATTTTCTGGTGTATCCAAGTGGTCTTGAGCAGTCCGAGTTCTTTCCAGCGGCGGGAGGAAGTCCGGACTTTTACAGGGAGCAGGGTGATTTTTCCATAGCGTTTCATTCTCCTTGCCAGTTCCAGATCTTCCAAAATCGGAATGTCAGGAAAACCGCCCAAACTGCGAAAAACATCATTGAGAACGAACATCGCCTGATCCCCGTAGGGGAGCTTGAGATACTTGCTCCTGAGGTTGACCAGCAGGCACAATAGGTTTGATCCGGGGAAATACTCGTCCAATCCGAAGGCAAAGGAACCGCCCACAACCTTTTGCCACCTTATGATGTTTCGGAGGAGGTGTTCATACAGAAAGGGCATTCTGGTATCAGCGTGCACAAAAAGCAGTACTGATCCCGTGGCAAAAGAGGCTGCGCTATTCATCTGTGTGGATCTGCCCGGCGGGGATTGTATAAACCTGGCCCCATTTTGCTCCGCAATGTGGCTGGTGCGATCCGTACTTCCCCCGTCCGCGACCAGAATTTCCACGTTGTCCGGGCTGTTTATAGTATCCAGGGTATCTCCCAACTGGGTGTCTTCATTCCAGGTGGGCAGGATGACGCTTATCCTGGGATTCTGTTCTTTAACACAGGGGATATCAGGGGAGTCAAGATCCCCCGGGGAGTCTATATCCCGCAGATACTGCAAATAGCAGGGTTTTACCCCGATTTGTCCAGCTTTCTGCACGGTCTGATCCAGGACTTTTTCCGTGCCCCAATCTATACCGGTTAATAGCTTGCGTGCACAGCTCAAGCCCAGGGTCCTTCGCAATCCGAGCAGGTAGTAGCCTCCGTCCAGTGCCGGACCCAGGACCATTTGCCGGGTTTGGAGCAAATGCAATGCCCTGGAAAGAATTTGCGGTGTTATTCCGGGACAATCTGCACCTATTAGCACTATCCTGGAATTTCCGGTCGAAAAGGCTTTTCTTACTGCCATATACAATTTATCCCCCAGGTTTCCCGGGGATTGAGCATGGTATTGCAGATTAAGACCGTAGAGGAGGCGCATAGTTTTTTTACTTCCTCCCTGAAAGAACACCTGGACTTGGCTTTCCGGCAGTACGGAGACTACTTGCTCCAAAACATGCTCGGTCATCCTGTGTTGCAGCCTGGCTGCACCCCTGGATCCCAGACTTGGTATCAACCTGGTCTTTGTATATCCGGGATCAGGAAATCTGGTAAGAACTGCAATCGAGCAGTCGGAGTTTGCTGGATTGTTCTCTGGCATGGTTCTTCTATGCAACCTCTTGAATATTATGGTTTTTTGTAACCGAGAAACTTTATAACAAAATATAATGGCAGTCAAACAAGAATAGCAGGGCAAATTGGGCCTAATAGAAAATACAAATTAATTTTTTTTCAAAACATTCTTAAAAGGAGATCAAAATGGAACTAAAAGATTATTTCGAAAACCAACAAGGTTTAGGCATCTTATCCACAGCAGACAGTGAAGGCAATGTCAATTCCGCTCTCTATGCCAGGCCACACGTAATGCAAGACGGCAGTCTGGCAATGATAATGCGGGACAAATTGTCCCACCACAATCTTCAATCCAACCCCAAAGCCGCCTACCTGTTTGTCGAGGACGCACCACCGGGCTACAAAGGCACCAGGCTCTACCTGGAAAAGATCAAGGAAGAGCAGGACCAAGAACGTATAAACGAATTAAGACGCCGCAGCTATCAACACGAGGATGAACTGAACAAAGAGGCCATGTTTCTGGTATATTTCCGAATCCTGAAACAACTCCCGCTTGTCGGTGCTGAAAAGTAATACCAAGCAGGAATCCATAACCCCCTGGAGGGTCTGTTTACCGTATTCACAAGGAGATCTTTATGTCGAAAATAAAACGTATCTCCCCGGAGAAGGCCAGCAAGAGAATTATCCAGGGTGCCTGGCTAATTTGCGCCTACGAGGACCAAGACAAGTGCAACAGTATACACATCCAGGGGGCCTTATCCATAAAAGATTTCAGGACCAAGCTCCCTGACATTCCCTTGGACCAGGAAATCATCTTTTACTGCGCCTGACCCCGTGAAGCTACTTCCGCCAGTATGGCGGAAAAATTCACACAAGCGGGATATACTAATATCAAGGCCCTGCAGGGCGGAGTGGATGCATGGAAAGATACCTTTGGCAAGGACTCCGTCGGATCTTCCGGGGATCAAAAATTCCTTAATCTCGCACTGCAGGGCGGAGGTACCCACGGCGCATTTACTTGGGGTGTGCTGGACCGGATACTTGCTGACGACCGTATAACCATCGAGGGAATAAGCGGGACCAGTGCGGGAGCAATGAACGCAGTCGTGCTGGCAGACGGCATTATGCAGGACGGACGACCGGGGGCCAGATTGGCGTTGCACGACTTCTGGAAGGCAATCAGCCAACTCTCGCTTTTCAGCCCCCTAAAAAGGACTCCTATGGATGTTCTCACAGGCAACTGGAACCTGGACAATTCCCCGACCTACATGAGCATGGACCTTTTGACCCGCATGATCTCCCCATATTTTATCAACCCCATGAATATAAATCCACTGAGGGATGTTTTAACTTCCCAAGTGGATTTTGAGCGGGTTTGCGAGTGCGACGAGGTCAAGCTTTTCGTGTCCGCCACTAGGGTACGTGACGGCAAGGTGCAAGTATTTAACCGCAAAAGACTTAGTCCGGACATGGTAATGGCTTCTGCCTGCATCCCCACTTACTTCCAGGCTGTGGAGGTAGAGGGTGAATACTACTGGGACGGAGGTTACATGGGCAATCCGGTTCTCTACCCCTTTGCCTACCGCTGTGCTTGCAGCGATGCAGTCATAGTCCAGGTCAACCCGCTTAAATGCCAGGAGATACCCAAAACTGCCAGGGAAATAATGAACAGGCTAAACGAAATAACTTTCAACAGCAGCCTTCTGCAGGAACTCCAGTCCATCGACTTCGTGGGCAAACTCCTGGATGAAGGCTCCCTGGATTCCAGCCGCTACAAAAAGATGCTCCTGCATATGATATCCGGGGAAGAAGAGCTTGCCCAGTTCAATTCCTCCAGCAAGATGAATGCGGAGTGGAATTTTTTGCTAAAGCTGCGCGATATCGGCTGGAACAAGGCAGATGCCTGGCTGCAAGAAAATTTCCAGTTGCTGGGCCAGGAGTCCAGCCTGGATTTGGGAGCCATGTTCCAATCACCGGAGATTCCGGAAGAATAAGGGCAAAAAGCAAGTTTTCAATTCAGAAACTAAGCTAATAACCATTTTTCCACACTGGAGGTATTTATGCCAAACGGAAAAAATGCCTTGATCACAGGTTCAACCAGCGGCATCGGCAAGGGGGTTGCCAATTCACTGGCAGAGGCCGGCTGCAATGTCGTGCTCAATGGTTCCCGCCCCATGGAACAGGCGGAAGAAACCAGGCAAGAACTGCAAGACGACTTTGGGATCAAGGCCCTGTATCAACAGGCGGATCTGCGGGATTATCAGGCAGTTGTAGAGATGATCGAAAAGGCGGTAAATAAACTGGGGAGCATAGATATCCTGGTCAACAATGCCGGTATACAGCACGTCTCGCCTATAGAAGAATTTCCACTGGACAAGTGGGAGGGCATAATAGATTTAAACCTCAAGGCCGGGTTTTACACCATCAAGAACACCGTCCCGGTTATGAAAAGGCAAAACTGGGGACGTATCGTGAACATCGCTTCCGCCCACGCCTTGGTGGCATCTCCTCACAAGTCCGCTTATGTGTCAGCCAAGCACGGATTGGCCGGTTTGACCAAGACAGTGGCTCTGGAAACAGCGGAAAGCGGGATCACCTGCAACGCAATCTGTCCGGGCTATGTAAGAACGCCCCTGGTGGAGGGACAGATAGAGGATACAGCCAAGTCCAGGGGAATAAGTAAAGACGAGGTTGTCAGGGACGTTATGCTACATGCGCAACAGACCAAGCAATTCACATCTATTGAAGACATTGGGAAAATGGCAGTATTTTTGTGTTCTGACGCAGCCAAGAATATTACCGGGAGCATGCTGCCCATAGACGGGGGATGGACTGCACATTAACTGGCGGAATGCTTTTTATTGTCGCTACAGCGACACTTGAGTGGAGGCAATCTCCCCCAGTAGATTTTCCTTTCCCAGCAAAAGGGTCTTGAGCCCCAGTTGTGTGCATCCTGAGGCAACTGTCAAACCGGCTGCACCCGCGCCGATTACAATCATGCCAAAATCGTATCCTGATATTTCTATACTCCTTCTTCCGGCTTTATTTTACCTTTACCGCTCTTCTCCCGGATATAATTCACGACTTTCTTTACCGCCAGTGGAAAAACACCCAGGATAACAAAGGAGACGATCAGGTCAAAAGAGAGTATGTCTCCCGGGGAAGAGATCTCCCCCAACTGTTTCCCGGCGTTTATATATACCGCAGTCCCGGGAAGCATGCCCAGTTGGGAGACCCAGTAAAATGTTGCCATTCTCATATTGGTCAGTGCCATACCCAGGTTGATGACAAAAAATGGAATCGCCGGGATAAGGCGCATGGTAAAAAGATAAAATGCCCCTTCGCGCTGGATTCCGGCGTTTATCTTGTCAAACCAGTTCTGCAGCTTGGCCTGGGCCCAATCCCGGAACAGGTACCTTGCCACCAGGCAGGCCAGGCTGGCCCCGATAGTGCTGGCAAAGGAGACCAGGAGCAATCCAGCCCAAAAACCGAAAAAAGCCCCTCCTGCCAGTGTCATCACAGCAGCACCTGGGAGGCTTAGCGCAGTAACCAGGATGTAAACAAGGAAATAGCCCCCCAGGACCAGGAAGGTATGCTCGTTATAAACAGTCTCCAGCATGGCCCTGGAATCCTTGAGAAAGGACAGGCTCAGATAACGATCCAGCCCCAGGGAAAAGAACAGGACAATTATAAGCAGCAAGATGCCAACCAGAACTATTTTTTTATAATCCGGCAATTTCACTAATATTCTCCAGCTTCAACCTACATGCCCAGACGTACACAACTTGGCACGGGGAATCTTTTGTTAATCAGGATCTAGACTCCTATTCTTACCTAACCACGTAAACACGTAATACATAACCACATCCTTCCTGAGACCAGCCTAGGTCTCTATTGCACCGCCTCAGGTAAAACCCGCCCCAGCGGTACAGGTATAACAGTGATTGCCGGTAACAATGCGGGAACCGGGTTCCGGAGGACCGTAGATCTCGGACACATGTATCTTTCTCCCTCCCATGGGGATTCCCAGGGCCAGGTTGAAATCGCAGTCGTAGAGGTAGCCGTCCCAGCCCACGGACACTAGGGTCCTGCACATCACCCCCTCCAGTGCACAACTGTTAAAGCTTCCTGCCAGGCGACTCATATAGCGATGATACAAGCCTTTTCCCTCCAGCCAGGACTTGAACCTTCCAATGGGGACATTGGCCATGGTAAAGAGCCGGTTGAAGCTGATCCCGTAGTCCTGCATAATCTTGTTTCTGAATCTGTCTTCAGTCTCTTTCTGATCCGGAGGAAGAAAAGCACCTGCTGGATTTACGATCAAATCCAGCTCCAAACCGGTACCTGATTGGCCGTAACCGTATCTGTTCATTACCTGCAGAATATTTATACTGCTTGCAAACACCCCTTGCCCTCTCTGGGCCTCTAGTTGCTGTTTGTTGTAAGCTGGCAGGGAAGCGATCAAAGCCACCCCTGCTTCCCTGAAAGCAGCAACATATCCCTCCAGGCCCTGATCCAGGAGTGCAGACAGGTTGGATCTGAGCATTATCCTCGCATCCGGGCACCTCTCCCTGATACTCCTTACAAAGGATAAAAGCCCGGAATGCAGTTCCGGGGCGCCTCCGGTAATATCGATGGTCTTGAAGCCACCTCTGTGGGCATAATCCGCGGTTTCCTCCAGGGTCCGGCTGTCCATATGTTCCCTGCGGTGCGGGCCGGCATCCAGATGGCAGTGCTTGCAGGTTTGATTGCAATACAGGCCCAGGTTGACCTGCAAAGTGTCAGTTTTCTGGCGTGTCAGGGAAAGACCCTGCCTGCCCAAGTAGGATGAAAATGCCTCTCCGTCAAAGGTGGGAGCTTTCTCAGTGGTTAGCTCAGTGCCCTGCTGCATAGCGGTTCCTTGTTGTTTGTTCGATGTTCGAAGTTCGTTGTTTTAAGTTCGATGTTGGATCTTCACCAACAACCAATTCTCTAATCCTCTCTGCACTAATTCCTTTCTTCCTACATGGATAATTTCTGTATAATATTGCGCATTTGTACTCCGTGAACCAGTGAGGCTCCTCCCCGAATAGCAGTGACCACATGTACTGCTTCAGTCATCTCTTCCGTACTGGAGCCTTTCTCAAGGCAGGATTGAGTAAACGCGTCTATACAATAAGGGCATTGCAGGGTATGGGCAACAGCCAAGCCTATCAGGGCCTTCTCCCTGGAGGTGAGGTTCCCCTGGTCGAGAACGGAATTGTAGTAGTCAAAAAACTTTTGGGTCAAGTCTGGTGCAGCCTCTCCGGCTTGTTCAAACTTGTCCAGATCCTCGGGATTGTAATACCAATCCGCCATACTACCTCCTTTGGATTTTCCAAATTTGTGTATTTTCAATTAGTTATCCCTGAAGCCCAGGCCCAATCCTCCATGGATATAAAATACGTCCCCGCTTATGGCTTCGTTTAGGATATAAGCTTGTATCTTAAGAGTGAGCCATCAAGAGGATCAGTGTCAATACAAATTCGCCAAAAATAGTAAGAACAATTTGTTTCAGGCAGGCCATTTGTATTGACAAACCAGCCGATAGGAGAGTAATACTGCCTAGATTCCAGGGACAAAGGCAGTTGGACTGGATAAATCCAATATCGAGAAACAAACCCAAGCCCTTATTATGCGCTTTTCATTTATATTCTACCTAATAGGCCTCATGCTGACCGGAGTTGGAGTCAGCATGTGCTGGCCGCTTTTATTCGCAATATATTTTTCCGACCCCGGGATTCTCCCACTTTTTGCATCTTCCGGTCTAAGCTTGGCTGCGGGACTGATTCTGTACTTTTCCTTCAAATCCAGTCAGGTTACGGAAATAAGCAGAAGAGAAGGAATATTGATAGTTACGCTTTGCTGGATCACCGTATGTTTGTTCGGCTCCCTGCCATACCACTTTATCGAGCAGATACCAAATTTCACAGAGTGCATCTTCGAATCCGTATCCGGCTTCACCACCACCGGTGCCTCCATTCTGAGAGACATAGAGAACCTCCCCAGATCCATTTTGATCTGGAGGGACATGACGCAATGGCTAGGTGGCATGGGTATTATTCTCCTGGCCCTGGCCATTCTGCCCCTGGTGGGAAGCGGAGGCATGCAGCTCTACCGGGCTGAATTCCCCGGACCGGTGGAAGAAAAGCTGCAGCCCAAGATCAAGGATACTGCCAAGAACCTTTGGAAAATATATGTCCTTCTTACTGTCTTGGGGATACTGCTTTTGTATTTCGGAGGAATGCATTTCTGGGAAGCAATGTGCAATATCTTCGGCACGGTCTCCACAGGGGGATTCAACCCCAGGAACGCCTCCATAGGCAGTTACGACAGCAATTACGTAGATATAGTCATCATCGTGCTCATGCTCGCAGGTGGAATAAATTTCTCCCTGCACTACTGGCTGCTGAAAGGAAAGCCGCTTAAGGTTCTCCGGGATCCGGAATTCAGGTTCTATTTTATCATCCTTGCGACGATCACCCTTGTAACAAGTATAAGTACATATTATGCCGGGATTTATAACGGATTCTTCCATGCACTCAAATACGGCGCCTTTCAGATAGTTTCCATTGGCACTTCCACCGGTTTTGCCACCGCGGACTACGAACTCTGGACTCCGCTGGCACACACTCTCTTATTCCTGTGCATGATAGGTATCGGTTCTGCAGGATCTACTTCCGGAGGAATAAAAAGCATCCGCAGCATCTTGGCTCTTAAATCCGTGTACAGTGAGATCCAAAAACTGATTCATCCCAAGGGAGTATTTTTCGTCAAATTAAGAGGACAAAAGGTGAATCCGGATATCTTGAACAGTATTTGGGGATTTCTGATTCTCTACTTTGCCGTAACTATAATTGCCACTGTCCTACTTTCCGGAACAGGAGAAGATCCAGTCACTTCCCTTTCCGCTGTAATAGCGAGCATTGGTTGCGTCGGACCCGGATTCGGGGAAGTCGGTCCGACTGACAACTATCACCATCTAAGCGGGATGGCCAAATGGATACTGATGCTATGTATGCTGCTGGGGCGTCTGGAAATATACTCCGTACTGGTACTGCTTTTACCCGGCTTTTGGTCCAATTGAGGTGATCGTTCCCGGATTTACTGTGCAATGTTCACAGTTTAAACCACGGTTTCAAATCTAAAGAGTTCGAAGTCTTATTGCCAAAACAAGATGTTATGATATAAAGGCTCGAGCAGAATCAAGGACAACCTAAAATCCGTGATTTCAGAGGATTAGATTGGAATTTTTGGCTACCAGTTCAATCATTCGAGGATAAAAATTTTCAAGTATTGCTCAAACAAAGTTTGACGCAAACAAATGTTATTGCTAGAAAGAGTCTTGTCCCAAAATTTTACTAGGAGGTGATTTTAGTGCCAGGAATTATCTTGAATGAAAACGACAATTTTGACATTGCTCTGCGCAAATTCAAAAAACAGTGCGAACAGTCCGGAATCTATTCGGAGATAAAGAACAGGCAGTATTACGAAAAGCCTAGCGAACAGAGGAAAAAGAAAGAAGCGGCAGCCAAAAAGAGGCTCATGAAAAAATTGCGCAAGTCATCCAAATAAAAGCTAGCAGTGTATTCGCTACAGCAACTTGCTTGCTCATATATAATACAGGCGGGGTGTTTATTGATTTTTATGCACCCCTGCGCACCTGTATGGACTCACCCAGCTATTTTCCGGTTTTCCTATCATGGAAGAGACAGGAGTAAAAGACACTTCTTTACATCCTGCTTACCAAGCGAATAATTACATCCTTACTCCGCACCCTACTTAGACTAGTTCCCGTCCGTAAATTCTTAATTTTCGGATACGGAAATAGCATGTTTTCAATTCGGAAATTAGATTTTTTTTCGTTTGACAAGGAAATCAAGAAATTATGAGGAGGCGTATCTTAATA
>JGI1684J13235_1000167_pt1 | contig 24708 bp, 23 predicted proteins | sample PonA232FremontCA_2_FD_13235 | JGI IMG/M metagenome (IMG submission 13235) | reverse complement strand
AATTATCTCCGCTAAACGCTACATAAATATAGTTACCAAGATGATATTTATTAACCATAAATGTATATACCTCTGCAATTTTGATAATGATGCAGGGTAGTATAAATAAATATACAGAGCAAGGAGATATTTTTACTTGACAATTACAATAATTTTGCATAAATTATTAATTACATAATATGTTCATAAAAAGTTAAAAACTGTTTAGATGTCCAACTTTTACAGTTATTATAAATTTAATATAAAATTCAAATGGTTATACTAAGGCCTGTGTAGGCCTGTGCAGAGGTCTGAATTTTGTACGTGAGGTTATATTTGTAGTTCCAAGTACCTGGCTGATAATGGCTAGCATCTCTTGAATAGGTGATACAGAGCTGTGGATCGTTACTCCATGCATCATAAAGATTCAGCATGATTAGTTTGAGATGGGTTCTGTATTTGTTTTTATGTTTGCGATACCTTGTATCAGACAGTAAGTCGTCAATGATCGTGTCAAGCGCTTTATTGAGTCTTTTGTTGTTGCTGTATAGTAAAAAATCAAAAGGGCGAGAATAGTTATAATCATATACTAACTGCTCTTCGTATGTCCTTTGATCTCCACCTTTCAGGAACTGGGTGATTGGATAGTTGGGGTGATGATCCCATACATACGCTAACTGGGTACTGTCCATTACCGGAGGGACTTGTAGATTGTTTTGCATGCTTGTCCTTCAATTGTTCTCAAAAAAGCATTTTATCAGCTTTATTGCATACATTTGTGAATATTTGGTTTACTTATGTGTACTAACAAGACAAAAAAATATCTCGCTTTTAACCTTCCTGTCTGCATAATTGTTACAACCGAGAAGAGATAAATTTCTAGTTGACATTTTCAAGTGGGAATTATATCTTGCCTATATGTCAACGCATTACGTACATAAATATGAATACTAGCTCACACAGGTGAAGTCAACCTTTTTTTATGAGGAGGCGAGGAAAATGGACGATGGATTAAAAACTCCGAATAGAGGTAAACAAGACGATTTTGATACGGTCTTCAAGCGTATGATGGAAGCTCTCCATTGCAACACCCAGTCAGAGTTTGGCAAGTTCATGGGTGTAACGAAGTCTGGCATATCCAACGTCATTAAGCGCAGATCAATCCCCAAGGACTGGCTGTGGAAGATTCAATATTACTACGGGGTAGACAGTAACTGGGTTCTTACAGGTGAGGGGCAACCTTCATATGTAGATAAGGGTGTTGCTCAATCAGTTGTTCATGGAGATAAGCAGTTTTTCAAAGTCCCCTATCTGAAGGACTTTCGAAACGGTAAAATCGTAGAAAGCGACAAGGAGGTCTACCTTCCCAAACAGTTCCTTATCAACGTGCTAGATCATTTAAACGTGATCCTTTATTCTGTAAAAGGCCATGCATTGCACCCCGAAATCCAAAAAGGTGATGATATACTGGTGGATCTAGACGATAAGAAGCTCGAACTTGAAAGTTACTACTTGTTTTCGCTCGAGGATAGCCTGTTTGTAGGTCAGGTTATGTTCATTGAGGGTACTAAGTGCGTGATCACCACATACCCAGAGCAAAATGTACTGGCTAAGGGAGCGGACTTGGAAAATCTGTCTGTTTTAGGCAGGGTCATCTGGATTAGCCGAGCCATGGCTTAAGTATAAATCGATATGACAATAAGGCCTCTTCAGAACACCCGTACAACAGAATGCTTGATACAGACCACGCAAAAGTGGAATGAGATCGTAGGAGAATATATCAAGGACTTGCGGGAGGATAAAAAGTAAGGGTGATAAAGAGGGTACAAAAAGGGCTTGAGTAAACAAAAATCAATCTGTATTATAGCCGATCAGGAGCGAAATTCTGGTCGGCTTTTTTAATGCTGTGTTAATGAGTGGGGAGTAGAGTTGGGAGGCCGTGAATTTTAGTACAGCGTGATGCCCCGTCAATTCAGGAAATCGAACGGTTCGTTCATAGGCTGATGGTGCAAATGAGGTGTAAAAACAAATTAAAAAGGGGATCTTGGAAGCTCCAAAATCCCCGCCAAATATGGTGCGCCAGGGAGGATTCGAACCTCCGGCCTACGGCTTAGAAGGCCGTTGCTCTATCCTACTGAGCTACTGGCGCCGACAAGGATTCTTATATATCCTACAAAGGCTTTGGTCAAGTTCTTTTATAGACCTGGTATTTGATTGTGGTAAAAAGTCCCAAGGAAACCTGATCATTTGTGAAAATTCAGATTTAAAGGATTTTTGAAACCTGTCAAACTCAATTGAAAGGAGTGAATAAGCAGTGCAAGAACTATTCAGGAATATACCCTCGGTGGACGTGCTGTTAAAAGCGTTGCAGGAAAGAGGTGAGTTCAGGGATTTTCCAAGGACCGTGCAAAAGGAGCTGGTTAACAAGTTCCTGGATGTATGCAGGGGGCGTATAAAAAAAGGGGAAATCACTTCCCGGGAGCAACTGGATTTTGAATCTTTGCTGAGTGAATTGTCCGATTATATAAGTTGGCATTGCAAGCCCAATTTTCGAAAAGTGATCAACGCCACCGGAGTGGTGGTGCACACCAATCTGGGACGTTCCATATTGCCGGATGCGGCTATTCATGCAGCGGCAAAGGCCTGTGAGGGCTACTCCAACCTGGAGTTTTCCCTGGAGACCGGTCAAAGGGGAAGCAGGTATTCGCTGGTGGAGGACCTGCTTTGCGAACTTACAGGTGCGGAAGCCGGCTTGGTGGTGAACAACAATGCAGGGGCGGTGCTGTTGATGCTGGATACCTTGGCCAGTAACCTGGAAGTTATTGTTTCCAGGGGTCAATTGGTGGAAATAGGAGGTTCCTTCCGTATTCCGGAAGTGATGCAAAAAAGCGGTGCAAAATTGGTGGAGGTGGGGGCGACCAACCGCACGCACCTCTACGACTATGAAAATGCCATCGGAACTGATACTGCTGCCATATTAAAGGCCCATACATCCAATTTTGCCATAGTCGGTTTCCACAAGGAGGTGGAACTGAAAGACCTGGTAGGGTTGGGAAACCGTTACGATCTCCCGGTTATGGAGGACCTGGGAAGCGGGAATCTCTTTCGTTTTCCGGATTATACCAAAATGGAGGAGCCCACGGTACAGGATGCGATCAAGAGCGGTGTGTCAGTAGTGACGTTTAGCGGGGACAAGCTTTTAGGGGGGCCACAAGCCGGAATTATCCTGGGTAAAAAAAGATATATAGACCGGATCAAGAAGAATCCCCTGAACCGGGCCTTGCGGATAGACAAGATGACCCTGGCCTCTTTGGAGGCCACCCTGAGTTTGTACAAGGACAGGGATTTGGCCATGGAAAAGATCCCCACCCTGAATATGATTACTGCCAGACCCGAGGCCCTTGGCAGAAAGGCAAGCAGGCTGGCAGCCAAGTTAAGGCAGGCGGTTGGGGATTGTTTTGAAATTTCCACTATGTCCGGGACCTCCAGAGTTGGCGGAGGGGCCAGTCCGGAATTGGATCTTCCCACGCGACTGGTAGCATTGAAGCCCATACAGGTAGGGCCGGACAAGTTGAAGGACTATTTGCTGCAAACCGATCCTCCCTTGGTGGGACGTGTGGAAGAGGACAGGTTCTGCTTGGATCCCAGGACCTTAAATAGAAACGAGATTTCCACGGTGGTGGATGTGTTTGAACAAGTGGCCCGAATGTTGTAGAAGGTGAAGGCCGGATGTTGAAAATTAAGTAAAATTTCGCTAGNACTACGAATGCTTCCGGTCTTTGCCGGATTGGGCTTTATCTTCAGGACTGTTTCAACAGGGGCTGGAGATTTTTGCAGTAAAAGTACAGAATACATATACAGGCCATGTCTGTTTGGTCTCAAATATTATTAAATCACAAAGGGAGTTGATATGGAAGATGAACTGGAATATACCCCCAAGAAGAGCTGGGAGATCTATGCCTCAGAGCAGGAAAGGGAAATGATTTTCGAGCTTGCTGACAGGTATCTGGATTTTGTAACCCAGTGCAAGAACGAGAGAAAGACTGTGGAATGGGTAAGGGAAAAGGCCCTGCAAGCTGGATTTAGCGAGGATGTGAACAGTCCCAGGTTTATTAAGATGGCCAAGAACAAGACAGTTCTCTTGGCCAGGAAGGGTAGAAAACCTTTTAAACAGGGGGTCAGGCTGCTGGGAGCCCACGCTGATACCCCCAGGCTGGATTTCAAGCAGTTTCCGCTGCACGAGAACAATGAAGTGGCTATGGCCAAGACTCACTACTACGGCGGGATAAGAAAGCACCAATGGTTCTCCAGGCCCCTGGCCCTGCACGGGGTGGTGGTCAAGACCGACGGTTCCAGCGTGGAGATCAATCTAGGTGATAACCAGGGAGATCCGGTTTTCGTGATTGCGGATCTGCTGCCCCATCTTGCGAGCAAGCAGAATGAACAGACTGTTTCCAAGGCGTTTGAAGCGGAAAAGATGAACGTGATTCTGGGAAACAGCCCCGTGGTGGATACTCAGGACGAGAGCGAAGAAAACGGTGCTGGCGCAGACATGGATAAGAACAAGATCAAGAAGCATGTTCTGCAATTGTTGTCAGAAAACTACGGCATCAAAGAGGAGGACCTGTACAGTGCGGAGATACATGCTGTACCAGCCGGGAATGCGAGCTATGTGGGCCTGGACAAGTCCCTGTTGGGAGGCTACGGGCACGATGACCGCATATGCGTTTTTTGCGGACTGGAAGCAATGCTCCGGGAAGAGGATCCGGAATACAATCAGGTGGTTATATTCTGGGACAAGGAGGAGATAGGTTCGGAAGGTGCAACAGGGGCCAGATCCTACTTTATGGAATACTGCCTGCAGGATCTTTTGGATGCCTGGGAGCCGGAGACCAAACTCTCGGAGGTGTTTGAGTCTGCAAAAGCGGTGTCTGCAGATGTGCACGGGGGGTTGGACCCGGATCACCAGGATCTTCACGATCAGTTGAACGCTTCCAAGCTTGGATATGGTCCGGTATTTTCCAAATTTACAGGGCATCGGGGAAAACTGGGTGCCAACGATGCCACTGCGGAGTATGTGGCCTGGTTCAGGAATTTGCTGAATAATGCTGGTGTGCCCTGGCAAATGGCGGAACTGGGCAAGGTTGACATGGGTGGAGGCGGCACTGTCGCCAAGTTTCTGGCCATGTACGGGATGGATATTATAGATTTCGGTCCCAGTGTGCTGGGAATGCACAGCCCCTTTGAGATAACCAGCACAGCGGACCTGTATGCCACTTATCTGGCTTACAGGGAATTTTTGAAGAATTGAGATCCAAAGGGATTACATGAAAGATAACAGGATTATCGAACTTGATGCTTTATCCATAGATTGTTCCGGCCCTTGGCTGTTTTGGCCGGAACAGCCCTCTGAACCCCTGATCCGGAGCATAAGGGACTACGGACAGCTGGAACCGGTGTTGCTGCAGGAATTTCAGGGCGGCTACACTCTGATAAGCGGATTGAAAAGGTTGCAGGCATGTTCTGCAAACGATCAAAGGGTGCTGGGGATAACTGTCAACTGCAGCGAGCTGGAAAAAGGTCATATATACCTGCATTCCAATTTGCTGAGGATAAGCGGTGCAGCAAGTCTGCTCCCTGCTGCCAGGTTCTTCCAAAGCCGCCTCCTGCAAGATGAATGGACTCGCTTTTGGCGCAGTGAGCTTGTCCACCTTCTGAACCGAAAAGAGCTGAGACTGCTTGATGACTGGTTGAGCTTGGATGGGTATTGGGACTATCTGGTGCGTTCCGGCCATATTTCCCTGGAGGCCGCACCCTGGATTCGCGGGTTCCGCAGGCAGGACTTGTGTGCACTGGAGCCTTTTTTTAGCAGTATGTACTGGTCCAGGAACAATTCAGTCAGTTTTGTGAAGTGGATTTTCGAGATCTCTCAAAGCAGGGAGTCGTCAGTACAGAAGGTCCTGGAGCAGTGCAGTCTAGCTGAACTCCTCCAAGAGGACATCTCCCCCAAGGATTGCCAGAAAAAGATACTGGACATTTTGCGTGCAGAGCGCTTCCCCAATCTCTATTCCCTGGAGGCGGAATTTTCCAGATTACAAAAGGAAGTGGGAAGTGGAACCGGATGGAAAGTGGTCCCGGAACAGAATTTCGAGACCGACCGGTTGTATCTGCAGGCAAAGGTGGATGGCCCGGCGGACCTGGAAAGTGCTGTCCAGGGACTTAGTGAGATAAAAGACAGGGGGTCCCTGCACAGGATCTGGCAGTGGCAAAAGGATAATCTGGACTAGTGCTTTGTCACACATAATTTGTCGCTTTTACACTAATGTCATTCCGGCGAAGGCCGGAATCCAGAAAAAAAGAAAAAGACTGGATCCCGGACCAAAGCCTGCCCCGTACTCCGATACGGGGTCCGGGATGACTGAAAAAAGCATTGAGTTCATATAATAAAACTGTCGTTATAGTGCTAAGGAAAGATTAATTGTAAAGTTTTTATTGAAACGTTATAATAGGGGGTTTTCATCCGGAAACTCTCCTTTCCGGATGGGGATTGGGGGAATTTGAGCGGTTTGGGGCCGTAAAAATCCGGAGTTCTGACATGGAACACGATAGAGAAAGGGACTTGTCCCAGGGGCCATTGCCCTGCGAATGGGACCCGGAAGGGGATTCAATACCCGAAGGGATAGATTTTGTCCTGGATTGCCACGTGCATCTTTTCCCTGACAAGCTGTTTCAGGCAATATGGCGCTGGTTCGACCAATACGGTTGGGAGATCAGGTACAAGATCCCTTATACCCGGATAATAGAATTTTTGTTTGCAAAAGGGATCAAGAATTTCACAGGCCTGATCTATTCACATAAGCCCGGGATCGCGGGGGAGTTGAACGAATTCATGGTTCAAGTCTGCAGTCGGTATCCGGGAGTGATCGGATTCGCAACAGTATATCCCGGAGAAGACGGGGCTGTCGATATCCTGGAGCAAGCATTTGCCAAAGGGCTGCAAGGGGTGAAGCTGCATCAGCATGTACAGTTTTTCCATCCGGACTCCCAGAGCATGCAGGAGATATGTCAAATCTGCTCCCGGGAAGACAAGCCCATTTTGATCCATGCAGGAAGAGAACCCAAGACTCCCTTGTTTGAATACCCTATTGATCCCTACGAGATGTGTGCTGCTTCCAAGATTGAACATCTTTTGAAAAATTTTCCGAAATTGCGCATTTGTGTTCCCCACCTGGGTGCAGCTGAATTCTCGGCTTACAAGGACCTTTGCCTGCGCTACGACAATCTCTGGCTGGACAGTGCCATGGCAATTTCCAAATTTCTGCCCGGAGAGAACCCGCCGGATTTGAAGGAATACCGCACCGACCGGATTATGTACGGCTCTGATTTCCCGAATATTCCCTATGCCTGGGACAGGGAATTGTACATTGCCCTGGAGAGCCTGGATAAACAGGGTGTTTTGCAGAATTTTCTCTGGAGAAATGCATTAGAATTCTTGAATCTGAAGAAATCCGATATCCAAAAAATATCATAGGAAAGTATGGTTCCTACAGAACTTCCCAAACGTTTGCAAAAATTCGGCAAGGTACTTTTTGATCCAGGTATGGAACAAACCAGGATAGCACGAAGGGTGGCCAGTAAGCTCCCTAACGTAGACTGGATTCCAGTGGAGGAAGAAGGCAGTTTGAGTGATCTGGTATCCGGAGGCGAGGACTGCCTGTATTTGAAAAGGTACAAGGGCCGTTTTCTGCGGTTTTGTCCCGGGACCAAGAACTACAGGTGCTGCGGATACCGAATCCTGCACATCGGGGAGAATTGTCCCCTGAACTGTTCCTATTGCATCTTGAAGGCCTATTTCCAGGACAATATCCAAAAGGTCTGGGCCAATCAGGAGGATTTGCAACAGGAATTCTCCAGCGAAGTCGGGTCTAATCCGGATACCTTGTATAGAATGGGGACCGGGGAGTTTACTGATTCTCTTGCCCTGGAGCCGCTCACCGGGTATTCCCGGGATCTGATCGATTTTATCTCCCATTTTTCCAATCTGCGCCTGGAGCTAAAAAGCAAGGTGGCGGATCTTGGCTGGTTGGAAGCTGTGAAATACCCGGAACAGATCCTTCCTGCCTGGTCCTTGAATGCTCCGGAAGTTGTGCAAAATGAAGAGCTGCATGTGGCAAGTCTGGAAGAGCGTTTGCAGGCTGCTGCTTATTGCGCGGACCTGGGATTCAGGGTCTGTTTGCATTTCGACCCTGTCCTTTACTATCCGGGCTGGGAAAAAGGATATGCACGTACTATAGAGATGATTTTCGACTATTTGCAACCCCGGCAGATAGCCTATTTGAGCCTGGGGTCGTTTAGGTGCATGCCGGATCTGAAAGACTATATTGCCCGGAATTGGCCGGATTCAAAATACATATACGAAGAATACGTGACCGGCAGGGACGGAAAATTGCGACTTTTGAGGCCTTTGAGGATCAAGCAGTTCGATTTATTGGTCAGGCTTTTGAGGCGCTGCGGGCTGGATAAGCAAATTTATTTCTGCATGGAATCCGACGAAGTCTGGAAGCGCGTCCTGGGATACACTCCGGCTCAATTAGGGGGATTGGACCGGCACCTGCTTAAACTTGCCTTTGCATCTTTTTGACTATGTCCTGCAGCGCAAGGTCGATTTTGGGAAACAGGAATTCGAATCCATTGTCCTGTAGCACTTGGGGTCTTACCTTGGGACCCTCCAGCAGAGTTTGGGATAGTTCACCGTAGACCAGCCTGAGGATTTTTGGGGGAACAGGGAATATCGCGGGCCGGTTCAAGGCTTTTGCCAGTTCCCTGGTGAATTCCTTGTTGTTGATGATCTGGGGTGCGCACAGGTTAACTGGTCCGGAAATTTCCTGGTTTTGGGCTATGAATTCTATAGCGTTCAACAAGTCCCGAACATGTATCCAGGGGAAAGGTTGCAAGCCGGTTCCCAACTTGCCTCCCAGGCCTTTTTTGAAAACCGGGAGGACGTTGCCAAGCAGTCCCCCATTGGGGGTTAAGACTGGAGCGAATCTGGTCCTTGCTACCCTGGCACCAAAGTTTTCCGCCTGTTGGGCCTCCTCCTCCCAGGCCTTGCATACCTTGGCAAGAAAATGGCCTCCCGGGGAATCTTCTTCCGTGAGTACCTCTTCCTTGTCCAATGGATAGTAACCCAGGGCACTGGTGTTTATCAAGAAAGGCTTTTGTTCACTGTCAGGTAGCAGGCCTATTGCCTCCACCGCCCTCTTGGTGGATTCTATCCGGGTGTCGAATATTACCTTTTTTTCCTGCTGTGTCCAGCGGGTCATGATATTTTTGCCCACTAGATTGACTATCCCGTCCACTTCACGGGCTTTTTGCTGCCAATCTCCCGAGTTTAGGGGGTTCCCGGTTATATAATCGCAATTCGGGGGAAGTCTGCCTTTTTTGGATTCGTCGCGGAGCAAAAGCAGCGGTTCGTGACCCCTGGAGCCCAAGTGGTCAGCCAAGTGATTACCTATTAGTCCGGTGCCGCCAAGGATAAGTATTCGCATTTTTAAAATCCTTTGTTCTAAACTTGGGAGTTCGAACTTCGAACTGACCAATTCTAAACTAACTAATGATTATACTTCCTGATGTTCCTTCAGGACATTCAGGGCCACGTCAAAATCGTAGATCTTCAAGGGGTTGTTGCCCTTGTTTTCATACATGGCCGCTGCTTGTTTGACCATTTCATAAGTTATCCAGTCGTGTTCTTCAAACAGCTTGGGATCGTTTTCATTGTGCAGCCTGAATTCCACAACTCCGTTGTTGGATCTGACATACATCTTGAAACTCTTGTTGCTGGGATTGGGGTAATAATAGATTCCGTATTGGTCTTTCATATATTGTCCTTGCTTAGTAGATTTTGAAATTGATAGAAATAAATATATCGTTTCTGATTGCAGAAGACAAGACCGTTACTCCACAATCATGCCATACCTCGTTGTGTGTCCCAGTGCATGAGGGTTAACAATTCTGCTCGTTGCTTTCTTCTACCATTCCCTTTTTGGGCCAGGCCTTGATAATGGCATGTACTACCGTAGCCAGCGGGATTGCGAAGAGGACTCCCCAGAACCCCCAAATTCCCCCGAAAATCAGGATCCCTATTATCACGGCCAACGGATGCAGGTTGACAATGCCGGAAAGAAGGATCGGCACCAGCAGGTTACCGTCCAGGATCTGAATAATTAGATAGGCTATTATTACATAAAGAAATTCTGCGTTCAAACCCCATTGAAAAAAAGCCACCAGTGCAACAGGTACGGTCATTAGCGTGGCTCCTATGTAGGGGACAATAACCGACAGGCCCACCAGGAAGCTGAGGAGCAGGGAGAATTTCAATCCCAGTAACAGGAAGGTTATGTAGCTAACAGCCCAGACTATAAAGATTTCCCAGATTTTGCCCTGGATGAATTTAGCAGTCTTTTCATTCACCTCTTCCCAGATTTTACTGGTCAAGTCCATGTTATCAGGCAATAATCCCTTGAAGAATTCCAGTATCCTTGTTTTGTCCTTTAGAAAAAAGAAAACCATCAAGGGTACCAGCACTATGTAAACGATTATATTTATAAAACTGCGTACCGAGGCCATGGAAATTGAGAGAAGGTTTTCTCCCAACTTTCCCAAATGATCGTTTACAGTGGCCAGGATCCTTTCGATTTGCTCCTCTGAGACAAGATTGGGATATTTTTTGGGCAAGTGTTTCAGTTCTGATTGCCAGGTAGAGATCATTTGTGGAAGGTCTTGGACGAATTGCCCGATTTGTTTGGATAAAAGCGGGATCAATTGCAGAAACAGGAATAGGAAGGCCAGCAGGAAGATAATGAATACTATGCTTACTGCAGCCAGTCTGGGCATGTGGGTGCGTTCCAACTGGTATACGAGCCCTTCCAGCAGGTAGGCCAGAATCAGGCTGACGATTACCGGGGTCAGCATTTCACCCATGGTCATGAGGATCAGGATCGCTCCAGTGCAGATCAAAAGCAGTATCATTATCTGGGGATCATTGAAGTAGTCCTGGTACCATTTTTTAAGGATGTTCATTTAAATTTGTTTCCGGGCTTGTGATTAGAGATTGAAGGAAAATGACCATTTTTGGAACAGCCTGGAAAATTTTTTCAGAAAGTCAAGGTGATTAAAAAAATAATATATTTTGCGAATTTTGTGGTTATGAACAACTGAACCGCTACGAAGGAGTTATGTCGATATATTGGCGCTGGATCTTGTGTTCGAATTTTTTCCTTAACAAGGATTTGATGTGTTTGCGGGTTATTGGTATAAGCAAGAGCAGACCCACGATATCGGTTATGAAGCCGGGAGTTAGTAAGACTGCCCCGGCAATGAAAATGAGCAGGGCGTCCAAGAGGTTGTCAGTGGGGATTTTGCCCTGGTCCAAATTCAGACGGATTTGAGCGAAAGTCCTGGTGCTTTCGGATCTGGCCAGGTAGCCTCCCACAATAGCAGTTACGATAACTATGAGAATAGTGTTAAAGGCCCCGATAAAGCCCCCTAGCTTGATCAACAGGTATATCTCGGCTATGGGAAGCAGAGTAAAGGCCAGGATGAGTTTAAAGAGCATAATTTCCTCGTGTTTTGTGATTAAGGGTGACTGAAAATTGAATTAATTCGGTATATTAGATAGTTTGTGCCTGGCACTGGTTTCCATCCGAAAAAAGGGCAGTTTCCGGATGAAAACTTTATAATGGATAGATACCTTCTATCAGGGAGGCTTTCTCATATACCTCCATTACTTCCTCGCTGGAAGCTACCAGGCGTTTGGCGGTTACACAAATGTATTTGCCGTTTTTTGATTCCCTGGTGCTGATATGATCTTGTTTCTGGAACAGTTCTATTACATCTGCGGTTTTCTGAGCCGGTACAATGAATTTGAACATGTAGTTGTCAGGCCAGCTATGATTCTGGTCCAGTTTTTGTTTGAAATCGGATTCATTTCCTTGAGTCATATTTCCTCCGTATGGCTGTTTGGGGAGTTAACCTCCCCTGAAGAACTTGGAACATTATAAGATAACTGATATAGTTTTGACAACAAGAAAAAAGCGATTATCTAAATGAACAATTCTGTTAGGTCCATTGCCAAAAATGCTTCAGTAATAGCATTCGCCACCTCTCTAAGCCGAGTGCTGGGATTTTTCCGGGATGTTACCATTGCCTTCGCCCTGGGGGCCGGACCACTCGCTGACGCTTTCTTTGTGGCCTTCAGAATCCCCAATCTGCTGCGACGCCTAACTGCCGAAGGTTCTTTGAACATGGCCTTTGTACCAGTCTTTACCCAGGTAAGGCAGCATCAGGGTCTGGACAGGGCATTTTTGTTCGCCAGGTCGGTGTTCTTGTGGCTTTTCGCTGTCTTGCTTGTTGTTACCTGCATAGCCATTTTGGGTGCGGAGTCCCTGACAACGCTTATTGCTCCCGGATTCAGGGATTCTCCCGAGCTTTTCGCACATACGGTAATGTTGGTGCGTATCTGTTTCCCCTATATAATATTGATTTCCGGAGTGGCCCTGTGCATGGGGATACTCAATTCCATGGGGCATTTTTTTGCCCCTGCCATAGCTCCCTGCCTTCTGAATATAATTTTGATAGTTTCCGCTTTGCTGGGGCTTTGGATGGATCTTTCCATCAGTATAGCCATGTCTGTGGGGGTGCTTTTGGCAGGCATAGCCCAGTTTGCCCTGCAACAGCCGTTTTTATGGCAAAAGGGATTTCACTGGCACGGTAAATGGGACTTCAAGCTTCCGGAATTAAAGCGCCTGGGAAGGATATTTTTGCCTGCAGTAGGAGGTGCTGCTGTCTACCAGTTGAATATCCTGGTTGTTACTGTTTTGGCCTCCTTTCTGGCTAGTGGGAGTGTGTCCTATCTGTATTATGCTGACAGGCTGGTTCAACTGCCCCTGGGAGTTTTCGGCATAGCCCTGGGTACCGCGGCACTGCCCAGCCTGTCCTCCCTGGTCTCCAGCAAGGAACACGCTAAATTCAGAGAGACACTGAAGGAATCGATCTATCTTAACCTGTTTATCAGTCTCCCCGCAGCTGCTGGATTGATAGGGCTGGGCGGTCCGATAGTGGAGTTGTTGTTCGGCAGGGGGGCGTTTGGTACGAGTTCGGTGAGTGCAACCTATCACGCCCTGATAGGTTACAGTCTGGGGTTGCCGGCGCTCTGCTGTATCCGGTCGCTAATACCCGGTTTCTACGCTTTTGAGGACGCCCGCACTCCTGTATTGATCGCTTGCGTCTGTCTCTTGGTCAATATTAGTACTGCAGTTTTGCTTATGCAGGAGTTTGCGCACGTGGGGCTTGCAGTGGCGGTTTCAGTTGCGGCATGGACGAATTTCTTGCTTTTGGGTATTGGAATGGGCAGGAAAATAGGGACTTGGTTCGGCTGGGACAAGAGCCTGCCTGTTTTGGTCTGTTTGAGTCTGCTGATTGGTTGGGGATGTTGGTATACATCCGTCTGGGGGGAGATAGCAGTGGCATTGATACCAGTCTGGGCAGTGTTGTATATTGGGGGCAGCAAGTTGTTCCGGGTAAGGGAAGCAGAGATGGTAATCGGTATTCTGGGCAAAGTTGTTGACAAGAAAAAGTTTTAGGGTCTTAGGGTTTTCTCGCCCCGCCCTGCCAAGGCAGGGACGGGGTCGAGATTGCGCTCGCTACTTCGTACTCAACAGCTTTTTCATGCTTCGTTGTGTGATGCCACTGCAAAAAGTAGCTTTAATTATCAGATTTTGAAACATGCTAGTTATAAGTCTTTGATTTTTCGTAAAACTTTGGCAATCTCGACTACCAAGTAGCGAGAATACTCTAAAATCATAAAACTGCCTGCAAAAGACTTTTTGCAGGCGCGTCTTGTGTCCATGAGGACAGGAGAATTAACAAGGGAAGATAATGCAGGAAAGAAACAGGGACCTATATCCGCGCGGGTTGCTGCAACCGGAATCCGGGTTTAGGTTTTCATTGGATGCCTTGCTTTTGGCATGTTATCCCGGTATCGGGAAAAACTCGGAAATACTGGATCTTGGCTGCGGATGCGGGGTGGTGGGTTTCGGACTTCTCCTTTTGCACCAAGACAAGCATATCCGGGTGACAGGCGTGGATGTGCTCCCGGATATGACGGAATACGCCCTGGAAAATGCCCGGATGCTGGATTTGCAGTCCGGTTTTACCGCTATAAACATGGATATAAAAAATATTCGCCAGAGCGGGGATGTCTTGCCGGAATCCTTCGATCAGGTGGTGGTAAACCCCCCGTACAGAAAAACCGGAGAGGGCAGGCTTTCGCCCAGACAAGCAAGAAACGTTGCCTGTTTTGAACAGGAGACCGGACTGGAGGATTTTGTGCAAGCAGCTTCCTATGCCCTGAAGAACAGGGGGAGGGTCAATTTCATATATCCGGCTGAATCCGAGGTCAATCTGCTGCATTCACTGTTGCAGAACAGGCTGGAACCCAAGAGAATGCGGTTTGTGCACAGCAGATACGGGGATCCTGCCGGGTTCGTGCTTTTGGAAGCGGTGAAAAACGGGGGCAGGGGGACGATTGTGCAGCCGCCCCTGTTCCTGTACGCTGACCAGGGGAATGCATATTCCGGCGAGGCCCTGGTGTTTTGCCCTTTTCTGGAGTGCAATAGCGGGGAGAGATAGGCACTTTAACTAGTGATTGGACGAAAACTCACTCATCTACTTCGTCGCTTTAAGCCTTTGAAATCCTCATGTATTAATATACACTGCGGTTTCAAAATTTTCTCGCTCCTACGGAGTCGAGATTGCCTTGCTCCTCGTATTTGAGTAAGTTTACGTCCAATAACGGTTTCGGTCAGGTACAAATTAACTGGTTAGTTATACGTTTTAAGATTAAATAATATAATTACGAATAGTTATATTAAAAATTATTAAATCCAGTTTTTTATAATAAATGATCAATAAATGCAGGATGTTAGTAAAAAATTTTTTGTCTGTCCACTAATTAATAACTTTTGTAACAGAGGGGAGTCGGGCGTGAAATTGTTTATACAGTGTCCCACCGGGATAAGCGGTGATATGTTTCTGGCGGCAATGGGGGATCTGGGTTTGGATGTCGGCCAATTGAGCGAAATCTTTCGCGAAGCGGGGGTGGAAGTGGATATACACACCCAAAAAGTCCGTGAAAAGGGACTTGTGGCTTCCAGGTTGTATATCGAGAGCAGTACCCAGCAGCCCCTGCGGCACTTGACCGATTTGCAGGAGATTATCTCCAACTGCCCGGTTTCCGGATATGTAAAGACCAGTTCTGATAAGGCCCTGCAGAAGCTGGGCGCTGCAGAGGCGGAAGTGCACGGTGTGGAACTCCAGGAGGTACACTTCCACGAAATCGGGGCTGTGGATACCCTGGTGGATGTAGTGGGCGCGTTCTGGGCTCTGGAAAAGATGCAGGTAACCGGTGTTACCTGTTCCAGGCTTCCCTGGTTCCAAGGGTACGTGGATTGCGACCACGGTACCTTGCCCTTGCCTGCACCGGCAACTTTGAAACTGCTGCAAAACAAGCCGGTATACCGCACTGAATTCCAGGATGAGCTGATAACGCCTACTGGGGCCCTGTTGCTGGACAGTATCGTGGACAGTTTTACTTCCGGTCCTGCAGGTGTTCTGGACAAAAACGCCATGGGATGGGGGAGCAAGGATTTGGGCTCGGTGCCCAATGCACTGCGCCTGTTTCTATATTCGGAGGACTCAGATCAAACAGAGAAAATATGGGTTCTGGAGGCCAATATCGACCATCTCACCGGTGAGGAGATCGGGAACCTGTTCCAAGAGTTGTTTGATGCAGGTGCCCTGGATGTATTCTATTTGCCAGGTATTATGAAGAAGAATCGTCCGGGGGGACTGCTGCAGGTCATCTCGGATTCCAACTCCCTGGAGCAAGTGCAGGAGACCTTTTTCAGACAGACCCTTTCCCTTGGAATTCGGCGCAGGGAGATGGAAAGAGTGACCCTGCCAAGGGAGGAAAAACAATTTTCCACCCCCTGGGGAAATCTAAAAGGCAAACAGGTTTACCTGAAGGATGGTAAGATAAACAAGCCGGAATTTGATGACCTTAAGCAATTCGCTGCTTCCAGGGGGCTTTCAGTGGTACAGCTGCGCTATTTGCTCCAGGAATATGACAATGGGGAAGGTTGAACACCTTTTTATCTGAAAAATTTGGGGTGAAGACAGTGATACATGAAGCCAGAATCAAGCATTTAATCGATGATGCCCCTCCGGCTGGAGGTGGTTACGTCCTTTACTGGATGCAGCAGGCCCAAAGGACTGAATACAATCACGCCCTGTGTTTTTCCCTGCAAAAAGCCCGGGAATTGAATCTTCCCCTGGTGGTGGGATTCGTTTTAATCCCGGACTTTCCGGAAGCCAATCTCCGTCACTACCGCTTCATGCTCCAGGGTTTGGCAGATGTGCGGGATAACCTGGAGAAGGCGGAGATCCCTTTTGTCTTGCAAAGCGGGGAAATGGTGCAGGGAGTGCTGGAATTGGCCCGGGAAGCAGCCTGGGTGGTAACCGATGTGGGATACCTGCAAGTTCAGAGAGACTGGCGCAAGCAGCTTGCTGGCTCCCTTTCCTGTCCTTTTACTGCTGTAGAGACAGATATTATTGTACCGGTGGGCAGTGCCTCGGAAAAGCAGGAATTCGCTGCCAGGACCTTAAGGCCCAAACTTGCGCGGGTCAAGGAGGCATTTTTGGATACAGTTCCGGTACTGCAAGGGATGGGGAGACCGCAAGAGCTCCCTGCAAGAGATGCAGGGGAAATAGATTTTGAGAGTATGTTGTCCTGGATTTCAGTGGACGAAAGCGTTCCCGCGGTTTCGGGATTTAAAGGGGGAGAAGGGGCTGCAAAAGAGCTCTTGAACGAGTTTGTGAGTGCAGATTTGCAGGATTACGAAAAGTCTGCAAATGATCCGGTTTCTCAATGCACCTCCCATATGAGCCCCTACCTGCACTTCGGCCAGATATCTCCCCTGGAAATATACAAACAGGTCAAGGCCTCGAATGCTCCGGAATCCTCCAAGTCGGCATTTTTGGAACAATTATTGGTGCGGCGGGAGCTGAGCATAAATTTTGTCTATTACAATTCCGGATACCGGGATTATGAAAAGGCGGTTCCGGATTGGGCACTTCAAAGCCTGGACAAACACAGTTCGGACCCCAGGCCGTATTTATATTCCAGAGAGGATTTTGAACAGGCTAGAACTCACGACCCTTACTGGAACGCGGCGCAGATAGAAATGCTCAAGACCGGCAAAATGCACAATTACATGCGCATGTACTGGGGCAAGAAGATAATTGAATGGACTGAGCATCCGGAAGAGGCCTTCAGGATCATGCTGTACTTGAACAATAAATATGAACTGGATGGCAGGGATCCGAACGGTTTTGCAGGAGTCGCCTGGTGTTTTGGCAGGCACGACCGGCCCTGGCAGGAGAGGCAAGTGTTCGGCAAGATCCGCTACATGAATGCACGGGGCTTGAAACGCAAATTCAAGATTGATGAATATGTTGGCCGCATAGCAGGATTTCCTTATCCTGACTAGCTTTGTCCATTGCCTTGTTCAGTTATTTCGATAATTCTTGCAGTGCGTCCACTTTTTGATTGTAGAAGTTGATCATTTCCTTTCTTCTGAGCATGCCTATGAGGTGGTTGGGGTTATCCTCTCTTACCACCGGAATGTTTTCCAGGTTCTTGCGGGTAAATTTATTCATTACCGTGTTTAAATCCTCTGAGAGGTTTGTGGTGATTATATCAGAGGTGGCTATGTCCTTTACCAGGACCAGGCCTTCTATATCAGAGTTAAAGAGTACGCTCCTGAAATCGGTGCTGGAGAAAATACCTGTCAGCCTTCCGTAATCATTGACAACTGGGAAATACTCTTGAGTGGTCTGGGAATAGAATTCTTTGAAATCGGAAAAATTCATTGATTCCGGTACAGTATCCACTATTCTGATTTGGTCTTGCAAGTCCTTTACTTTGTAGCTTTGCAGGATGTCTGTGAAGAATTCCCCGGCATGAGCGGGTGAAAGTGTCTTGTTCTTGACCTGTTCTTCATAGATAGTCCACCTTTGGGCAAAGTAGTAACAAAGTAGACAAACCATGAAACTGGGCAGCAGGAGTTGATAGGAATTGGTCATTTCGCTGACGAATATGATAGTGGAGATGGTGGCATTGGAAACAGCGGTAAAGAATCCCGCCATGCCCAGTATGACCATGGTTTCGGGAACCGGTATCAGACCTGGAGCAAAATAATGGAAGATTTGTCCCACGCATCCTCCCAGTGCTCCCCCGATCACCACCGAAGGTCCGAAAACACCTCCACTTCCTCCGGAACTTATGCTGAAGGAAGTGGTTAGTATCTTGCCAAAAGCAACTCCCAATAGGAGCAAGATACCCACTTCATTGAGCAGGGCCTGTTGCAGTAATCCATAACCAAAAGATAGGGTCTCCGGGATAAAGAAGCCAATAATTCCGGTACCCAATCCGCCCAGGGCAGGTTTGAGGTGAATGGGCATGTTGATTTTCGTGAACAGGTTGCGGATCCCGTAGAATGTCCTGACGTAGACAAAGCTCATTCCTACCAGCACAAAGGCCAAAACCGCATAGGGTCCTAGTTGAAGGGGGTTGGAAAATTCGAAATCCGGTGAGTGGAACAGGGCACCCCAGCCAAAGACCATGCAGAATATACAATACGCCACTATGGAGGAGATCCCTGCCGGGATTATGACCTCGGCTTCAAATTCCGGGTCGCGGTATAGTACTTCCGAGGCGAATAAAGCACCTGCCAAGGGTGCTCGAAAGATGCTACCCACTCCTGCTCCCACACCCGCGGCCATCATTATCCTGCGTTGACGCTGGGAGATTCCCAGTTTGGTGGCGAAAAAAGAGGCAAAACCAGCACCGATTTGGGCAATCGGACCTTCTCTGCCTCCGGACCCCCCGGAAGTGAGGGTGAATACAGAAGCTATTGTCTTAATGACCGGGACCCTGGGCCTGATCAAACCACCTTTCTTGTGATAGGCCTCTATAGCTGCATCGGTTCCGTGTCCCTCGGATTCCGGGGCGTAGGTGTACACCAGCCAGCCGCTGATAATGCCTCCCAGGGCGGGAAGAAACAAAAGAATCCATCGGTTCAGGGGAGTGTCTGTGTGGGGTAGAAGAGGGGTTTCATTGCCCGCACCTTCGGGCCTGTATCCGGCTAATTGGTCGAGCATGAAGTGCATTCCCAGATCACAGAGTGATTGGAATAAAATCGATCCCAAACCGGATATGGCACCGATAATGGTAAATAGGAACAGCCATTGGGTGGTGGATTTAAAAGCCATGGAAGGGAAGTATTTACCGGTTTGTTAAATTGTTATTTATCATGGTACCATGTAATTGATTGTAGCAAGTTGTAAATCATAATCCAAGATCAAGTTGTAATAATAATTACCACATGATTCCTACCATATCAATAAGTTGCGCAGGGCTTTCTAACTTAGTATTAATATTTCCAGAATGCTGGTGTCAATTCTTGAAATATATTTTTTATTGCACCTATTGTGTATCAAAGCCCCAAACGTTAATCCGGTGCCGTGTTTTCAAAATAATAGATTTACATATGATTGTTGATAGGATACATTTACATTTTAGACTGATAAAATTCGAGCTAAACAGGTGTCGCATTTATGAAGCTAATTCCCTTTGACTCTGTACCCCACAGCAAAAGAGGAAGTATAAATATCCTGTTCGGTGTTTATGAAAAAAAGCCCATGGCACTGGCCAAATGGAAAGAACGAGCCTGGTTTGTTTTTCAGGCCCAGGATGGTTCGCCCATAGGCAAAGAAAAGAATCTGGTCAAAATTGCTACCTGCAATAACCTGGAGGAACTGCTGGAGTTTCTGCGAAGCAAACAAATGCTCGCCTTTTGTCAAAAGGAATCTTCCGGGGACTCTTCAATTTCTTCCGAGAGTGCAGATAAAGAACAAGAAGTGAGTATCAAGAAAAAACGCAACAGATACCGGAAGGAAGTCTATCTTTCCGGGGAATACAAGAACACCAGAACCGGAACTCAGGGAAAAATGATGGTCAATGATCTATCATTTTGCGGAGTTGGCTTTACCACAGTTAGAAGGCACGATTTGGAACCCCAGGACGTAGTTCACATCAGCTTTGAACTGGACACATATAAGCGACCCGTAATCAAGCGCGCGATTGAAATCAAGTTTGTGGACGGGAACAGGGTGGGAGCTGAAATGGTAAATCCGCCCGAGGTGGACTTTGACCTGGGAGCATACCTTTTGCCGTGACAGAAGGATTGTGGCAATGGCTAATATAATTTACTCAAGGTCAAGTGGAAGGGATGTTTTTTTCACCCCTTCTGAGAGTATGTACTCTATATGGTGGGGTTACCTGATCTTGTGGGCTCTGTTTTCCCTCTGGGGGTATAGCTATATAAGTTCCGGCATCCCGGATCTCCTGCAAGAAAGAGGCTTCATGCACCTCATTAATTTACCTTTCCATGAAGCGGGCCATATCCTGTTTGGCTTCGATGGCGAACTTTTGAAATCTATGGGCGGCACACTTGCTCAACTCCTTTTACCTCTTGTTTGCGGTGTTACTCTTTTATGGAAGCGTGCCGATACCTTCGGAGCAAGTATTTGCCTATGGTGGTTCGGTCAGAATTTTATCGATATTGCCCCCTATATAGCCGATGCACGGGCTGGGGACATGCCCTTGCTCGGAGGAAATACCGGCAGCACCTCTCCATATGGCTTCCACGACTGGGAATTCATCCTTGGGGAAACCGGTTTACTGGCTTATGATAAGACGTTTGCCGTTATGTCCTTGAATTCCGGACGCTTGATAATGCTCGTAGCCATAGGATGGGGAGGTTTTCTTCTCTGGCGTGCTTGGCAAACAGGTGGTGATTAAAGACATGGGGCGTTGTCCAAACAGGTAGAGCGGTGAACCTGGCAATGGCTGCGATGGAGGTAGGCTGTGTTTTGTAGATCCTGGTCCAAATCCCATTGGTTTCTGGTGCTGCTTGTATTCATGCTCCTTTGAAAAGAAAGAATTCAAGTCAGCAATTGAAAATCTACCGATGCCAGAGAGATAAGTTGGACCCCTGTGGCATTAGGGTTGACAAGAGATGATTGAGAGTTTTGCATATGGCAAAGACAGGACCTTTTGAAAAATACGGAGATGTGTACGATAACTGGTTTGAGGAGCACCAAGATCTTTACAAGGCTGAACTGGAAACGATTAAAAAGCTGCTTCCTTCAAAAAAGGCAAACACCCTGGAAGTGGGTGTGGGTTCCGGAATTTTTGCTGCACCGCTGGGGATAGAAACAGGGGTGGATCCGTCCAGGAAAATGGCGGAAAAGGCAAGAAAACGCGGTCTGAATGTGTGTTTGGGTATAGCTGAGGAATTGCCTTTTTTTGATGATCAGTTCGATTGTGTATTGATGGTAACCACCATCTGCTTTGTGGATGATGTGTTAAAAACCCTTCGAGAGGTGTTCAGGGTCCTTGGACCTGGAGGATGTCTAATCCTTGGTTTTATAGATAAACAGAGCCAATTGGGTAAGCAATACGAAAGCAAAAAACAGAGCAGTAGATTTTATCAAGAAGCTAGTTTCTTTTGCAGCGAGGAAATGCTCGAGTATTTGAAAAGTACAGGTTTCGAGATTGCAAGTGCTTATCAGACTATTGTCCCGGGAAATTCTCCTGACATTGTGCTTGCAGGATATGGTCAGGGTTCCTTTGTTGCTATCAAGGGAATGAAAACTATATATTAATTGGCTGAATTAATGGGTATAACAGGGGCAATGGGATATCCCTCGATGTCCTCCAGTATGTCTCAGTGCACTGCAATTGACAACAAGAATATTGCATTAAGCACCAATTGGCCCGTAAAAATCCTGCCTCCCCCTTGACAAATCATTTCAAATAATCTGACAATTATTAAAATATTGGAATCTCCGTTCCAGTGACATTATTGCCAGAATCGGAGGGGACGAGTTCGCTGTACTCCTGCCGCAGACATCCCAGGTTATGGTAGAACATTTACTGCTTAGACTGCAACGTGCAGTGGATCAATACAACAGCGCCAACCCGGAATCTGCTATTTCCCTATCCAGGTTCTCGGGTTTATCAATCCTCCAGGGAATTCATAACTCCTTTCCCTGGGTATCAATGTTGAAGGCCATTTGGATCTTAAGTCCTCCAATGTTGTACTTACCTGGTCAAAATCAATAGTGTCTCGTTGCATAAAATTACTCCTTTCATATAGATTTCATTTGTTAACCATATTGTTTCAATTTTAAAAACTATTTGAAAAAAAAGCAAAAGTGTTGTAAATTTTGCTTTTATAAATGTTATTCGTGTTGTAGTCTTTTAATCTTGTTGCATAATCTATGTATAAGTGATTTGTTGCTATAATGCGTTATATATAATGCAATTTTAACAGACTTTGTTCAAGAACTGGGTGTACTTTTTGGATGAATTTTTTGTTACACAATAGGCCACGAATAATTTTGCTCTTGATTAGCTTCATCCTGACAACAGGATTCCTGTTGTGCTCTTGCCAATCCAATAAACAGACTTCAAATTATGCCGGACTAGGATTCCCACCCAATGCCAGGGAAACATTTCCCTGCTGGTTCTATCAACCATCGCCCCAGGGACTAATAGGTTCCATAGGCATATCCAGGGATATCAGCGTAAATCACTCTCCGGAGTACTATGCAAAGAAGAACGCTTTGCAGGGGCTGTGCAGGTACTATAATTGGCGGGGTAGTCTTGAAAATAATGATATGCCTTCCGGTATCAGAAAGATTTTAAAAGGAAAGAAGGATCAAATAACTATCCAGGGGAATTCGGTTTCCATTGTGGATACCCACAGATCCCTAGGATACATTTATGCCTATGCCGCTTCAGGTAAGGGGGCAATTAGAAATGGCACCATAGCCCCCTGTCCGGACCAAAATAGAGTCAGTCCCGGAAAGTGTATTCCAAAATGGCTATGTTCGCCCAGTAGAAAGGGTTTGGGCGGTGTTGTCGGGATAAGCTTTCGGGCCAGTTCTCCCCAGAGACAGTATGATTTGGCTTTTAAAAATGCATTGTCGCTATTGGAGTATACCTACGGTATCAAGGTGCAGGGAAAGGATGTCATAGAGCAGATTAAATCTTCCGGCACCGGAAGCATCAGGATACGCCAGAGTACATTGGGGGTGGACAAAACTGCTGGAGACAGGGAGAGGAATATCAGGATTTACGTTAAGGAGTTGAGGCACGCCAAGGACATGTTGTACTTGTGGCTGGTATCCCCAGAGTTGCCAAGCTATGAAAGCAAGGAAGGGGTGACTTGGCTGAAAAACCCCGGAAATCAGAGTTTCAAGGGCGGAGTGGGCAGCTGCGGCTTAACTGCAAGCGGCCTTTTGTCCGACCAGATCGACATGGCGGCCAAGAGGGGAATGAAAAGCCTGGTGCGGAAGTACGGAGACAGCACTGTGAATAGTACACAAATCTTGAAGGGCGGAGATTGCACGTCGTATTACTACAACGGGGTCACTACAAAGTATGACAGCAAATTATATCCTAGGTTGAGGGGGTTTTATGTGGATGAAAACAAAGTCGCTTATGTCTGGGTAGTATTCAAGGAAAAAAAATAGAAAGGAGGAATTATGCTAAAGGATTTTGCCAAGATCTTTTTATTCGCGATTCTAGCCGCTTTTCTTGTGGGATGTGCGAGTAAGGGACCTTCGAACAGTTCTTCAGGGAATGCCCAATTGCCCGACTGGATGGCCAATCCATCAGTTGAGGGAGGTATAGCAACAGCGGAATGCAGCAAGTGGAGCGGGGATGTCAGCATGGACAAGGCAGAGGCAGCTGCATTGGCACGTGCTACCCTGACCAAGCAGATACAGACAAAAGTGCAGGCCATGGACAAGACATATAAACGCAAGGTGGGCACCGAGAAAGGACAGAGTACAGGCAGTGTCTTTTCCAGCGTTTCCAAGCAGGTTGCCCAAAAGCAGCTCAAGGGCGCCCGTGTCATAAAGCAGGAAATAGTTGAGATCGGTGACAATAAGCAGTTGTGTGTACTTATGAGCTTGAATCCCAAAAAGACCAAGAAAATTTTCAATAAGATAGTTAAAAAGAGTTCTGCCAAGGTGGACCCCAAGGATAAACGGCAATTATACGAAGAGTTCAAGTCCAAGAAGGCACAGGAGCAATTGGCCAAGGAGATGGAAGAGTATAAAAAGAACCAATAGCTTGGATCAAAAGGTCAGCCCGGATGTTATTTTCAGCCATCCGGGCTGACCTTTTTGCAAGTTGGTTCAAGTGCATGACTGATATTGCTCTACAGGAAGGCAAGGGTGTCATGATAAAGTGATTTATTCCTGTTCTGGATCTGAAACTTTTCTTTATTTTTAAAACCGGGAACTGCAAACAATTATTTACAGATGTATAAACAAGGGTGGATTTATGAGATTCAGGAATATATTGGGTTCGACTTAGTTAATATTCTTGTGCGGTTTGCTTTGCATCGGATATGCCGGGGACAATGACAGCTTCGAGTCCTATAGGATGCTACTGCAAAAAGTAGCTTTAGTTATTAAATTTTGCAATACACTAGTTATAACTCTTTGATTTTTCTTAAAACTTTAAAACCCTAAAAC
>JGI1684J13235_1000166_pt1 | contig 24739 bp, 23 predicted proteins | sample PonA232FremontCA_2_FD_13235 | JGI IMG/M metagenome (IMG submission 13235) | reverse complement strand
CGCTGTGCCTTCGCCTCGTCGTCGCTATCACCAACTACGAGCGCGGAGACAATCCGGGAAGCACGATCATCACGGTGTGAGAAGAGTTCTATGACACCCTCTTAGATATATAACTCAGCTCTGAGTATATAATAAAACTGTTCGCTCGATTTCAGATATTACCATACTGTCCGTCATTTCTATATACGACTGACATGATGGCTGTCAAAAGGAATAGTATCAAATCAAAATTATTTAGACTCATCTTAATAATTATCTACACACGTGCATCCGTTTGCCACTAGTTGTAATTGAGCTTAGAAGTAATACTTGAGGTCGAATTATGTTTATCAGTATTAAGAACGATGGGGCTGGCGGCTCAGATTCTGGTGTTGGTGCTATCGAGCGATAAGCATCACTCGTCACTGCTACATTGTCGGCGTAGGTGTGGTGAGAGCGCCGAATCTGGACAGAAAACGAGGCTACCGTGTATCGCTGAGAGTATTAACGAATGGGCAGCCGAGATGTTAATACGATCGAGGTCTAGTTATGTTTTGCATGGACTATTTTACCGTAAGCGATGCCGCAGAGGACGTTTCAGATGGCGAAGAATCGATCGAAAAGCTCCGAACCGATGCCGTCAGCCTGGAAATAATGACCTTCGAGGAGGGGGACGAGGATCCGATGCATGCCCACGCCGAAGACGAAATCTATCACGTTGATTCCGGGAACGCACAACTCAACGTTGAGGGCGAGACCTACGATGTCTCTGAGGGTGACGTGATCCATCTCGAACCAGGGACCGATCATCAGTTCCTCGGGTTTGAAGACGAACTTGTTATGACCGTGTTGTACGCCCCGGCCAAGGGATCGACCGAGTAAACTACCCCGAGGGTGTCGTAGAACTATTCCTGTCGAGTTGTTTTCACCCCAACTCCGAGAAACCACCCGATAAATAAATGTGTATATCGTGCACAGTTAGCTCAGAGCCTCACAGAAATAGCCCTGTATGTTACCGGATTCCCCGAAGATAGTCGTCTGTAGATTTACAATCTAGTGAGCCGAGCATCTGCTATGTCTCTGCCCCTTCAAGTTGCCATTGTGCAGCACAATCCCGCTGTCGGTGACATTTCTGGTAACTGTGATCAGATCATCGAAGGCTATTCGCAGGCTGCCAACGCGGGCGCTGACTTGGTTGTCGCTCCGGAACTCGCACTTGTTGGGTACCCACCACGTGATCTCCTCCATCGGCAAGCTGTCCTCGACGCTGAGCGGGCCGCTCTTAGTGAACTTCGCCGTACCACCGAGGATGGCCCAGCACTTATCATCGGGCACACCGCCCCTTCGAACCGAGAGAGCGGTCCACCGCTGATGAACAGCGCCACTGCTTTCATCGACGGAGAAGCCACCACAAGATATGATAAGCGACTTCTCCCCACGTACGATATTTTCGACGAACATCGCTACTTCTCCCGGGGCAACAAGCCTCAAGCCGTCGTTGTGAACGGCGCGACGGTGGGCATCACAATCTGTGAGGACGCTTGGTACGACCACGAGGTGACCGGTAAGCAACGACACGGGACGAACCCGGTCGCACCGTACAAGGGCGTTGATCTCCTTGTCAACCTGTCTGCGAGCCCCTACCGGATACATAAGCCCTCGGCACGCGCCACCCGGTTTGGGAACCACGCTGAGTATGTTGCTGCGCCGGTGATCTTCGCCAATCAGGTCGGCGGCAATGATGATATTCTCTTTGACGGTACGTCGCTCATTCTTGACGCTACTGGCTCCACGCTCACCTCCGCGCCGGTCGGTAAGCCATGTGTCTTGACCAGTTCGTCTGATAGAGCTTCCTCGGAAGCAACAGTTCCGTCTAACACAACCCAACTCCGACGCATGCTCGAACTTGGAATCCGGGATTACCTGCATAAGACCGGATTCGAAGAGGTTGTGATCGGATTGTCAGGCGGTATTGACTCGTCGGTCGCGGCCGCACTCGCCGCCGAAGCCGTCGGCCCGGAACACGTCTACGGTATCACCCTTCCCAGCGCTGTCACTGCGGATGAGAATCGCACGGATGCAGAACGCGTCGCTCGCAACTTAGAGATGCAGTTCGGCGGGGAAGAGATTGAATCTCTCTCGAAGACTGCAGTTGCGTCGATTGCGGGACTCACAGGAGGAGAAGGCACGCGGGGCGTCACCCGTGAGAACGTGCAGGCTCGGGTACGGGGTCTGTTGTTAATGGGTGTCGCGAACGAGAGAGATGCGCTTGTTTTAACCCCCGACAACAAGAGCGAGGCGGCGGTTGGCTACTGCACCCTGTATGGCGACGCAGTTGGTGCAATCGCACCGCTCGGGGACTGCGCCAAACGGCGTGTGTACGCGCTCGCTGAGGCATTCAACGCGGATCCACCAGCGTGGGTTGATTCAGCACCGATTCCCAACTCTGTGCTGGAGAAAGCACCGACAGCCGAGTTGGCTGAGGGACAGACTGACGAGGACGATATCCCGCCGTACGATGTTATTGATGCCGTAGTCAAGCGATACGTTGGCGACAAGGAGGCTGTGGAGAAAATCGTCAGTGAAACTGGTGCGACGCAGAATCAAGTCGAAACAGTTGTCCGGCGTCTTACGCAGTCGGAATTTAAGCGAGAGCAGACACCGCCTTCGCTCCGTGTCACAACGAAGGCGTTCGACAGCGGGTGGCGTTATCCGATTGCGGCGTCCTATGCCGAGATTGTTGAGAGCGGGTCCGGAAACGCGTCGTAGTGCTGTGTAGATGTTCTGTACTCACCGTTTGTCGGGAGGTTCTAAACAGAGTATGCGAACTGTTCTGTGATACGCGAGTCTTGCCACTGCGGATGGTCGGATTAAATCCAACGGTGTACTTCCCGATACGGATGGTGAGACGCCCCACGGAGACTACCTGTTGTCAGACGGGTACGAAACAACAGGGGTAGAACTGCACTACTCGAACAGTGACTGGATGCTTCACATTCACCGCAAACAGAAAGTGAAGTCTGACACGCCGGAGCAGGCAGCCACCGAGAACGGAACGGTTCTTGATGACCTCGGCGTAAACAACCTTGCTGTCACCAGCACAGGCACGTTCCGGACAGGGGACGAATTCGACCACCGGCGACGTGAATACGGGAAGCGGCGTGGTGATTCTATCGTAATACTATAGCTACCGTATTGAATCGATGGAAGCACTGCTATTGTACGAGAACGTGACGGAACGACACGGACAGGTCGGAGTCACCCTCTGAACAGCCGAACCACCTCATCGCTGACGCCCGCCTTGACAGCAACCAGATATCGGAAGCCAGGTTCCAACACCATCTCTGGGCCCGGAAGCTGATTGCTATCACGCCCAGCGACGACGACCGCACCTCGTGGGAAGGCGACGTCGCGGAGTTCCCGGTCAGCAGCCGGAGCGTCTTCATCCACAGTAAGCTCAAGCAATGTGAGGTCTCCCGTGACCTGTTCTATCGTCTGGACGCCGCTACCTGCGACGTGCAGGATCTCATTGGTCGCCGCGTGCGCCGCCAACTCCTCTGGATAAACCACCCGGTCTACAAGCCCGGCATACTCGTCTCTATCCCCGTGGTCGATCCGCGCAACGGTCCCAATATTGGGTTCGATATTCGTTGCCATCGTACAGATGCCGATGTTCGTCATCGCGCCGTACCCTGTTAGCCCCGCGATGACGTCGCTCCGGCCGAGACCGACCTGTTGTAAGATCGATCGTCGGCCGCCGTCCCCCTGAATAACGGTCGCCTCGTATTGGTCACTCAGAAACTCCACGCGATCGCGGTCCTTCTCAACGATGACGACATCGTGACCGCGCTCGGAGAGCTGTCGCGCAGCGTGATAGCCCACATGTTGGCCTCCGACGATCACGACTCGTAGGTCTGCGCTCATTTGTCAATGGTTTAGACGCAAACAATTGTACCTTACGCTCGAACGAAACGGTTTGGTGGCAAGTTTTGAGTTGATCGACTCGATTTCACAGAACGGTGAGTTGCACCGCTATCAGATTCGGTGTGAGCGTCATACTTTTGTTGGTTCCATATCACAGAGGCATATCTTCTAGTTACTACTGAAAAATGTGCTACATAATCTACGGGGGCCAGATTAATGAAGATACAGACGTGGTAATTAACAACGCTACGCGATGAGTGTGCTTATAAAAGCAGATCAGACGGAGAAGGCATGAGCAGCCACGATCAGAGGGAACCGGAGGCCGAACTGGGGCTGCTGGATGCGACAATGATCGGGATGGGTGCGATGATCGGCGCAGGGATCTTCGTGCTGACCGGTCTCGCGGCCGAAATCTCCGGCCCGGCCGCGTTGCTCGTCTTCATGTTGAACGGGGTTGTCACCGCATTCACCGGGCTTTCGTACGCGGAATTGGCGTCCGCGATCCCGAAGAGCGGCGGCGGCTACGCATTCGTGCGGGAGATATTCGACGACTTCGGCTCGTTCATCATGGGCTGGATGCTCTGGTTCGCGTACATGATCGCCGGCGCGTTGTACGCGCTCGGGTTCGCGCCGAACTTCCTTGAACTGCTCCACGTGTATGGCGTGGTAGCGCCACCGGATCAAGTTGGCGCGGTGATCATTCCGCTGATAGGTGTCGGGGTGCCAGCAAAGTTCATCCTCGCGTTCGTTGCGGTCGCCGGACTCGTCGCACTGAACGCGGCATCAACCGCCGCAAGCGGAGGCGCTGAAACGATATTCACGATCATCAAGGTCTCCATCCTCGTGGTGTTCGTCGCGTTCGGATTTCTCTCGGCTGGCGGCGGCGGCGAAACCAGCTTTACGTTTCAGAACTTCGACCCGCTATTTCCTGAGGGATCCGGGGCGTTCAGCATTCTTCCTGCAATGGGCTTGACGTTCATTGCGTTCGAGGGATACGACCTCATCACAACCGTCACCGAAGAGGTCGAAAACCCGCGTGAAAACATTCCCAAGGCGATTTTCGTTAGCTTGGCCGCGACCGTCGTCGTGTATCTCTTGGTCGTCACCGTGGCCATTGGTACGCTGGGTGCTGAGGAACTAGCCGCTGCCGGTGAGGCCGGCATCGCGGCGGCGGCGACCTCGTTCATGCCGACCGGCGTACCCATCATCCAGAACGGCGGCGCACTCATCGTCTTCGGGGCAGTGTTCTCGACGATCACTGCGCTGAATGCGGTGGTGATCGCTTCGTCACGGGTTGCCTTCTCGATGGGCCGAGAGGGCCAGTTGGTACAGTCGATCGGCCAGATCCACTATCGATTCGGGACGCCGTTCGTCGCAGTACTACTGAGCGCGGTCGTCATGCTCGGGTCCGTCTTTCTCCCCACGCAGAGCGCGGGAAACATGTCAAGCCTGTTTTTTCTCCTGTCGTTCATCATAGTCAACGTCGCAGTAATCAGACTCCGCCGGGAGCGACCGGACATGAACCGTCCCTACGAGATCCCGTACTACCCCGTTCCCCCGATATTAGCGATCGCTCTCAACGCGATACTTGCCATCGTGCTGATCGGATTTCTCATCCAGACGGATCTGCTCGCGCTTCTGCTCAGTGCCGGATGGTTAGGTGCTGGCGCAGTAATGTACATCATACTCAACAAGTATAGAGCACGCAAAACGGCTGGGGAGGAACCTGAGACGACTACTGATCAACCGGCCACGGGCGGAGCGGGAGAGGATTAAAATAACACAGGAGATGATCATCGCTGGTGGCGGTCGTGTCGGCTTCCAGACGGTCGAGTTGCTCGCTGCCCGAGCGGAATAGCTCCAGTTGAACAGGACAGCGACCGAATTGCGGAGATCGCCGATGCGTGGATCGCCTCGAGCAGGTCGCGCCCGTCCCACCGCGGGCTGGCGACGACCGCCCATCTGATCGTAAACGCATCCACATCCAGACACTTTCCCGTGGCTACGCAGCTGATTACGTTGATCGGGAAGTACCGATGAGTACGCCTCCTGATCAGAAACGTACCTGAATGCACCAAACGCTGAAAGGACGCCCAGCAGTACGCGATAGTGTGAAGATTATCGTTCACGGCGGCGCCGGGTCGCACGCGGACAGCCCAGCGGAGCGACAGAACGTCCTCGACGAAGCTGCGATAGAGGGGGTGAACGAATCCACACCGATCCAAGCGGTCGAAGCGGCGATCAACCGTCTTGAGGCATCGCCTCGATTCAACGCCGGGTACGGCTCAGTCGCTCAGGTCGATGGCCAGATTCGCACAGATGCCGGCATGATGACAAGCGAGTTAGACGTCGGTGCCGTCTGTTCGCTCCAGCGCGTACGACATCCAGTCAGCGTTGCCAGGCGCGTGCTGGACCAAACGCCACACGTCCTGTTGAGCGGTGATCACGCAGACGCGTTCGCCGACGAATTTGACCTCGCGATGGAGGCCGATGAGACGCTCCACACCGATGCCGTTCGAGAGAAGCATCGGGCCGCGTCACCGCCTAAAGACCTGGCGGCCCGGATCGAATGGGTCACCGAGAAGTTTGGAACGGTGGATACGGACGACACCCCTCGGGATCACGACACAGTCGGGGGTGTCGCCGTATCCGATTCCGGGGAAATCGCGGCGGCGACGTCCACCGGTGGTCGATGGTTTGCGCTTGCCGGTCGCGTCGGCGATACACCACAGGTAGGAGCCGGATTTTACGCCGATCCAGCCGCCGGGGCCAGTGCGACAGGGGCCGGAGAGGCCATCAGTAAATCGCTGCTGAGCAACCGGGCGGTTCGATATGTCGCCGACGGAACGCATCCATCGGACGCGGCACAGCGGGCTGTAGCGGAACTCGAGGAACTAACCGATGACACTGCCGGTATTGTTATCGCTGACCGTGACGGCAACGTCGGCTCATCGTTCAACTCCGAACAGATGCAGACCGGCACCGCCGTATCCGATTGCGGTGCCGGTATGCCGCTGTGAGATCGATCGTATCGTACCGTCTGTTGGGCCACGGTCGTAGCTACGTGAACCGCCTTGGGGTCACGCCCCGAGACACCCGGTCTGCTCCACCTGTAGATGCGACAGGGCAGTGCGACCGCCATCGTTTATTTCCCGCCTCCCTTCGGTGTGTCTATGGAGTCTGCCTTGGGCTTTCACTCTCTCGAGAAAGAGCAGCCGGCGTCACTCGCAGTCGATGGGTCCTTGCCCGAATGGCTCACCGGAAGCCTCATTCGCAACGGCCCCGGGACGTTCTCGATCGCTGAGGGAGGTAGCGTCGATCACTGGTTCGACGGGTTAGCGATGTGCTATCGGTTTACGTTTGACCCTGAAAACGAAGCGGGAGGCTCCGTCGATGGGGCGGCGGATGCCGTCCACTACCGCAATCAGTTCCTCGAAACGGACGCCTACGAGACGGCACGGGCAGGGGAATTCAACGGCGGCTTCGCCACCGGCGAGACGACGCTCAGAGAACGGCTCAAGGGCTTTTTCACCGAGCCGTACGACAACACCAACATTATCGTCGAACGGGTCGGCGACCGATACCTCGCGCTAACCGAGTCACCGCGGGCCGTCGAAATCGATCCCAACGACCTCAGCGTCAAGCGAGACGTCGAGTACGACGGACCCGAACCATCCGGCCAACTCGTGTGCGCGCACTTGAAGCGCGATCCCGCGACGGGAACCCTGTTCAACGTCGAGACGGAGTTCGGCCGCACCAGTACCTATCACGTCCACGCCGTATCGGGCGATGGCGGCCGACGACACATCGGCAGCATCGATACCGATGCCCCGGCGTATATGCACAGTTTCGCGCTAACGCCGCGCTATATTATTCTCACGGAGTTCCCGCTTCGGGTCAACCCGCTGGACTTTTTTAAGCCCGGACGACAGGGGCCATTTATCGAGCAGTTCGAGTGGCAACCGGAGCGCGGGACCCGGATTATCGTCATCGACCGAACCAGCGGTGAGACGATCGCCGAACCGGTAACGGATGCCGTGTTCGGCTTCCATCATGTCAACGCTTTCGAGCGCGCCGGCGGTTCGGAAGTGGTGTTCGATCTCGAGACGATCCCGGACGCGACGGCGATCGGCGAACTCTCCATCGAGAGCCTCCGGCAGGGGAACCTCGACGCTATCGCCGGTCGAATCGAACGGTTCACGGTTGATCTCGGTGGTGTGACCGGGACAGCCCGCTACGACACGAACCCCGCGACCGTCCGCCGGGAGATGCTGTACGACGACGGAACTGCGCTGCCGACCGTCTCACCGGCGCGATGGTGTCGGCCTCACCGGTACGTGTACGCGATGAGTTTGGATCAACCGGCGACTGAGTGGGCCACCGGCATACTGAAGTATGACACACGAACCGACGGCGTGGTGGAGTTCGATGGCGGCGGTGACTACTTTGGCGAGCCGATCTTCGTTCCGCGACCGGACGGGTCGGCGGACGCCGGTGTCGTGCTCACGGTCGCTCTAGATGTCGGTGCCGAGCGCTCTCGACTGCTCGTGCTCGATGGCGAGCGCTTCGAAGAACGGGCGCGGGTTGAGTTGCCACACGCCGCTCCGTTCGACTTCCACGGCCGCTACTTCCCGGAAATCCGGGTGAACAAAGCTAGATAAGCACGCGCCGTCACCAGCAGGAGTGTCGACTCGAAATTGGCGTGTCGGCTTGTGAGCTTGTTTTATAGCCGTTGCCGGTGGCTGGTCAAGACAAGACCGGTGGAACGGACCGACGAACTGCCAAGCCCCCGCGGCCACGGTGGACACGTGGCTACGATTCAAGATGTTCGAGTAGCGCCTCGCTGACACGGTCGGGGTGTTCGTGAGTGAGCCAGTGCGTGGCATCGGCGTACTGGTGTCGGTCACCAGTCTCGCAGTATCGGAGGCTTGCCGACGCCATCTCGGGAACGAGCGCGTCGTCGTGCTCACCCCAGACGATCCGCGTCGGCGCACGCACGGACTCGCGGGGCGGCGCCTCGTAGTGGCGCACCGCCCGATACCAGTTCAGCATCGCCGTCAACGCTCCGGGGCGTGACCACGCCTCCCGGTATCGCCGCAGTCGTTCGTCGTCGAACGTACCCGGGTTCGCCCCATCACGCATCACATCGACCAGCGGCTCGAACGCCAACCGTTTCAGCACCCACTCCGGGAGGCGTGGAAGCTGAAAGTAGAACATGTACCAACTCTTACGCAGCTGCGTCGGGCTTCGGAGAATCGTCCGCCGAAACACCGAGGGGTGAGGAACGTTGAGGATGCCGAGTCGATCGACCGCTTCCGGGTGGCGAAGCGCCACGTCCCAGGCGACGGCTGCCCCCCAGTCGTGGCCGATGAGGTGGGCATTCGTGCATCCCTCCGAGCCGATCAGCGAGACGATATCCTTCGAAAGCGATTGTAGTCGGTATGAACGCACGCCCTCCGGTTTGTCGCTCCGATTGTAGCCCCGTTGATCGGGGACGAGTACGCGATACCCGGCATCGACGAAGGGCTCGACGTACTCGGACCACCCGTACCAACACTCCGGAAAGCCGTGAAGTAAGACGACGAGTGGGTCTTCGGGATTTCCCGCCTCAACGACATGTAACGTAACCCCGTTCACCTCCCAGAACGTCGCCTCTGCCGAACTGAGATGTGATACTGTAGCGGTCTCATTCGACACTGAAATCACCTATCGTCGCTTCGTCCGCGGGAGTAATGCGCTTTGTGACCGCTGATCTCGGAGAGCCGTTATCCCTCAAAAACGTGACCGGACAGCACAGTATGTACCCCGAGGTGGGCACGCAAACGGATTCCCGACAACACCGTTAGTTCTCCTCGGCCTCCGAAGCCGTGTGAGCTAACCGTTGCGGAGTCCTACCTGCGGTAGTGCTTGGCTATCCGTGTCTCAACCGAACGCTTCGTGACCGCTCCGACCCGCTCCGCTGCAACCGCAGTATGCAAAAAAAGACCTACGAGTCCCGCGGGCTCCCGTACGTCTCGGACCTGACCCGTCAGAACTTTGCCGACCTGTACGAGATCCTACAGTGGAATCTCGACCACGGCATCCGGTTTTATCGCTGCACCTCGGAACTCGTCCCCTGGAACTCGCAGTTCGAGCTGTCGGCGCTGCCGGACTACGGCGAGATCGAGACCCTCGCGCGTCGATGCGGTGACCTGATCGACGAGGCCGGGATGCGGCTGACATTCCATCCGGACTACTGGTGTAAACTCGCAAGCGATTCCGACGATACCGTCGAACGGGCCGTCACCGCCGTCGAATACCACGCCGACTGGCTCGATCTGATGGGTCTCGATCGATCGCCGTACTACGGCATCAACGTCCACATCGGGGCGACCTACGGGGACAAAGACGCCACCGCCGGCCGGTTCTGCGAGGCCGTCAGGCGTCTCTCTCCGGGCGCGCGGCGACGGGTAACTGTCGAAAATGACGACAAAGAGAACCTGTGGAGCGTTCCCGAACTGACTGAACAGGTGAGCGAACGAACCGGTGTACCCGTCGTCTTCGACTATCACCACCATTCGTTCACGGATCGAGGGTACACCTACCGAGAAGCGTTCGAGATCGCCGCCGACACGTGGGGGGCGGTTCGGCCGGCCGTTCACTATTCCGAGCCGAAGCGGCTTCGCGAGCCGACGACTCGGCCGCAAGCACACGCCGAGTCCGTCGCCGATATCCCGGCATGGTTGTGCGACCACGCCGACGTGATGATCGAAGCAGGTAGCAAGGAACGAGCGCTGCTGGCAGTTCGTGACGGACTCGACGTGAGGACAAACGAGGCCTGAGTTCGGTTGGGGCCGCGATGGTCGCCGAGTTCGGTGCTGGGCATTTCGGTCACACCTGCGAACGCGGTCCGTCCCGACGGAGCCAACTGACACTGAAGCAGGTCGCTGATGGGAGAGAGTCAGTCCGATTCCTCGGACACCTGTAGTGTCTCGCTGACGTGTTCGTGTTCGACGGCGTGTTGTTGCATCGAGTCGATCCGGGGGACTTCCGTAACGTTCGAAAGCAACACGGTAGCCGCGACAGTTGACGATCCTGCTCGCGGATCGTCGCCGGCGAGCACCTCGACCGTTTCCGTCTCCTCTTCAACCAACTGGCGAGCGCTCTCGAAACCCCGCCGAGAGAGTTTCTCGGGGGGGCCGGACAACACGACAAGGACGCGCTCGGCGCTCGATACCTCACAGGGTAGCGTCAACTGTGAATTGAGCGACTGTCTGACCAGGCTCTGGATCTTTCCCGCGTCGGTCCGCTCGCCCGACGTCTCAGTTTCTCCGCCACCGGGGAGTATCGATAGGAGCCACGACAGGACTCCCCCACTATCGTCGTCGAGTTCAGTCGAAGCGTAGCCGATTGATGCGACGCCGCCCGGTGAGAGTGTGCGGATGATGTCGCTGGAGTCCAGCGTGTTCGCTCCGATCGACGAGGGATCGGAGCCGCCCCTGGCAAACAACGTCAGAATCCGAGAAGCCAGTTCGCGGTTCGCCCGCTCGTACCGTCTCTCGGTGTCCTCGTCTTCACCGTCGATACCGGCGTCAGCGCCAACCCATCGATCGTTATCAAACAGGAGGGTGCTGTCGGCGGCCGGTACGATCGACAGGAGCGACCGAGCGGCGTTCAATGCCGCGCGACTCCCGTCGTTCGTCCCCGGAAGGACGCCAAGAACGTACACCGGTTTGTCGTACATCTCCTGTAATCGCTCGATGAGCACGGCCCCAGCACCGCTCCCAGTCCCGCCGCCGAGACCTGTAACCACCAGTATGCCATCGAGTTTGCGCATGGCGATCGCATCGAGAGCGCGACGTATCTCGGGAAAGTCAGCGCGGGAGACCTCGACTGCAAGATCTTGATCGCCGCCAACACCGTCGTCGACCTCGCGGTGCGTGTCGCCGATCGTCACGCGCTGCTCTTGAGGAACGTGATCGAAATCATCGCCGATCGTGTGTGAAATATCGATCGTTAGCAGGTTCCCGTGACACAGCTGTCGATCACCGTTGGTTTCGATACCGCGAATCACATCGACGAGACGGCTCCCGGCACCACCGACACCGACGAGCGCGAGTTTCATCGCTGCCCTCGATGCAAACCTGAAGCGTGTTCAATTGGTGACACGGTTCAGACAACGGGGTCGAGGTCGTCGTTTTCGTCCGTAATCAGATCGTTGATCTTCTCCTCGCGAGCGGCTTCCTGCTCGGCGATCTGTTCTTGCGCGTCGACGGCTTGATTCTGCAGCGTCTCGATTCGCGGTGCGTCCGAGACGTTCGAGAGGAGTACAGCCGCAGCGAGTCGCGACGAGTTTTCTCGGGGATCGTCACCGACCAGAATCTCGACAGTCCCGGCCTCCTGTTCAAGCCACTGGCGAGCGCTCTCGATACCCTTGCGGGAGAATTCGCTGGGCGGTCCGGACACCACGACGAGCACTCGCTCGGCGCTCGACACCTCACAGGGCAGCGTCAGTCGCGAGTTAGTCGCCCGGCGGACGAGCGATTTGATCTTTTTCGCCTGGCTGGCGTCGTCTAAGGAAGCCTCGGCGGTCCCGTCTCCGCCCCACCTATCAAGTAACCCTTCCGGCTGCGCATCGACGGCTGTGGCGGCATAGCCGATCGAAGAGACCCCGTCGGTGGCGAGCGTTCGGATGATGTCACTCGAGTCCATCGCGTTCTCTGCGACCTCCGTATCGTCGGTTTCGCCCGCTGCTAGCAGCGTTACGATTCGGGCCGCCAGTTCGCGGTTCATCTCCTCGTATCCTTCCTCAATCGTCTGTTCTCGGGCGCGCCAGGCGTCGTTATCGAATCCGATGAAGTTATCGACCTTGTTGACGAACGATTGGAGGGATCGAGCGGCGTTCAGTGCCGGGCGGCCGCCCTCGTATTCGCCGGGGAGGACACCGAGAGCGTACACCGGCTCGTCGTACATATCTTGGAGGGCGTCGATAACAACGGGACCGCCCCCGCTTCCGGTGCCACCACCGAGGCCTGCAGCGACGAGGATTGCGTCAACGTTGTGAATCTCTATATCATCGAAGGCGCGACGGATCTCGTCGACATCCGCGGACATGACCTCCGCACCGATCTCGACGTCGCCGCCGACGCCGTGGCCCTTCGATTTCTGATTCGTGTCGCCGACCAGAACACGCTGTTCTTTGGGGATATACTCGGGTTTGGCGAGGTCCGTTCGGGCGGTGTTGATCGCGTGGACGTGCCGACAAAGACTCCGGTTGGTCTTTGACTCGAACTCGACCATCCGGTCTACAAGCTTACTTCCGGCGTTGCCGACACCGATTGTAGCGAGTTTCATATATCTTAGTTTTATTGATTGTAGCGAGGTGTATAATTAGTTTGGTTCGGTTACAATTGGCTTTTGCTTTTCGCAACGTACCATGGAAATCTTATCACATATAATATATAAATGGGGCTGTTTTGGAAGTTCAGCCCCCGAACTCGCCACCGCATCACTCGGAGTTGGGCGACTGTTGCTCGGGATTACGTGGTAGCTCCAAGCGTGGAAATGGATGCCAACGGATGCACACACACACACACTTATTCCCGCAGGAAACGTATACTGCGCATGTCGAATGGGACTGAAGACGAAACTGAGTTTGAATGTCCGGTGTGCGGCGACACCTTCGACACCGAAGAGGACCGAGATGAACACCTCATACAGCTCCATCCTGACTAAACGATGCTAACCGGCGTCGTCAAGTGGACACCCAAGACGAGGACACGAACGGAGTGACCGGTCTGACACGGTTCTAACGTACCAGCAGGTCCTCGCGACAGTGTAAGCAAACGGCTTCTCGATGTTCTGTGACGTGGCGGATCATAAATTAACGACCGCTGCTACGGATCCAGCGGAACATACAAGATTAGCACGGCGAGATCTGTACTATGCCGCTGTTACAGTTCGACACGACACTTTCGCTCTCGTCTGGCGAAAAAACATCGTTCGCGGAGACGGTCACAGAGTTGTATACGACCAAGATGGCGACGACGCAAGGCCACGTTGCTGTGACGATCCGTGACCGCGAGCCGGCCGACCTCCACCTCGGTCGCGCCATTGAGGGGCCGCTGGTGTTCTTAGATGCGGAGATTCGGCGGGGACGTTCCGTTGAACGCAAGCGCGAGTTCGCGCTCACGGTGATGGAACACGCGGCGACCACCTTCGACGTTCCCGACGAGAACATGAAAGCCGTGTTCACCGAACACCCCGGGGAGGCGATGATGGGTGTCGACCGCGTCGGCGGCGAGTGGAACGACGAGTGACCACCTCCAGGCCTCACAGGCCATCGAAGCACCTAACTCACCCGTGATGAACCGATCGTACTGGCGGACAGTCTCGCTCGTTGCCGTGCTGCTCATCGGTCAGACGCTGGCCAGCGGCGTGCTTTTTATCATCGTGGCTACAACTACCACCCCGATCGCCAGCGCAGTCGCTTTTTCCGCCCTCGGGTTCTTCGTGTTCGGGTACACCGGCGTCTACTACTCCTGTATGGCGACGATCGTTCCAGCCGACGAGATGGGTGGGGCAACTGCGGGGGCAACTCGCGCTCATCACCGGGGCCCTGATCGGCCCACCTGCCTTTGGACGCTTAGCCGACAGCTTCGGCTACCGCGCAGGCTGGCTGTTTCTCGCAGTCGGGTCCGTTATTCCAGGGTATTATTGCTCGGTGTCGTCCACGCCGAGTCGCCCGTGGATCAATCGGCGACAGCAGCCGAGTGAGCCGAGGTAACGAGGTGGGCCGGGTGACCGATCAGAACGGTACGGGAAGCACTATTCCGGCCCACGAAGGGAGCTCAGTGAGGGTGATACCCCAAATTAAGGGGAGCCACGTCACTGCCAGTAGGATCACGAGTAAGATCCCGATGATGTTGAGTCCAAATCCGGTTTTGGCCATCTGTGGCATCGAAATGTAGCCCGTGCCGAAGACGACCGCGTTCGGAGGCGTCGCAACTGGTAACATGAACGCAAAGGACGCAGCGGTCGCGGCGGCGATCATGATCCCGTACGGATGAACCGAGAGGCCGACCGCCAGCGACGCCATGATCGGCATCAACATCGCGGTCGTCGCGGTGTTTGACGTGACTTCGGTCATAAATATGGTCAACAGGACGATAACAGACATAACGAGCACGATCGAGACACCCTCAAGACCGCCGAGTTGGCCACCGATCCACTCGGCAAGACCGGTTTCTTGAAACCCGGCGGCGATTGAGAGCCCGCCGCCGAACAGGAGGATGATCCCCCAGGGGATGTTGACGGCGGTTTCCCAGTCAAGCAGGAAGGTAAACGAGCCGTCCTCCTCGCGGGCGGGGATCAAAAAGAGTACCAGCGCACCGGCAATCGCGATCATGCTATCGGCGATGCCGGGAATGATGGGTTGGAGGACAAACGATCGTGAGATCCACGCGGCTGCCGTCCCGGTGAAAACAACGAGTACGAGCTTTTCTTCGCGCGTCATCGATCCGAGCGCGTCAATTTCCTCGTCGATGACGTCCATGCCACCGGGTAGGCGGTCCATCTCTGGGGGGATTATAAACCGAGTGACGTACACCCAAATTATCCCGACTCCGAGGGCAGCAATCGGGACCCCATAGAGCATCCACTGAGCGAACGTGATCGTCTGATTGAACGATTCGTTGATCGCACCGACCAACACGAGGTTCGGCGGCGTCCCGATGATCGTCCCGACGCCGCCGACGGAGGCCGAATAGCCGATACAGAGCATCAGCCCTGTGCCGAATTTGAACTCGCCTTGTGCTGTCGGGATGTCCCCCCTGCTCCGATCTATAATATCGCCCGTCTGGATGATGACGGCGAGCCCGATGGGCGTCATCATCATCGTCGTCGCGGTGTTCGAGACCCACATTGAGAGAAACGCCGTCGCGATCATGAACCCGAGAATGATGCGTTCCGGGCCGGTACCGACCACCCGGATCGTCCGGAGCGCGATGCGCCGGTGGAGATCCCAACGCTGCATCGCCATCGCAATAAAAAACCCGCCCATGAACAGGAAAATCAGGTCGTTGGCGTAGGGTGCGGTGGTCGCATCCACGTCGAGCGCTCCGGTGACCGGGAACAACACGATCGGTAGCAGCGATGTCGCCGGGATTGGGATCGCTTCGCCGATCCACCACACCGCCACCCACGCCGTGGTCGCGGCGACTGCCTGCCCGCCCGGTGATAATCCCTCAGGGGTCGGCACGAGCATGATCGCCGCGAACAACAACGGGCCTAGTATCAAGCCGACCTTCTGCCGGAGTTCGTACTGACCGCCCACGTCGAACGCTGACCCATCATCGCCGTCGTCACCACTCCCGCCAGCACCGCCAGCGCCGACCGCCTGCTCTCGCTCGTCGCGACCGCCGTCGGTGGCGAGTTGCTCCGCCAGCTCCCGCTCCTCCGGCGTCAGGTTCGAATAGTCGAGGAGTGCCGTCGGGCGCATCCGGAGGGCGTTCCTAGTGTGTCGGTCGAGTTGCCAACAGTACCCCCATACCTTTTTCAGGCGTGATTGATCCCCCATAAATAATCGGGTTAAAGTCCTATGAAATAAATTTTGTGCCACCAGCTACCACACTGTGGGGATGCGGTATCAGGTCTATTATGTGATCGTAAACGACAGTCCTCACCTTCCCTCGCGGTTCAAGACCGAATCGACGCAATCCTCCTACGACTCCGATGCATTCTTTGGTACCAGCGTCACCGGCCGATCACTGGATAGAATCACTGCCTGTGCGACGCTGCCGAACAACACTTTGCCGACCGGTGACCGGCCACTCACGCCGAGGGTAATCACGTTGCTGTCACGCTCCTCTGCAAACTCGAGGATTTCTACGGCTGGCTCGCCACTCCGCTCGTGAACGGTGAACTCGACGTCGTTCGACTCAAGAAGATGGAACGCAGTTTCTACCGCCGAGGGAATGCGATCGACGTTGCGAAGCTCCTCGGCCATCTCCTCGGTGAAAGCATCGCTGAAGCTCTCACCGGCAGCCCACTGAGGGTCGGTTGTCGACGCCTCCTCGTGGACGTGGACGATGTCAACGGCGATGTCGCCGGCGGCCACTGGCATATCGAGGACGGCCTCGGCCTGTGCGCGTGCTCGCGATTCACTCGTATCGATTGGGAGTAGGACACGGTACATGCCTGGCAGTTTTGATTTGAGCGGTAAAGATGTTGACCCCTGTAGTGTGACTGTTCCAGAATGGCGTCGTGAAATGACAACGCATTATTGTCTCGTGTAAGTATCGGCGAATAACAGATGGTGGGTACTCCCGATACCTGCGTTATTATCCCGACAGTACGGAATCCAGAGTTTATCGAGTCTTACGTTCGAAACGCCGACGCAAGTGGGTTCGATACCGATCGACTCTTTATTCTGATGGTGACTGAAGATTTCTGCGACACAGATGGGATGCGGGAACTGCTCGATCGACTCGGCGTCGATGGGGCCGTGTTCGGTGGCCGTGAGCGAGGTGCGTGGTACGACCGACACGGTGTCGGTGCCTATTCGGATGTCGTTCCGGCGGCATCACACGCCGAAACCAGCTTCGGATTACTTTACATGTGGAACCGGCCGGCGTTCGAATACGGTGTCTTCCTCGATGATGACACGGCACCCCACCCGGAGTTCGATTTCTTTGGGACGCATCTCGACCAGTTAGGGGCCACAAAAACGATCGAACACGTCGCCTCCGATACGCGGTGGGTCAACGTGTTGTATCAAAACGTCGAACGACACGAGCTCTACCCGCGCGGGTACCCGTATTCGGCGATGGACGAGAAAATAACGACGGAGGAACGGGAGACGAATGAGATCGTCGCGTCACAGGGACTGTGGACGAACATCCCCGATCTTGATGCGGTTCGTATCCTGATGGATGGCGATCTCGACGGACAGGCTCAGACACTGACCCGACGAAGCGACTTTACGCACAGTTTCGCAGCCGCCGAAGGAAACTTCCTGACGGTCTGTTCGATGAATCTCGCGTTCAAGCGAGAAGTCATCCCGGCGTTCTATCAATTCCCGATGGACGACAACGAGTGGGAGATCGGCCGATTTGACGACATTTGGTCGGGGCTCACACTGAAAAAGGCGGCCGACATGCTCGATAAAACAATTACCAATGGCTTCCCACTCTGTGAGCACAACAAAGCCGAACGGAGCACGTTCGGCGATCTGAACAATGAGGTCCCCGCCCTGGAATTGAACGAACACTTCTGGGAAGCACTCGATACGGCGCCCGACGATGCTGCCAACTACATTGACGCCTATGAAAAGATGATAACCGCAGTCGACGAGTTCGATTTTTCGCCGTATGACAACGCCGAATTCATCGATGTCGTGGTCGAGAAAATGGATCGGTGGCTCATGGCCGTTCGCGAGCTACAATCAAAAGAGTAATTCGCGATACAGAACGAAAACCGAATCACATGCGGACCACGGTCTTTGTCGTACTTGACTCCATGCGGCGCGACCACCTCGGCGTGTACAATGACGCGATCGATTTCACCGAGCATATCGATCGAATCGCCGATGAATCGACCGTGTACGAGGACGCGGTCGCACAGGCACCGTGGACGCTTCCATCCCACGCCTCGATGTTCACCGGCACGTATCCCTGGGAGCACGAAGCAACAAACAAGAACGCACATCTCGAGACGAACGAACAAACGTTGGCGGAGAAATTCAGCGACCACGGATACCGTACAGCCGCCATCACGCCCAATATCTGGGTGACGCCACATAAGGGGATGGCCGATGGGTTCGAGAGCGTGGAGAACTTTCTCGGCGTGGGCGGGCTGACGCCGCTCCAGCGGCTGTACCGAACAGCCTCTAGACTCTTCGAACAGGTGGACGAACGGGTGCGGCGACCAGTCGTGGAACCGCTGAACCGGGTGTTTGATGCGATCGATATCGATACAACGTGCCGTTCGGAGGAGACGATTGCCGCTGCGATCGACTATATTCAAGCACACAGCGACGAGCGGTTCTTTCTGTTCGTCAATCTGATGGAGCCACACGAGCCGTACGAAGCGCCGAACGAATATCTTGACCGACACGATGTCCGTGATCTGAGCGGCGTGCCCGACGATAACGAGGACTTTTTTGCTGGCGAAGCGGACTATGACGAACTCCGGAAGGCGTATAGCGCCTCCGCTGATTACACCGACGACCTGATTGGTCGATTGGATCGTGCCCTGGCGGATCACGGACTGGATGATGCTGTGTTGGCTATCGCGGGCGATCACGGGCAAGCACTCGGCGAGAACGACTTCTTCGGACACCAGTTCACGGTACGCGACGAGGTTATCTCGGTCCCGCTTTTGATTCGCCATCCGGACACCCCCGCCTCCAGAGACGACCGGCTCGTGGAGCTCAGAGAACTGTACTGGCATCTCCCGCAACTCGCAGGGCTAGAAAGTTACAACGACCTTGGGTCGGATGGAGCCCCCGGCGGCTATGAGTTCCCGGAGGTGTTCAAACGCTACATCGCCGACGACCAGATGGATCAGTACTACCGGAAGTACCGGTTTTACCGCACTAGCGGCGAAAAACTCGTCAAAATCGAGCAGAAAGACGGCACGGTGTCGTACACGCGAGTCGATCTCGAGACGGGAGAAACACGCCGCGTCGGCACGAAGCACAGACGATTGCTCGACGGACTCGGTGACGTGGGGGGCGACAGCGGTTCCGGCGCAAGCGAAGATGAGCAGCAAGCGGTCAAAGAACGCCTTGAGGAGCTCGGGTACCGATAAACGCCAATGAGTAAATGAATCGGATCACTCTGTCGGCAAACGGGTCGGGGTCGGTACATTCAACGACCGTGTATCATATATGAGCAGTAGAATCAAACGGCTGCTCTGGTATCTGGTTTCGACTAGTATCCTCGCCGGGTTGGTGTACGTCTCGGATTACAGGGAGTTCATGCGAGTGCTTTTCAGGTCCGATCTCGGATACGTGGCGCTGACGATCATGTGCGGTTGTTTCACGCTTTTGATGTGGTCGATAGTCTGGCACCGGTTCTTCGGCCTCCTCGATATCCGGATCCGGTTTCGGGAGTCGCTCCGACTGTTATTGGCCGGCACGTTCCTGAACGCCGTGACGCCGCTCGGTCGGTTTGGCGGGGAGCCATTCGTCGCCCATTTCATCTCGAGTCGAACGGATGCGACGTTCCCACAGGCGCTGTCAAGTGTTTCATCGTCCGACCTATCCAACGCGTTTCCGTTCGTCACGTTCGGGGCCGTCGCCATTCTGTACATACTCGTCTTCGGAACGGTCGGGAGTGCGGTAGCGGAGGTCGTCCCCCTGGTAGTGGTATTGGTCGTCGGGTCGATAGTGACGATCTATCTCCTCTGGTTCGGCGGGATCCAGTCCGTTTTCGACTATATTGATCACGTCATTCCATTTACCGCTGAGTTCGGACGCTGGCAGCCCTACGTCGAATCCCTGAAACAGAAGGGTCGAAAGGTACTGTCGCGAATGCGCGACATCGGGGATCACCCCCGAAAAATCGTTCCGACGTTGCTGCTCTCTCACGTCGCTGTTGTCGGTCACATCGGCGCGGTCTACTTTTCGCTGTTGTCAGTCGGCGTCGAACCGGTTGCGCATACGATTCTTCTCGTTGTGGCGCTCTCAGCGATTCTGACGTTTTCACCCACCCCCGGAAGCATGGGGACGTTCGAGGCCGGATTCGCCGGTCTGATCGTGCTTTTCTTCCCGGTCGCCGGCGCGACTGCCACGAGTATTGCGATCCTCTATCGTGTTGGTACGTATCTCCCTGGGGTAGTCTTCGGGTATCTCAGTTTCGTCAGCCTCAACAATACAGGACTGTCCAGCGAGTGACTCAGTCAATTCGGACTCCCAGTGGCAATGGAGATCACGTTGTGAATAAATACGATACATATCCTCTCCGTACGCTTGAACCATTTAATTTTAATAGCTATGCCGAGGGGATAAGATACAATTCATATGACGGTCACGGCTTTCATGCCAGTGTTAAACGAAGGAGAGCGTATCGCGCGGGCGATCTCGTCGCTTCAAGAACAGACACACCCTATCTCGAAGCTCGTCGTAGTTGATGGAGGGAGTACGGATTCGACACATGATGAGATAAAACGGATAGCTGCAGAGGCCGAATTCACGATCGACCTGCACGTGCTTGAGGGAGCGGGAGTCCGATCCTCATCGCAGTTCGGCGCGGAGAAAGCCGCCGAATTTTCCAGTGACCCACCCGAGAGATCAGACGACGTTATCGTTCGGCTCGAAGGGGATTCGGCTCTTGAAGAGACCTTCGTGGAGATGGCTGTCGAAGCGCTTGAAGACGAACAATATAGCGTGTTCGGCGGCCCGGTGTCGCCGCACGAACCCATGGAGAACCCGATCATAAAACGGTTCTTCACATTCTATCAAAACGCCGAAAGACTGCCGAAGGGTCGCGGCATGGCATTCAGAGCTGACGACTTCTACGCGGTCAACGGCTACCGAATGGAACCCGACGAGGATCTCCGAAGCTCGGAGATTGACTGCTTGGAAGACGGAATTCTCGTCTCGAAACTTCAAGAACGCGGGGATGTCGCGTTCAGTCACCAGACCTGCGTCTACAGTACCGTTCCATCAACGTCGGCAACGTCGCCTCGGCGGTGGTGGGTCGCTGCGAAGATCGAGCGAGAAATGGGCCCGACTAGCTATTTCACCCGGATCGCGAACCCCGCCAATAAGTTGTCGTACGCCGCCGAACGGCTGTTTGAGACGAATGTTGACAACTGAGGCCGTGCTGTAAGGCACTGTCCAGAAGTATACGTAATTGACAGCGGGAGCACCCGCGCATATTTGCGACACCCTCAGATGAGAGATGGTAGACGATAGTGCTTGATACGGGGCCGGCACTGTCTAGTTAAGGATTTTTTCAGCTGGCGTTCGGTTTTCGAGTGCCGGACGGCGAGCGTGCTCTTCGACCGCGAACTGCCGGGCTTCGGCGAGGCCGTCCGGTGGCTCTCGTGGGAAGATGTCCGGGCGCGTATCGTTTCGACCCGTGCGACAGCGGGCATCGCCCGCGACGCGCCAGTGTTCGTGCTTCCGGGAAGTGTGAACGCCGTCAAACTCGCCACGGCGGAGATTATCGCCGAGGCAGCCCCGCACCTCGCCGGACTCGCAACCTGGCATACAACCGAGAGGTCCGGCGGCAAGGAGGTCCCATGACCACCGACGTACAAGAATCCAGCACGCGAGGGAATCGGTGAGACACAATTAGTGACCGCGATTGATAACATCGTCTTCGAAGTTATTCGGGATTAACCAACTGTTGTTTGTCAGTACGACCATTCCCCGGTAGTATATAAATGGGCTTATCAGTAAGCACAATGCGCTCACCATCGTATCACATACACGCTATTGATGTCTAATAGCCAATCGCCTGACAGCGAGTACCTTTCCGACAGCGTTGCTATCGTAACCGGCGCGTCGTCAGGAATCGGCGAGGCGACTGCCGAAGTACTTGCCACAGAGGGTGCAAGCGTCGTGATTGCAGCACGGCGTGTCGAAAAACTAGAGGCGCTTGCAGACCGAATTACCACAAGCGGTGGCGACGCACTCGTCGTCGAGACCGATGTCACAGAGGAAGCCGATATCAACAATTTGGTCGAGACGACCATGGACGAGTACGGCCGGGTCGACGTCCTCGTGAACAACGCTGGCGTGATGCTTCTCGAGCCACTCGAACGAGCCGACCGATCGAACCTCCGGCAGATGGTCGAGGTGAATCTGATGGGGCTCATGAACCTCACACACGCTGTGGTTCCTATCATGCAACAGCAAGACAGCGGCCACGTCGTCAATGTCTCATCAGTCGCAGGGCGTGAAACGATGGCCAGCGGAAGTGGCTACAACGCCACGAAGTTCGGTGTCAATGCCTTCACTGACGCCATTCGACAGGAACTCTCCCCACAAGACATCCGAACCACGATCATCGAACCGGGTGCAGTTGATACCGAGCTCCCGACTCACATCCCTGACGAGCAACTCCTCGAACAACTCGCCGAAATGGATGTCCCAACGCTGGCACCCGAGGACATTGCCCGAGGGATCGTGTACGCAACTAATCAACCCAAGCACGTCGACGTCAACGAGCTCATGATTCGGCCGACCGGACAGACGATGAACTAGAACGGTCCTGTTGAACGCAAGACGGCTTGGGAGGTGGATCGATTGTTCGTCGTCGCACAGCGTCAGAGACGGTATCTCGGCGTCAGAAGATGTAGTGGCTGTCACCCACAGCGGTAACAACGCTGGTGTGATTTCGCGCTGACCGGCCATCTGCTGGATCGACTCGTCGAAACTGATGGTGAAATGCGGACCGTAACCCACTCCGGTACTGCCCACACACCAGGGACCATTGAGTTCAACGACCTGCATCGAAAGAACTCCGACGGTAAGTGAGACGCCTACGGGAAAGCAAACTAGCAAACCTGCTTTTTGCCTACGAACTCCAGCGTCGTCTTGCCGAGGCGGGACACACGGACACGCTGAGTGTTGCCTGTCATCCAAGCTACGCCGATACCAACCTGCAGTACCGTGGTCCCGAGAAAATGGGGTCGACACTCCGATATGGATTAATGCGGGTCGCAAATGCCGTCTTCGCCCAGTCTGCCGGACAGGGAGCGCTCCCGCTGCTGTACGCCGCGACAGCCACCGATGTCGAGGGTGGCGCCTACTGCGGCCCCAGCGGTTTTATGAACATGCGAGGGTCACCCGAACGACAGGAATCGACTCACCACGAAGCCGACGCAGCGCGACTCTGGGAACTGAGCGAGCAACTGACCGGTGTCGAGTACGATCTTGAGACATCACAGACGGCCAGACCACACCACTGAATGGCCCCAATGCAAACTTGAAACTACACACACCGAAACAAACAATCTACCATGGTACTCGTCGCAGAGATTCTCTTGGCTGATCGCACGCTCTCTCTCGTTGGACTCGCAGAGTCGATTCCAAGTGGCGAGCTTTCAATCTCGAACCCGTTTATACTCAGCGATAATAAAATACTGATGACAGTAACTGTCGATAGCGAATCACGTGAGGTGTTCGATCAAGAGCTGGACGCAGCCACCGAAATTATCGATGCAATGGAAATTGAACGGACCGCCGACGGCTGGTTCTATCAACTCGTCGTGAGAGACGACTCGAATCTCGCCGTGTCTCACGACCCAGAAAAGATCGAAGGCGTGCTAATGGATGCGACGGTGACTAGCGACGGGATTCGCGAACAGAAGGTATTCTCGGATTATGAGTCGTTGATCACACTCCGAGATCGGTGCAAGGTCCACGACATTCCATTCGAGTTGTTGAACATCGCGTCAGACCCCGAAAACGCCGGCGAACGCGACCAGTTCGGGTTGACTGACAAGCAGTACCGGGCCATCTCGATTGCCTTCGCCGAGGGGTACTACGACTCCCCGCGTCAATTCTCGACGGATGGTCTTGCGGCCGAACTCGGCGTTTCGGCGGCCGCGGCGTCTGATCTCCTTCGCAGAGCTGAACAACAACTAATAAGCGAGACAGTTGGCCCACAGCAGTATATGAGCGTCTTGCCACGGTAGCCACGAACCCCTCCGAGAGTTCGTCTATCGCCCGTATCAGTCTCTGGCCCGTTCGATACTATCACGTGCATTTGACTCTACTATCGCTAGTTGTCCGCTCTCTTGATAACGACGGCAGCAAAAGTCTCTCCTCACGCGGTAAGGGCGGCGAAACGAGACGAAGAATGGTTCTGACGCTAAGGGATGGTAAAATACTGTCAAACAT
>JGI1684J13235_1000165_pt1 | contig 24776 bp, 18 predicted proteins | sample PonA232FremontCA_2_FD_13235 | JGI IMG/M metagenome (IMG submission 13235) | reverse complement strand
CCGGCCCTGCGAAGCAGGATTTAACCGGGGCGCCCTCTGCGGTGAGAAAAAATGCTCTCTGAAGCTTTGCAGTCCGCCTATCCTGCCCCCTGAATGGTTACATGGCTTATATGCTGATTGTCGAATCCAGCAGTTTTGTGAACGAGAAGTGGTCCTACCTCTATATTCCCTCTATTTCGGGACCAATCTGTTTCTTTCCAGACTTCCGGCTCATTACCTCTACTCGAGACAGGTCTATTATCTGATGGCCGATTTCGATACCCTGATGATTACTTTGGGCATCTTTTGATCGGTCAGTCCGATTCCTATCTTTTTTTCATTGTCTATTTCCTGGTTATCGGGATTTCGGCAATGAAGCCCCCGAGGAGGCCCGAACATTTCAGCCGGACTTGATCCTCCTGGATCTGGTGATGCCGGACAAGTCCGGGGACGAGGTGTATGAGAAGATCAAGGTGGATCCCTCGACGCAGCACATTCCGGTTATTTTCCTGACGGCATTGGCTCCAGATATGCCGGGGGTCAGTATTCCCTCATACAAACTGTCGGGGGAAAACACTTTATCGCCAAACCCGTCGACAAAGCGAGGCTCCTGCAGGCCATCCACACGGTGCTGGACCGAAGGAGCATGGCACTGATCCCTAATACGAGGCTACGGGCATGTCGCAGGCCTTTGGAGCTTTTGAGCCGAGCAATGAGCAGAGTATGAGAGGCTGTCCATGAAAGGGACGTTTATAGCGGGTCTCATAGGCATGTTGCTTCTTTTGAGCCCTCCTTTTTTTTCGGATCTGGAGAGCGAGGCGAATGGGAGCCCGGGAGAGGTCGAAGAGGAATACACGGACAGGGCGGAAAGCCTCGTTCGCGAATTCATGGGGACTCCGTACCAGGATGGCCCTTTGGGAGAGGGCGAGGGGGAAAGGATTTACAGGGAGGACGCATTCGATTGCACCACTTTCGTGCTCACGATTGCGGCCCGAATGAACGCCCAAGGCATATCCCCTCGTGAAGCCATGCGGGAAGTCCACTATTATCCGTCCGGAGAGGTCTCCTATCGGAACAGGCTCCACTTTTCGAGCTATAGAAACAACATATCCCGATATTTTCAAGATATAACCCGGGAAGTGGGAGGCGGTACCGTCAAAAGGGCGGAGGTGCTCTTGAACAGGAAGCATCCGCGGAGGGGCCGGCTCATAGACCTCGATTGGGAAAGAGAGGTTACCGTAGAGTATATTCCGGCAAACAAGATTCCGGAAATTTTGGAGAATCTACCTGCGGTTGCGGGGGCGGGGTTCGTCAGGCGCAAGTATTTTTCAATGGGCCTGGGGGTGGCCCATGAGGGTATTGTTCTGAATGGCAGCGATTTGGCGCACGCCTCCAGCGCAAGGGGGAGGGTGGTACGGGAGGACTTTCTGGGCTATCTTAAGCGCCATGATTACACCGGAGTCCTGTTTTTCCGGATCAGGAGCTTATGATTTTGAAAGTGCTGCTGCTAAGGATTCTTCAACAGGCTCACAGGGTGTCCAAAAGTCCTCCCGGTCGGTGTGTTGCGGATAAGCCCTTCAATGCGGCAGTGAATGAAGTGTGAATTGTTCAGTTAAGGACATAAAAATGCAAAAAGGATTAAAAAACATCATTGTTTTTCAAAAAACAACACCATTTTTTCTTGTTTAATTTTTGTTGACCATTTGAATGTATCCTTGTCTAAAAAAGTAAAAGTATCATTTTCATCTTCTTCGGGATAATATACCTCGATCTTGTTATTTTTTTTATTTTTAACCTCATATTTTGTTCTGTCAGTAGATCCACCTTGCTCCGATATCATTTCATTTTCAGTAACTTCTAAATGAATATTTTTAAAATATCTCGCATAAAATTGTTTTTCCATCTCGGACATATTACTTGTGTTCATTTCCTCCATGGTTTTATCAGATTGACATTTCCATTTTCCAATCAGTGGATTTTCTGCAGAGCTGAATCCAAAACTAAATACCAAAACAGATAGTAATAGAAAAGTATATGCAGCCATTGGTTTATTATTTTGGGCAAGTAGTGAACGTTTTTGGGAGTTTTTCCTGTTTTGTGCTTTTTTGAATAAATTTAACATGATATCCTCCCTTTTTTGTGAGGTTGGGGAAATCTTTTTTTAATTATAAAATTTACGGTATAAGCTTTTAGTTAAAATAGTCTTGTAACATAAATAATTCATTCAGTGTACGATTGAAATGTATTTTATCAACGGAGTATGCATTTCAGATACTAGTGAAGAATAATAATTTGATTATAAATGTTTTCGTTAATATTTTTGCGACTTTATGTCTGAAAGCGACACATCATCTGCCATAGAGATTAATTCATCCTTGTTTTTCACAGAATTGGATTCAATGACGACAATCGTTTTTTTATTGACGTGAATCAAAAGAGTTCCTGAGTTTTTTTGCTTTCTCAATTCAAGAATGGATTCATATCCGGACACTTTCAAGGTTTTTACCAATTTTTCTCCCGTTTCCATTGTGAATTGCTTCATGGCTCGGAATTGCTGCAGTTGTGGAGACATGCCTCCGGCAACAATTGTGAGGGTGACCTCCTCCCCGGAGCCATCAGAATAATCTTGCTGTACGGTTGCCCAGGACTCTCCGCTCTTTTCCATGTTGGCTCCGTTCGGTTCGCCCGCTTTATCCAACCCGCTTATACTCTCCGGAAGCAGGGGAACCCAGGCCTTGTAGTCGAGGGCACTTGCTGTTGATGCTCCCAGGAGCAACACAAGGGCGAGTGCGATAACCGTTAGGTGTTTGTACATATCGCGGCTCCTTTTCTCTGGGTAATTCTTTACGGGGCATTTTTTTCACTTAAAAACTCCGGTTTCGGATTTTCTAACGCTCCTCACGCGGGGGCATCCCTGCACCCACCCGACTCTCATTTATTGCGGATTTCCTGAGTATTACCGAGATATGTCATCATAAGCTATTTCACATAATGTGAGCATGTTCACGGTCGGGTTTCCCCCACGTGACGAGCGAAGAAAATCAACGAAACCTCCAGTAAGTAAGTTCAAAAAATACCCCGTGAAGGGATACTTCTCTGGAATCAAGCATTTTTCTCGTTCATTTGCGGTTGGGCAAGCCTTCGACCATCCGTTTAATCGCATTTTGGACAACCCTGGCCGTTTGGGGCGACATGGTTTGGCCGGCTGTGCCACCCAGCACGCCGCCAGCAACGCCGCCTGCTACCTTTCCCGCGCCACTGCCGACCTGAGACCCCAGTGCAGCCCCGCCTATCGCTCCACCAATAGTTGCCAGGCCCTGGCCGCTACCGCCTCGGCTGGTTCCGACCCAAAGCACCTCAGCAGTCTCGGCATCAATCATCTTTCCGGTGACACTTACTTTTTCTCCGTCTACGTTGGCATCGAGAGTTGTTACCGCAGGAACATTCAATACCTTGCCAATTTCCGAGGCTTCGGCGTTAGTGGTGCGATCCGAGCGTTGAAAATCCTGCTCCTCCAATACCTTGTTAACCCGGCTTCTTTCGATGACACGATACCCTTTGTCGATCATCTCGGCGATGAAATAGTCTTCAACCTGATTTTTGGGAGCGTCGCCGCGAATGTCTCCGGAGATGTCCACCAGCGCCACTTTTTCCGGATTGAGCTCGTGGAAGGCCGGAGAAATAGTGCTCTCACCGGTGGCGCATCCGATGAACAAAAGCGCAGCAATGGATAGCACAAGATACTTCAAAAATGTTGGATATCTCATCCTTTCCCCCTCCTTGTTAGAAATGAGAATGTTTGGAGACACCATTTACGAAAATAGATCAATATAATTATTTTGTGGTACGAGGATCGGAATTTGTATTCACACAATCTGATAGCCAATGCACTGTAAAAATGAGCTTATTCAAACGCTTGGCGTATCCATTGGGTGAATTGATGCAAAACGTGATAATCAATGGATGTTGAAATAATTTAATAATTTGAATGGAAAATTTCAGTTTTTTGAGGTTGAAGCGAACAACTCTCTCGGTAAGCTTTACTTGCCATATACGTTTTTTCATTTTCACCGAAAGCAATGATCACGACTTGAATTCAGGCATTTGTGGAGTGAGACGAATAAGATACTGATATACAGGTATTTTTTATAGTTTTTAAAGATTATATTCAAAATAATATGTGTGGATTAAAAAAGTCAATTCACGATTTGTTGTAAGGACCAACACATCTCTTCAGTCGCGGTAAAAATTTTGAACGTCCTGCCCGATAAGGACTTTTTCCCAACAGACTGTTAGGGCAATGGCGCCGGGCGGGGAGTGCCAAGGAAGAAATTGACGCGATCCACTCCAAAAAGCATCTTGAATATACTGCGTGTTTTCATATTGAGCCCGTAAGCCTTCACGGGGGTCGTTCTGCGCTTCTGCGGCAGGAAGAGTAGCCCACCGCAGAGGCACCTCAGTCAAACACCCCAAAGGGGCCCCGCTTGAATCGGGCAAGCGGAGAACGCGGAGGGGAGGACGCGGAGGAAGCCCCCTTATCCTTAGCCCTGAGACGGGGCAAAGGATAACAGGGCTCCGCTTGGCTAGAGTCCTGATCCGCTTTCACGCCGGTGTGAGTTCTTTTGCTTTGCGGCACCTCACCACAAAGCCAAAAAATATCTTACTGCGCCTCCTCTGCGCCCTCTGCCTGCCCTGTTAAATGCGGCAAAGCCGGCCCTGCGAAGCAGGATTTAACCGGGGCGCCTCTGCGGTGAGAAAAGATGCTCTCTGAGGCTTTGCAGTCCGCCTATCCTGTCCCCTGAATGGTTACTTGAGGCTTGCAAGCCGCATGTTGGGAAAGGAAAGCTGAAGGGGGTCGAATGGGGAAGCACGCGGTTATGGACTTCGAGATCGAGGGCATGGATGTCCTCGATCTCATCCATGCCGGTGATATGGAGGAGGTTTCTCCACACAGGAACCTGGCGAGAATGTGGGCCGGCGAAACCGTGAATATGGGCAAGGAGGTGCTGGCCGAAGGGGTGGAGCGTGAGGAACAGAGGCAAAAGCTCCTCGAGTGGGGATGGGACTACGGCCAGGGATTTTTGTGGGGCTACCCGCAATCAGCCCGGGAGCTGGAAAAGGGCTGGAAGGGGGCCATGGAAGAACACACGGAAAAACGCTGAAACGCGGTCCGGATCAATCGCTTAACAACCGTTTTTTCGCGCTCTGATACTCCTCTTCCGTGATGACCCCCTTCTCCATCAAGCGGCTCAGATCCTTGAGCTCCCGGACCCGGACAGTATCCCGGTCCTCCAGCTCCAGGGGGGCGTTCGGGCTTTCGCCGCCCTGCAGGGCTTCGCGGCCCCTCTGCGTGTTATCCCGGGCACCGAGCCTCAGATTGACCGCCCCTCCCATGAAGCTCACCTCCACATCCCTGCCCTGGAAGGTGGGGTCGTTGAGGGTGTTCCCCACGCTTTCCTTCCTTTTCTTGAGCCTGGACCAGATCCAGAATCCCGAGCCAAGGATCAATGCGATGCCGCCCAGGAAAATCCACAGGGTGTACTCCAAGAATCCCTGAAAAATGACGACCAGAAGGACCAGGCCGATCACGAGAAGAATATGTAGGCCGAATATGCCGGACATCAAAAGGATGCTGCTCCACACATATCCTTTGTATGGCTTGTGTTTGGCGCTCTTCATACAGGCGTAAGCCTCTGTTGGGTTATGTTTCCGGAGTCCTTATTGGCGAGTGACAACCAAGGGCTTTATCATTTCGGGCGTCGCCAATCGCAAGGGGCAATTGCGGTTGCGGAAAATGCTCAAGGCTGAAGCTGTCCTGTGACACCTTCCCAGGTTTCACCATGGCGTGGCGAGCCGCTAGGAGAGTGTGATCTTTTGATGCAACAAAGCATCTTAAGATTCGTGACCCCCTGTAATTGAATCATTTTACTGGAAAAAAGGTCCGGCTGTCCAGAAAATCATTCAATCGGGCAGAGCATGCGGGAAGGGGGGTCGAGGTGAGCCGGGGTGCTTTGCCAGGGCTGATCCGATATACTATAATTTCGGGACGTTCCCTGCGCTGTGGTTTGGGTGAGTTTTGGCCATTGCCCTGCCCGGGACTGGGGAGGGGGCCAGTGTTTGTGTGTCTTCAATCCCGAAATGCAAACAGCGAGTCCTGGTAGAGGGGTGGCGGTGCAGCAGCGAAGAAGCGATTTAGCAGGGATGCGGCGCCTATTGCGAACTACCCCATCCCTTGTGCTGACAGTCCTGCTCCTGGCGGTCGCGCCCGGGATGTTTCTGGGCTGCGCCCAGCAAAAGGTGCAGAGCCCGCCCGAGCTCCGGATGCCGGACTCCTTTTCCGGTGCCGGTTCCGAGGAGTTGCCGGACAAATGGTGGACCGCCTTCGGGGACGAGCGGCTGAGCACCCTCGTCGACCGGGCCCTGCAGAAGAACTTCGATCTGGAGACCGCCTGGCAGCGGCTCCGACAAGCCCGGGCGGCCGCGGAGCGCGAGTCCGCTCCGCTTTTCCCCGATCTCACGGCCAACGCCGAGGGCGAGATTGTCCGCTCGGACACCGCGGGAGACAGCGAAACCCTCCGACTGGGGCTCACCTCCTCCTATGAGGTCGATCTCTGGGGGCGGATCAGCTCCAGGGCGGAAGCGGAGCGCTATCGGGCCAGGGCCGATCTTGCCGACTACAGGGCCGCTGCCGTCTCCCTTTCCGCGGAGGTGGCCAGGGCCTGGTATCAGCTCGCTGAGGTGCGCAGCCGGATGGAGCTTCTGGAGCGGCAGATCGGGACCAATAAAAAGGCCCTGAACGCCCTCCGGTCCCGCTTTCGCAACGGCAGGACCCGGAGGGTGGACGTGCTGCGCCAGCAGCGGCTGCTCGAATCCACCAGGGAACAGAAACTGGCAGCCCAATCCAGGGCCCGCGTGCTCGCGCATCAGCTGGCCGTGCTCACCGGCAGGCCGCCCCAGGAGGGTGTGCGCCATTTTCCCGAGGGCCTGCCCGACCCCCCTCCCTTGCCCCAGACGGGCCTGCCCGCTGACCTTGTGCGCAGGCGTCCGGACGTGCGCCGCGCTCATTTTCGAATCCGGGCCGCGGACAGGGAACTGGCCGCGGCGGTGAGCCGTCAGTATCCCCGGCTGACTTTGACCGCCTCCCTGACCACCACCGACAGAAGGGCAAGCACCCTTTTCCGGGACTGGGCCCGCTCCTTTGCGGCGGATCTGGCCGCTCCCCTCATCGACGCGGGCGAGCGCTCCGCTGAAGCCGATCGCTACCGGGCCCTGCGCAAACAGCGCCTGTACCAATACGGCCAGGCCGTTCTCACCGCCTTTCGGGAGGTGGAGGACGCACTGGTCCGGGAGAAGAAACAGTTGCAGCGGATCCGCAGCCTGAAGAAACAGGTCCGCTCCATGGAACGGGCCGTGGAGCGGCTCAGGCTGGAGTATGCGAGCGGTTCCGGTGACTTTCTCGATTTCCTGGACGCGCGCACCCAAAAGCAGCAGCTGCGCAGGGAGCTCCTGCAGGCGAGGCTGCAGAGGGTGGAGTATCGCATCGCCCTGTACAGGGCCCTCGCCGGAGGGTTCGAGACAGCCCGCGAGTCCGGGGATGAGGCGGGTGTGGCGGAGTAGCCGCATCGTCTGGAATACCGAACCAGATCAGGAAGGAGCCGATAAAGCCATGACTCTCTATTCGGAGCAGGAGCAGGAGCAGCAGGAGCCCGGCAAGGGGGCGGGGTGGAAGACCACGCTGCTCGTCTGCGTCTTCGTTCTGCTTATAGGCGCCGGGCTCATCTGGCTCATCTTCTCCACCGAGCCGGAACCGGAGCGTGTCGCCTCCACCAGAACCACGGCCATGCCCGTCGAGGTCATCAGGGCGGAACAGGGAGACTTCCAGCCCGTGATCGAGGTTATGGGCACGGTGCGAGCGGTCCGGGACATCAGCCTTAGTCCGCGGATAGAAGGCGATGTTGTCGAACGTTCGCAGTCCTTTACTCCCGGTGGCGTTGTCCGGGAAGGGGAGGTCCTGCTGCGGATCGATCCCAGGGACTATGAAATCGCCCTGGAACGGGCGAGGAGCGATCTGCGNCAGGCCAAGGCGGATCTGGAGATCGAGAGGGGCAGGCAGGAAGTGGCCCGNNAGGACTANNANCTCCTGGAGGAATCCCTCTCTCGGAAGAACAGGGCCCTTGTGCTGCGCAAACCCCAGCTCGACTCCGCAAAAGCGGCCGTGAAGTCCGCCCGCGCCTCTGTGGAGCGGGCGGAGCTCGATCTGGAGCGCACCCGGATCCGGGCCCCCTTCGACGCCAGGGTGGTCAGCCGCGAGGTGAACGTGGGCTCCAGAGTATCGCCCGGAAACAGCCTGGCCCGTCTGGTGGGCTCGGACACCTATTGGGTGGAGGCCACGGTCCCCCTGGAGAAGCTCGTCTGGCTCGATGTTCCGGACACGCCCCGGGAGAAGGGCTCCAGGGTCCGGATCCGCAATCAGGGCGCCTGGCCGGAAGGGGCGCATCGCACGGGCCGCCTGGATCGGGTGGTGGGCACCCTCGAGGAGGAGACCCGCATGGCCCGCGTGCTGGTCAGTGTGGAGGACCCCCTGGCCCGGGAGAAGAGCGGCCCTTCCCTGATGCTCGGCTCCTATGTCCGGGCCCGCATCCGCGGCGGCGAGATTCGGGACGTGGTCCGTCTGGACCGGGACCATCTCCGGAAGCAGAGCACGGTGTGGGTCATGGATGGGGGCAGGCTGGATGTGCGCAGCGTGGAGGTCGCCCTGAAGGACGCGGATCACGCCTATATCGAGAGCGGGCTGAGCGGCGGGGAGCGGGTGGTTGTCTCGCAGCTGGCCACGGTCGAGGAAGGCAAGGCTCTCCGCCTCAAGGATGAGTCCGGGAGCGGAGCGGGTCCGGCTGATAATTCCACAGCGAGGGGCGGCGTCGAATGACGGAACGATCCACCCCGCCAGCGGATCCCGGCCGGAGCGGCCCCATCGCCTGGATGGCCCGCAACCCCATTGCCGCCAACCTGCTCATGGTCCTTTTGCTGGTCGGGGGTGTCTGGACCGCCTTCACCATGCACAAGGAGGTCTTTCCCCAGTTCCAGCTGGATATGGTGGAGGTCAGTGTGAGCTATCCCGGCGCCTCCCCGGAGGAGGTGGAGCAGGGCATCCTCCTTCCGGTCGAGGAGGCGATCCGGGGCGTGCAGGGCATTCGGGAGATCACTTCCACGGCATGGGAGGGCACCGGCAGGGTGCGTCTGGAGCTGGTCTCCGGCGCGGAGCGGATGCGCGTCTTTCAGGACATCGATCAGGCGGTGAACGGCATCCGCACCTTTCCGGAGGACATCGAGGAGCCGGATGTGCGCCTGTTGGCGCGCGAGCGCGACGTGATGGAGATCGGGCTCTACGGGGATGTGGATGTCTGGACCCTGCGCAAGCTGGCGGAGAGGCTTCGGGACAGCCTGCTCAATCACGAGGCGATCACCCAGGTGGAGATCGGCAACGTCCCGGACTACGTGACCCATGTGGAGATCCCGCAACAGCGGCTGCGCAGCCACGGCCTGACCCTGGGCGAGGTGGCCGGAATCATCGAGGAGTCCAGCAGGGACATCCCCGCGGGCGCGGTGCAGACCTCCGCAGGCGAGATCATGCTCCGCATGAAGGAGCGCAAGCAGTGGGCGAGGGAATACGGCAAGATCCCCATCGTCGCCTCCAGGGGCGGCACCGCCCTCACCCTGGCGGACCTGGCCCGCGTGCGGGACGGCTTTGAGGAGGGAAGCCTGCATTCGCAGTTCAACGGCCGCGCCTCCGTGGAAGTGGAGGTCTTCCGCAGCGGGAGTCAGTCCCCCCTGGATATCGCCTCCGCGGTCGAATCCGTGCTCGCGGAGTTCAGCAAAACCCTTCCCCCGCGGGTGGAGCACCGCATCGACAGCAATCGGGCCAGGGACTACCAGCAGCGGCTCTCCCTGCTTTTGAAAAACGGCGTGATCGCCGTGTTCATCGTCCTGTTCATCCTCGCCGCATTCCTGGAGTACCGCCTCGCCTTCTGGATCATGATGGGGATGACCATCTCCTTTGTGGGCGGGATCGTATTCCTGCCCCTGATCGGGGTGAGCCTGAACATGCTCAGCATGTTCGCCTTCCTCGTGGCCCTGGGGATCGTGGTGGACGACGCGATCGTGGTGGGGGAGAACATCCACGAGCACCGCCAGCAGGGCAAGAACTTCCTCGACGCCGCCATCGGCGGGGCGCGGGAGATGGCCTCGCCGGTGACCTTCAGCATCCTGACCAACATCGTCGCCTTTGTTCCGCTTCTGTTCGTGCCCGGAACCATGGGCCAGTTCTGGTGGCCCCTTCCGGCAGTTGTCATCACCATCCTGGCGGTTTCCCTGCTGGAGGCCCTGTTCATCCTTCCGGCCCATCTGGGGCACAGCTCCGAAAAGAGGATCACCTCCGCGGGCAGGCGCCTCCACGGGTGGCAACAGGGCTTTTCCCGCGGCGTTAGCCGGTTCGTGGACCGCCATTATCGCCGATTCCTGGATTGCTGTCTCCGCAACCGCTACATCACCCTGGCCCTGGCCCTGTCCCTGCTCCTGGTGGTGGGCGGATACGGGTACAGCGGGCATATGGGGATGATCATGATGCCCGAGGTCTCGGCGGACGAGATCGAGGCCGGCGTGTCCCTGCCCGTGGACACCACCCCGGACCAGGCCGCGGCAGTGGCCGGGGAGGTCACCGCATCCAGCAGGGCGATGTTCCGGAAACACGATCTGGACCGGGTCGCGGAAGGGATCAAGACCAATGTGCGCGGGCAGGACTTCATCGACGTGGAGATCGTGATGAAGCCCGCGGCGGAGAGGGACATGACCGCCGCCGAGGTGATCGCCCTGTGGCGCGAGGAGCTCGGGGACATCGAGGGGGTGGATCAGATCACCTTCGAGGCCGAGCGCGGGCCCGGGGGCTGGCGCGACGATATCAGCGTGGACCTCTCCCATTCCCGCACCGGGGTTCTGGAGCGGGCCAGCCGCGTTTTTTCCGAGAAGGTCAAACGCTACCAGGCCACGCGCGACGTGCACGACAACTCCAACAAGGGCAAGACCCAGCTCGACTTCGAGCTCCTGCCGGAGGGGCGGAGCCTGGGGCTGACCCCCTCAGTGGTGGGGCGGCAGCTCCGCGACGCCTTCCACGGGGCTGAGGCCATGCGCCAGCTNCGGGGGACCAATGAGATCGAGGTGCGGGTCAAGCTGCCGGAGGAGAAGCGCAAGAGCCTGGCCTCCATGGAGGACTTCGTGGTCCGCACCCGGGACGGGGTGGAGGTGCCGCTCACCGAGGTCGCCAGTGTGGAGCGCGGGGAGGCCTTCACCTCCCTGCACCGCCGCGACGGCAGGCGGGTGGTGACCGTGGGCATGGATGTGGAGCCCAAGCGGGCCACAACCCGGGTCCTCGAGTCCATCCAGAAGGAGGCGCTTTCCGAGCTGCGGGCCGAGTTCCCCGGAATCACCTGGAGCTTCCAGGGGAGCCAGGCCGAGATGCGCGAATCCACCCGTGCCCTGTGGGGCGGTTTCGGTCTGGCCATGGGGGTGATCTACGCCCTGCTCGCTATCGCCTTCGGCAGCTACGTTCAGCCCCTGATCGTCATGGCGGCCATCCCCTTCGGCATCGTCGGCGCGGTGATCGGGCACATCCTGCTGGGGTACCAGCTGTCGCTGATCAGTATGATGGGGGTGATCGCGCTTTCCGGGGTGGTGGTGAACGACTCCCTGATCATGATCCATTACGCCAACCTGAGCCGGGGGCAAAGCTCGGCATTCGCCGCGATCCGTCAGGCGGGGTTGCGGCGATTCAGGCCCATCGTCCTCACCACGCTGACCACCTTCGGAGGGCTGACCCCGATCATCCTGGAGACCTCCAGGCAGGCGGCCTATCTCATCCCCATGGCCGTGTCCCTGGGTTTCGGCATCGTCTTCGCCACGTCCATCATCCTGGTGATCGTGCCCTGCCTTTATATGGTGCTGGAGGATGTCGTGGGGTTTGTGCGGGGCGGGGCGGAAAGCGGGTAAAAAGGTGGCTCTTCCGGTACAAGCTTGCTTGGTTTTGAAGAATGGAAACCGCCAAGGCGCGAAGGACGCCCCAGTGAAACACCCTGAAAGGGCACCCGGTTTCACGGGGCAGGCCAAGGAAGAAACGCTAAGGCTGGGAAGAAGCTTTGCGCTTATTCCTTGACGTTCTAGGTGCTTTGATAACAGCGAAATTCAAGGCTTCGACTTTGCTTTGCGGCATCCCCGCAAAGCAAAAGATCTTTCCTTGGCGTTCTTGGCGGTTAAAAAAGAGACAAGTACGCGTGAACCGGATGAACCATAAAGGTCTTGATTGACCGGGTGTCGGCAAGATAGCGCCGGACACGAGCGGAGATGAGCGAAGCGGGGTTACGCCTCCTCTGTGGAGGGCTGCTCTTCCGCGTACAGGGCGTGATGGACGAATCCCCTGGGAAGCAGGGGCAGGAGCCGAACCAGTCCGGCCACCACCAATAGGGAAAACAGGAGCCTGGCCCAGAGGATGCCGGACAGGTGCGCTCCGATCATGGTCAGGAGCAGGGTGTCCTCGATCAGGCTGTGGGTGAGCCCCATCAGGGTCAGGGAGGCGAATACGTCCCTGGCTTCCATGGTTCCGGACCTGGATTCCCGGATGATCAATCCCCCGCCGTAGGTCAGACCCATGACCATCCCGATGATGGTCAGGGTGGCCGCTTCCCTGCCAATGCCCAGGAACCGGAGCACAGGCCGCAGGACCCAGGTCAGCCCGTCCACGATGCGCAGCTTGTGCATGATGCGCATGAGGGCCACGAGCACCAGAATGATGCTGAAGATAAGGGCCAGATTCTTGATCTGTCCCAGGGCCCAAACCGGAATCGGTGGTGGCTGGGCCGGGACATCCCCCTGCCAGAAAATGGTGTTGGCCTGTTGCAGGGTTCCGGTGAGGGAGTAGATCAGGTGCAGGATCCAGCCCAGTAGCAAGCCCCCTCCTATACGTGTCAAAGCCTGGAACACAAAGCGGGTTCCAGCGGACTGGGCGATCTTGACCTCAATGGGGATGGCGTGGGCCACGAGCATCACAGTGGACAGGACGGTCACCTGGGACACGCTCAGCTGCATGGAGTCGGACAGGGAGAGGAAGACGATGATCGCGCTGTAGAGATTGTTGACCAGGGCCGTGGCCCAGACCAGCCCAGTCTCTCCGGGCAGGCCCATGATCCGCATTACCGGATCCAGCGGAAGGGCCAGATAGGCGATGAGCCCGGCCTCCTGCAGGATCTTCACCCCTATGAGAATGGGGATCATGATCTTGAAAAGATGGAGGCTGACCTGGCCCGCCTCCTTGATCACGTCCTTGAGAAACGTCGCGAAGCGCGGAAGCTCCATTCCAGGCGATCCTTCACGGGATTAGCGGTCCGTGTTTTCTGTATCGTGTGAAAAAGCGCGTCCAATGCCGCCGCTCGGGAACGCGCACTCCATCCCTCAGCTCCGCTTGCACCCACCCAGCATTGCTTATCGCTACTCGCCTCCACCCTTGGCCAATCGTCGCACCGCCAATTGACCTGATCGTCAAGGCAGGGATACAATCAACGTAACCATTCAGGGGGCAGGATAAGCGGACTGCAAAGCCTCAGAGAGCATTTTTTTCACCGCAGAGGCGCCCCGGTTAAATCCTGCTTCGCAGGGCCGGCTTTGCCGGCATTTAACAGGGCAGGCTGAGGGCGCTGAGGAGGCGCAGAGAGATATTTTTTTGCTTTGCGGTGAGGTGCCGCAAAGCAAAAGGGCTCAGCCCCGGCGTGAAAGCGAATTAGGACTCCAACCAAGCGGAGTCCTGTTATCCTTTGCCCCGTCTCAGGGCAAAGGATAAGGCTTCTTCCTCCGCGTTTTCCCCTCCGCGTTCTCCGCGCCTCGGCGGTGAGTTACTCTTCCTGCTGCAGAAGTGCAGAACGACCCCCGTGAAGGCTTACCAATCAACTATGAGTACGTGTTGTTCTGAGCCCTGTTCCACGATTCCAGTGCTGGATTTGGCGTTTTGACGAGGCCAATGGAGTGTGGCTGATCATTAAACTGTTGAACGGTCAAACTATCCGTGAACGAGCTGTCTGGCACACTATTTCAATTGGCAATGTGGCGCAAGATGGAGCAAAAGGCGTTTTTTCGCCAAGCCCTTCTTACAGGAAGACACTCTGCAGGGTCCGGCGAGCAAGTGCGTCGCTATTTGTCGGAGGTATGCTCCACGGTTGCCGAGAGGACTCAGTTGGGGGCTGAGCCGGCTGATCGGTGCCTGCTGGAGAACGAACGGGCGGAGTTCTTCGCTCTTCCGCCCGTCACAAGCAAAGAAGGCACGGTCTATGTACGGGGATAAAGACGTATTGCAGACGAATCAGCCTGTTGGGGACTATTCCTTTGCGGAATTCAAGGAGATGGTCCGGCGCTTCCACAGCTATCCCGCTCCGGGAGTGCTCATCGGGGGATATATGGTGGAGCTGGCCCGATCCGGCCTGCCCGAGGGGACCCTGTTCGAGGCGGTGGTGGAGACGGGAAAGTGCCTGCCTGACGCCGTTCAGCTGCTCACTCCCTGCAGCACGGGCAACGGCTGGATGCGGACCGTCAATCTGGGCCGCTATGCCCTGAGCCTGTACGACAAGTACACCGGGCGGGGNCGCAGNGTATGGATCGATTGCGACGAGCTGGAGAAGTGGCCCGAAATCGCCNATTGGCTGCTCAAGCGCAAGAGCAAGGCCGAACAGGACACCGGGGTCTTGTTCAGCCAGATACAGCAGGCCGGCAGCGCCTACATGGCTTCCGGGCCGGTGCAGATCGAGCCCCGGCTCCTGGGTAAGAAGAGCTCCGGAAGGATCGCCCGGTGCCCCGTCTGCGGCGAGGCCTATCCAGCAGATCACGGAGGGCTTTGCCGCGGATGCCAGGGCGAGGTCCCTTATGCGCATGAGGAGGTGGATATCGAGGCAGGTGATGCGGCACATCCCGAGGCCGTTCCCGTGGACAAGGCCGCGGGCATGCACGCCCTGCACGACATGACCCGGATCGTGCCGGGCCGGAGCAAGGGGCCGGCCTTTTCCGCGGGCCAGCGAATCGGGGCCTCGGACGTCTGCCGCCTGCAGCAGATGGGCCGCACCTCGGTCTACGTGCGGGAGCGGGCGCTCAGCGGGTCGGAGTGGATCCACGAGAATGATGCGGTCCAGGAGTTCGCCCGGAAGATGGCCGGACCGGGAGTGACCTACGAGACGCCCCCCAGCGAGGGCAAGATCAATTTCCGGGCCGAAAGGGACGGCCTGTTCCGCACGGATCCGGACAAGCTGGAGCAATTCAACCTGGTGCCCGGAGTGATGTGCGCCTCACGCCACAATCGCGTCCCGGTGGAGCGGGACAAGGTTCTTGCCGGCTGTCGGGCCCTGCCCCTGTATCTTCACCGGAGGGAGATGGACAAGGCCCTAGCTGTCCTCGGCGAGGAGCCCCTTTTTCGGGTGCGCGAGATGCGCAGCTTGCCGGTCGGGGTGCTGGTCAGCGGAACGGAGGTGTTCCGCGGGCTGGTCCGGGACCGGTTCACCCCCATCGTCCGGGAGAAGCTGGCCCGATTCGGATGTCCCATCGTCCATTCTCAGGTGGTGCCCGACGAGGAGGCGGCCATCGAGAGCTGCGTCCGGGATATGCTCGGGCGGGGTGCCGAGCTGATTGTCACCACCGCCGGATTGTCCGTGGACCCGGACGACAGGACAAGACAGGGGCTGCTGCAGGCGGGCCTGACGGACATGCTCTACGGAGCGCCCGTACTGCCCGGAGCCATGACCCTGCTGGGCAGGATCGGACGGGCCAAGGTCCTGGGGGTTCCCGCCTGCGCCCTGTTCCACAAAACCACCAGTTTGGACCTCCTGCTGCCCATGCTTTTGGCTGACGAGGAGATAACCCGCAAGGATCTGGCCGGCATGGCCGAAGGCGGTCTGTGTCTGGGCTGCAGGGCCTGCACCTTCCCCAAGTGTCCATTTGGGAAATAGATGACAGGGTATAGGCAATGGGTCACTGGTGATGGAAAAAGGCATTTCGGGTGAGGGGCGTCCCTGGATGAATTCGGTCCCGCCGAGGAATTCTTGACGAATCTCGGTCACCCTGCTAATGAATTAGGGCGCGAAGCAAGCCGGCGTAGCTCAGTGGCAGAGCAACTGATTCGTAATCAGTAGGCCAGGGGTTCAAGTCCCCTCGCCGGCTCTTCATTCCTTTCTTAGCCTTCCTGGCCTTCCTCTTCGTTGTCCCACATCCATTCTTTTTAAGCCGTGTTCCGCTGTGATACCCTGTGCCGGGGTTTTTGGAAATAGGTGCGTTGAAATTTCGAGGCGTTCGAGGTTCGTCAGGCGAGAAACCGCGAACGGGACCCCGATTTCAGCTCGGCAATTTTCCGTTGCGCACGAGCCGAATTGTTACCGGAAAACGCTGGAGTGTTATCGAACCCGGGACGGACCGGGGTGCCCTTTGACAGCGCGCACAGTAAAATCCGGAATCAGGGGGTCGAAGAGCTCGGGGAATGTCTCCCCGCAATTAATAAATTCGGGATATCGATCATGGTGCATCAAGGCTCCTCCCTTCCGGAGAAGGTGGAGAGCTCCAGGGAACGGCTGAAGCGTATTGCCTCCAATGATCCGTCCACTGTGTATGTCGCCTGGACCGGCGGCAAGGACTCCTCTGTGGTCCTGTGGTTGTGGAGATCCGTTCTGCGGGAGCTTTTTCCGGATAATCCTCCGTTGCCGCAGGCGCTCAGAGTGACAACCGGTCTGGAGTTTTCCGAGATCGAGCGTTTCTGTCGCCGCCTGATACAAGAGTGGGGGATCGCCGAGACGCGGGTCGGAGCGGATACGGGGAATGTGCCTCAAGATCCCGGCGAAGATGCGGTCACATGCTGCCGAAAGCTCAAGATCGAGCCCCTGCGCGGCGCGGTATCCGCCAACGGGGTGCAGGTTCTGCTCACCGGACTGCGTCAGGACGAACATCCCGGCAGGAGTGAACGCTCCGTGTACGAGACCAGACAGGATCCGCACTACGAGCAGGTGAATCCCATCCTGGAATGGACGGAGATGGATATTTGGTCCTTTGTTCTGTCTGAATCCATGCCTTATTGTTCCCTGTATGAACAGGGGTATCGCTCCTTGGACTGTTATCCGTGTACAGCACGGAGCGAGATGGCGGAACGCGGCGGCAGGAATCCGGACAAGGAGCAGCAAATGGAAGTCTTGCGCAGCATGGGCTACTTTTGACACGGCGCCCCGATCTTCCAATTGCTGCGTTGCCCGGCACCTATTTGAGGTGATAAAAGGGCGTCTGATTGACTTGGCTTCACAAATAGGTGCCGGATTCAAACTCTCAAGGAGGCTAGCTCGTCCATTCCGGACGAGCTCCGCTTCTTCTTTTACAAAAAGAAGAAGCAAAAAAATGCGTTTATGGTCTCACGACATTTTTGTTTCTTTTTGTGAAAAGAAACCATAGTTCGTTCCCATTCGTAAACGAACTATACTACGACCTTGAACTTTTTTCGCGCGCACTCTTAAATTTTTGAACGCCCTGTCTGATAAGGACTTTTTCAACAGGATGTTTCGTCCGTGCTCAGGGAATACTACCGATCGTGCCGTGCTGCCGGGCATGCTCGAACAGCTTCTCCGAAGAATCGGTCCATGGAGAAAAAGGATATGAATATCCGCTACGCCTGGCTGATGATTTTGGGAATAATGAGCTTTCCGCTTTTGCGGGATGTGCCGCTCAAAGTCCAATGAGCGAGACAGATAGCGGCGGGAAAGGGAAAGCGCCAGGGAGGCCCAACAGGAGCTCGAGCGAACCCTGAGCACGAATCAGAGCGATATAGGCAGGGAGCTCGATGAAGACAGGGATTTTGCAGATCTCGAGGAAGAACCATCTCCGCTTTTATCTGCCTCGGGGCAATCATGCTTTGACAGACAAAGACTATTCAGGGGAATCTCTGGTTTCTACCGAGCAGATCCAGTTGACAGCCTCTCCGGAAGAGTTCAATCTGATCGAAGTCATTCATTTGAATTGCTCTTCTGTCCGTTACATGTCTTGCAACATATTTTTTTGAGTTCCTGGCGTCATTTCTGGAGGTTCTATGCGGATTACCGTTCTCGACGGATATACCACAAACCCCGGTGACATAAACTGGCAGCCCTTGCTCGATCTCGGTGAGTGCGGCATATACGATCGCACGCATCCCGAACAGGTCTTGGACAGAGCAGGGGATACGCAAATCCTTCTCACCAATAAAACGCCCATCACCTCCCACCACATTGATCAACTCGGTAACCTTCAATATATTGGCATGCTCTCCACGGGATACGATGTCGTGGATGTGGAAGCCGCCGCCCGCAAAGACATCCCGGTCACCAATGTTCCCGATTACGCGACTGATTCGGTGGTTCAGATGGTGCTCGCCCATATACTGCATTTCACGCAACGGGCAGCGGATCACAGCCACAGTGTGCGCAATGGCGGATGGAGCGCAGGCAGCGATTTCTGTTACTGGGAATACCCTCTGTTCGAATTAAGCGGACTGACCCTGGGTATCGTGGGCCAGGGACGTATAGGAAGGCGTGTGGCCGAGGTGGCCCGGATTTTTGGCATGCGTGTTCTTTGCTATTCATTTTCCGGGAAGGGCAGGCCCTTTGAGGGAGCCGAGCTCGTCGACCTGGATACCCTGTTGGCGGAAAGCGATGTGGTGAGCCTTCACTGCAGGCTGTCCGATGAGAGCGCAGGGTTGATTCATGCCGACAGGCTGGCCCGAATGAAGCGAACGGCCCTGCTTGTCAACACCGCTCGCGGCTCCCTTGTGCTGGAAAGGGATTTGGCTGACGCCCTGAACAGCGGAACTGTGGCCGGTGCCGGCCTGGATGTGTTGGTTCAGGAGCCCCCGGATCCGGAAAATCCCTTGCTCACAGCGAAAAACTGCCTCATCACTCCCCATAATGCCTGGGCCACCACAGCTGCGAGACAGCGGCTGATTCACGCTGTTGCCGAAAATATTCGGCGCTTTCTGCAGGGAGACCCTGTCAATGTGGTCAATGCTTGAATCCGGCGGGATGTACCGGTGTTTTTTGTTGTCCGGGATCTTTGCAGGGAAGACAGCCCTCCGGATGAACCGGATTGGGCGCGAAAACGCCTGAGCTCGGAATAATCCAGGGATGCGAATTAGTACCCGCTTATGGGCGCGGTCTGTACGGGTTTTTGTCTGCTGGTTGTATTCCCGGACGGGAGCCAGCGCCTATTGGCGGGCCTGTATCAGGGGGGGTGTGAGGTGAGCGGGAGCGATCTCCGAAGAAGGGCAATTACAGGCCCAGCAGCTGATACCCGGGAAAGGTTTTGCGTGGGTGTCTTTGACTCGGGTATCGGAGGGGTGTCCGTTCTTCGAGCCATCCACCGCAGTCTGCCGCAACTGGAGCTCCTGTACGTGGCGGATACGGAGCACGCTCCGTACGGTTCTCGGCGGAGCGCGGATATCAGGCTGAGGGCGCGCTGCGTCACAGAATTTCTGTTTCAACATGGAGCCGATGCGGTGGTCCTGGCCTGCAACACCGCCACCGCAGTTGCGATTCCAACCCTGCGCCGGATATACTCGCGCCCGCTCGTGGGGGTGGAACCGGCGATCAAGCCCGCCCTTGAACGTACCCGCACCGGACGCATCGGAATACTTGCCACAGAGGTCACACTGGGAAGCGAGCGATTCAGGAGGCTTTCCGACTGCTGGAGCGACAGTGTGGAAATTTTGCCCCAGCCCTGTCCCGATCTGGTCCGGGAGGTGGAAAAGGGCAATTGGGACGGGGTGCGAATGCGTTCCCTCCTTCAATCCTATATCGATCCGCTGCTCACGGAAGGCGCGGATACTCTTGTGCTCGGATGCACCCATTATCACTTCCTGAGTCCCCTCCTCAGCCAACTCGCCGGTTCGCAAACCGCTATTCTCGATCCCTGCTATCCGGTCGCGAAACAGCTCGCCAGGGTGTTGTCCTTGGAAAAAGCGTCTCCGCATCCGGAAGAGGAAGAACCATCCCGGTCCCCTCAGTTCTGGACGAGCGGAGATCCGGCCTGTTTTCAGGGACAGCTCGATTGGATCTGGGCACGGAATACGTGGGTGAGGAAATTCCCTTTATGAGCCTTTTGCCTGGCCTGTATCCGTTTTTTAGGAAAACGTGCCCAAGTTGTTGAATTGTTGGCAATTTGCCACGAGGCTTTGCAATTGGAACCTTTCGCCTCAAATTTTTATGTTTTGTTTTGACCGGGTTGCTCCGAAAATGGAGGATTGTTGGTGATTGCGGATAGCTTTCTGATTCGGCGGTCAAAATGTTGCATGCGGGTGGCTCGACTGGGAGTGCGTTGAAACCGTGATTCATAGGAGCTTCGCCGCTGGCGCCGGGCGCCCGGTTAAAACGGCAGGGAAATGGAACTGCGAGGTTCAGGGACTCTATTCTAACCATTCAGAGGGCGGAAATGGTTAACCGCAGAGACGCCCAGTTAAATCCCGCTTCGCAAGGCCGGCTTTTCCGGCATTTAACCGGGCAGGCAGAGCTCGCTGAGGGCTCGGCCCGGTGTTTGAAGAGCTGACTTGGCGTATCGTTTTGCTGAGGACCAAAACGCAAGAACTGGAGTACAGCATTCCAGCAAAAAAAGCCTGCGCGTCCTCCTTCTCCGAGCTCTTTGCTTGCCCGGTTAAACCGGGGACCTCTTTGGGGTGTTTCACTGAGGCGCCACCGCGGTGGACTCCTTTTTCTGCCGCGTAAGCGCGGAAACCCTCCGTGAAGGTTTACCTCTGTTCGATGTGCTCGGCACTGGTTCCCGGGGTTTGAATTTCGGGTTGCTGATGTCTGATGTCCGACGCCTGGGTCCACCAAGCAAAGTCACTGGTCACGGCTTTCAGCCCCAAGTTTACTACGTAAAGATTTTTTGTAACCGGCTGTCCGGTAAAGAACCAGGCATTCAGCTTAGGGCAGCTTGAAGCATCTCAAGACTAATATTTCATGTCAGATTCACCGGTTTTGGTCGCATGTTTCTGTGATTCCCTTGTACAGGATACTGAAAGACGTTCTCCCCAAACACTGTTTCTTCATTGCTCAATATGAAAGGATGAGGGTATCATATTTGGGGGGCCGCTCCTTGCTCGTTTATTGAATTACTGGTAAGTAGAAAAATAGTTCCAATCCCTCTCCTGGGAAAAGGACTACGGTCTGACGGCCTTGGGAAGTTGAGTGCCCGTGTTTGGAGAAAGGGGCCAAGGAGGTTTTATGGCCGGAATCAAGGTTGTGACCGACAGTGTTGCGGACTTGCCCGTGGAACAGATTTCGGATCTGGACATCGGTATGTTGCCGGTGAACATTGTTCTGGACAATAAAAGCTATCGCGACAAAGTGGATATCCATAGCGATACGTTCTATGCGAATATCGACAACTACAGCAAACTGCATTCCCAGGAGATTTCCTACACGGATTACGCCTACTTCTACAAGGAGCTGACCCGGCAGCACGACCATTTGATCATCATCCACTGTTCGCGCCACGTAAGCGGGACCTATGACAATGCAGTCGCCGTGCATCGGGATTTCTCCGGCTCGCACAAATGCAACGTCACTTTGATCGATAGCGGGCAGAGCGGTCTGGGTCAGGGCCTTTTGGTGCTGGACGCGGCCAAGGCGGTGCAGGCGGGATACAATTTCGAGGAAGTGAAGGATCTGGTGAACAAGCGCTTGGAAAAGGTCTCCACCTTTTTCTATGTCCCCTCGCTGAAATATTTGCGCAAGGGACGCAAGATAAGCGGGCTGAAATCGGCTTTTGCCTCGGCGATGCGGGTTCAGCCGGTGCTCACCATCAAGCAGGGAGGAATCGTCCTCTCCAGTCGCCTGACCGGCGACAGCTCCGAGATATCGGAGAAGTTCCTGCAGTGTATTCGGGAGGATCTCCAGGACGGGGAGATCATCAACCTCGGTATCGCCCATGCCGAGGCCCCGAGGATGGCTAGGGAAATGAAGGACCTCATGCTTGACAATTTTCCCTGCAACAATGTGTACGAAGCCTATGTCGGCCCGGCCATCGGCTTGAACACCGGTCCCGGATCAGTGGGGATTATGTATACCCGCAAGTGATGCGGCTCGGGAAGGCGGGATCGTGCCCCTCGCATTACCGCGAGGGGCACGCGGGATTTATTGATCGTCTTTGTGTTGCAAACTGCAACTGTCCTTGCTCGGGCCTCATCCCTTGATGCCGAGCTTGGGCAGGACAAACTTGACCAGCACCAACCATGCCCCCAGTATAAGAGCCAGGGTGATTAAGGGCTTCATGCCGCCTCCGTTGTTGAGTGGTTATTCGATCCTATTACCGGTCAGACGCCGATAGGCCTCGAGGTACTTCTCCGTCGTGGCCCGAGCCACATCCTCGGGCAATCTGGGCGGCTCACCGGTCATATCCCAATTACTCCGGAGCCAGTCCCGGAGGTATTGCTTATCGAAGCTCGGCTGGCTTTCTCCCGGCTGATAACGGTCCAGCGGCCAGAAACGGGAGGAGTCGGGGGTCAGGACCTCGTCGATGAGCAGGGGCCTGCCGTCGAGCAGACCGAATTCGAATTTCGTGTCCGCGATGATGATTCCGCCTTCCTCGGCAAGAGCGCTCCCTCTGCGGTAGAGATCGAGGGAGGCCTCCCGGACCTCTTCAAAAAGGTCATCACCCAGGGTCTGCCTGGACTCCTCGAGAGGGATGTTCTCGTCGTGTCCGCCTGCTTCCGCCTTGGTGGACGGGGTGAACAGCGGTCCGGGGAGAGGGTCCGACTCCCGTAGCCCCTGAGGGAGCTCGATTCCGCAGACCGCGCCGCTCGCCTGGTAATCCTTCCAGCCCGATCCGCTGATGTACCCGCGCACGATGCATTCCACAGGAAGGGGCTTGGTCTTGCGAGCGATGACTGCCCGCCCCTCGAGCATTTCCCTGTAGGGGCGAAGGGCGGACGGAAACTGGCTCGCATTCGTNTCCAGNAGGTGATTGGCCACATGGTCCCGAAAGGTCTCCATCCAGTAGGTGGTGAGCTTGTTGAGGACCACGCCCTTATAGGGAATGGGATCCGGGAGGATGACATCGAAGGCGGACATACGGTCGGTGGTTACGATGAGAAGCGTTTCCTCGTCGACCTCGTAGATATCGCGCACCTTGCCCCGGGCCATGAGGGGATATTCCTCGATTTCAGTCCGAACCACTGTCTGCATGCAACTCTCCTTTGTGTCCTTCTGTAGGTGCGTATCAATGCTCTGGGGCCTTCGATCCGGAGCGCAAAAGCGCGCTGCGCGCATGAGCCTCCAGTCCCTCCAGTCTTGCCAGGCGGCCGACGGTTTCGGCGTTCTGCTCCATATAGCCACGGCTCGCCGCAATGAAGCTGGTGCGCTTGCAAAAGCTGTCCACGCCGAGCCCCGAAGCAAAGCGAGCGGTCCCGGAAGTGGGCAGAACATGGTTGGGACCGGCGTAATAGTCCCCCAGGGCTTCCGGAGTGGAGTGGCCCAGGAAGACGGCGCCGGCATTGCGCACGTGGTCCAGCCACGCCCACGGATCCTGAAGGCACAGCTCCAGGTGCTCGGGCGCCAGGCGATTGATCAGGGAAAAGCCGGACGCCGTGTCAGGGACCGTGATAAGCCCTCCCCAGTCGCGCAGGGAAGCCCTGGCGGTCTCGGCCCGGGGCAGGGTCCGCAGGTGTTCCTCGAGAGCCTTCTCCACCCGGGCCAACAACTCGCTGCTGGCGGTAATGAGAAGGGCGCAGGCCTGCTCGTCGTGCTCCGCCTGGGAGAGGAGATCCGCTGCCAGGAAATCCGGGTCCGCGGTTTCGTCGGCGACGATGGCGATCTCGCTGGGGCCCGCCAACAAATCGATTCCCACCCGGTCGCTCACCAATTTCTTGGCCAGGGTGACGAAGATGTTGCCCGGTCCCGCAATACAGTCTACCTGAGGCAGGGTCTCCGTGCCAAGGGCGAGGCCGGCCACGGCCCAGGGGCCTCCCACGGCATAGATTTCATGGAGCCCCAGGAGGTCGGCCGCGGCGAGGGTATAGGGATTGACCCCTCCGTCGGCCCCCGGTGGCGTGATCAGGCATATGCGCTCCACGCCCGCCACCAAAGCGGGAATGGCATTCATGAGCAGGCTGGAGACGAGCGGGGTTTCCCCGGAGCTTCCCCCGGGGATGTAGAGCCCGGCACTGGGAACGGCCCGATGGAGCTGGCCGGTGATGAGACCGTCCCGACCCGAATCGAACCATGAGGTACGCAGCTGCTGGCGATGAAAGGCGAAAATGTTTTCCATGGCCCGGCATATGGCGTCTTTGTTCCGAGCCTCGATACCATCCGCGGCTCCCTGGATGCGTTCCCGGGGGACGCGAATCATGTCCGCGGAGAAAGCCGGGCAGTCAAAATGCGTCGTGTAATCCACCAGGGCCTTGTCACCGGTCTCGGAGACGTTCTGAATAATATCCCTGACCTTGGCCTCAAGGGAAGGATCGACTGTGTTGCGTTGATTGAGCCAGGCGAGGAGTGCTTCCAGCTCGGAGTGGTCGGAACAGGACAATTTGTTGATCAACATGGTCTTCCCCTTGGATATATGAGGTGTCTTTTGCTCCTAATATGTTTCTCAGCCCTTGTCAAAAGCGGCCTCGTGATTGATGCCAGGCTGAATTTGTTCTCGGAAAAATAAACCGCCAAGACGCCCCCGGTGAAATCCTGCTTCGCAGGGCCGGCTTTGCCGGCATTTCACAGGGCAGG
>JGI1684J13235_1000162_pt1 | contig 24900 bp, 9 predicted proteins | sample PonA232FremontCA_2_FD_13235 | JGI IMG/M metagenome (IMG submission 13235) | reverse complement strand
TGAAATTATGAATGAAGGAATGGGTGTCGGTATAGAGGACTTGGCTGTATCACAACAATACAGATTTGTAGCAAGAGACATACAGCCACTTCATAGTCACGGTAAAGAAGATGTTACTAAAGACCAAGATGACAGTACACAGAATTTAGGTAAATTCCAACAGAAGATGTAGAAAAATAAAAGGACAGTTGTTAGTCCTCAATAAATAATAAAAGAAGGGGGTAACCCCTTCTTAAGTTTTATCTGGAGGTAAATTTTATGCCAAGTTATGACGCTTACAGTTCACATGATATAGTACCTGTTTTTAGATATCCTGATATACTGGATACTAAGCCTATGGTTTTTGGTGAAGTAGCAACAATATCTTATTCTTATTATAGAGATAGGTTTCCAGTCAGAGCAACAGGACACGTACAGGCAAAAGGATATACAGCTGGTCCTAGAACAATAGCTGGTAGTTTAGTATTCAGACTATTAAATAAATCTGTTATAAATAAATTTATATATTCTTTATATAAAAACATCGACAGTGATTTATCATTAGTACCTGATGAATTACCACCTTTTTCTATAGATATGACTTTTGCTAATGAATACGGTTCTACTACTAAACAATCTATAATAGGTGTACAGATTACAGAAGGTAATCAAATTATGAGTGTAGACCAGCTTACAATAAGTGAACAATTTTCTTTTGTAGCACAGGATATAAAACAGATAGACAAGAATATAGAGAAAGATTTTAAAGAAAAAGAAAGAATGATAGAAAACGAGAGAAGATATCGTTAGAGGGTGAGTTCAATGCCAAAACAACAACGAGACAGGTTTAGTGGAAGTAATGTAAACTACGAAAGATTTCCTCCTCAATATTTTTCTGGTAGTAATGTTTACATATACTTTGAAGATATATTTATTGATGAAATAGAGGTAATGCAATTTGAACTAAAAGAAACTATTATGCCTATCTATGGATATAATTCTTTTCAATTTGACCGTATGTTAAGAGGTACTAGATTAGTACAGGGTTCGTTTAAGATAAACTTTAAAAACGCAAATTACATATCATCAGCAGTAGATGCAATACTAGATAACCCCGAAGATTTCGATATAAGTGAAGAACAGCTCAAAGATGTTAATTCAGATAATATAAATAACTTATATGATTTCGCTAACAGGGGTTGGTCTACTGAATTTCAACAGTATAGTGAAGACTTTAAACAAAAAGTATGGGGAGATAATCCAAAAAGAAGTATGTATAGAGATGATAGGGAAACTTACTTTAAGCATAAGAATAAAGGTTTTGATATAAGAATATCTTATGGTGACCACGACCAACCTGTTTCTAAATGGGCTCCAGAAATAAACTTTAGAAAGAACGTTAATACAGGCACAGTAAAATCTATCAATAATGTTCATATACAGAGTGTCACACAGTCAGTAGATATGTCTGGTCAACCTGTTAAAGAAATATATACATTTTTAGCACGTGATTTAGATAGACGAGTATAATAAATAACAAGGGGTGTTTTATTAATTATGGATAAAGAACAGAAAAAGACTCAAGAAAATATTCAGAAAAAAATACAGGAAGCTAAAGAAAAGAAAAAGAATATGGAGAAACAACCTAGTGAAGAACCTAAAGAACAACCAGCTGAGAACGCTATGCAACAACCTAATCCTAACCAACAGCCAGCACCTAATGCTGGACAAGCACCTAATCAACAAGGTATGTTTCCAGGTGGAGGATTAGCAGGTGGACAACAGCAATACCAAGAACCACCTAAAAAGGATATAGAAAGTATTCCCGAAAACCAACCTATATTTCCAGGTGGACCTACTAGAAATAAAGTAGAAGAATGGAAACAAAAATACGGTGAGATATTCAGTATAGAGTTTGGTGATGAAACTTATATCTACCGCTCTATAAATCGTATGGAATACAAGAATATTCTTAATACTGAAGGTAATGCTACACGTTTTTGGAGAGAAGAAAGAATGACAGAACTTGCTGTACTCTGGCCTGAAGATTATAATAACAATGATATAGCAGAAGGTAAAGCAGGTGTTCCTACCGTACTTTCAGAGTGGGTAATGAGGTCTTCAGGATTTGAAGCTACTTCAGGACCAACAAAACTTTAATAAAAGGTCGGTGGGTATCTATGCAGAAATTAGAAAATGTAATATTTGAGTTAAAAAAAGAATACAATGATATATTTCACATACAAATAGAGGGCGAGAATTTTATATTCCGCCCTCTTAATCGTTTTGAATATGAAGAATTACTTGTAAAGAGAGAACTTAGAGAAGATGTTCTTGCTGAAACTATCTGTAGTGTATGTACTTTATATCCTAAAGAATATGATTTTAGTACACCACATATAGCAGGGATTCCAGAATCATTGTCAGAACAGATAATATATTATTCAGCGTTTGAAAATCCAGATTATATAGATGAAATACTTGCTGAAAAGAAAGAAGAATTAGATAATAATGTATTTACTATGATGGAAAATGTTATATCAGTAGCCTTTCCAGGTGTTAGTATAAAGGATATGAAGAATATGACAGCCTATCAATTAATAGATTATTATTCCAGAGCTTCGTGGATTATAAGAAATATGTATGCTAATGTAAAAGTTCCAGATAAAATACCTGGTGAGAATAGTAAACAGATGCCTAAACAACAACAGCAGGCTAATCCACAACATATGCAGTCAGATAATCCTATGCAGTTTAACAATAATCAGCAAGGTAATCTACATCAAGTTGCTATGCAGAAACAGACTATGGGAGATAATCTAGATTCTAATTTTCAGTAAACCTTTAGGGGTGGTATGAATTGAATCCTTATCTAAAAAAACATGAAAATAGATTACTTAAAAGAGAAGAAGAAAGAGAAAGATATTTAAGAAGACAGGAAAATGCTACTAAAAGAAACTTAGCTAAAGCAGCTATGGTAGGTGTAGGTGCCACAGCACTTGTACATACTGCCCACCCCAGAGGTATAGCTGGTGCTGTTAATGATGTAGCAGCTTCAGTTATATCTACTAAACGAGCAGGTAGTGATGTAAAGCAATATATAAGTAGAAGTACAACAACTACTGATATGTTTTCTAGAACTATGGAGTCTCCCAAACGCTTTGCTAATAAGTTTAGTGATGAATTGGGTAAGTTAAATAGTATAGGTGGAGACAATATAGCTATAGAAAAAACACGTATATCTATAAAAGAAGGTTTAAATGAATTACGTTATGAACAGGCAAGACAGAAAAGATACGATTACATAGAAGAACAATTAAAGAAAATGGAAAAAGAGGGTGGCGAAGTCACCCAAGAAAATATTCAGAAACTTAGAAATAGATATGGTTCTAGACTAGCTGATATGGCTGCAGAAATAGGTGGTAAATCATCTACCAGTCGTGGTGCTAGAGGTCCAGCTGCAGTACAATCAGAGTTATCTAGAGCAGGTTTCAATGAAGACCAACAGGATGCTATAAGAAAATTACTTAGGGATTCATACGAAAGTGTAGATGTTGATAGTGACGATTTTGCTAGAAAACAACAAAAGTTTAGAGAACGTATTATAGAAAATATTATAGAAAGAAGACAGAAAGATTTAAATCCTAGTAGAGTAAGTGTAACACAGAAAGCTAAAGATGCTGTATCAAGTAAAATAAGAAGTGCTTTTGGTTACAGGCAAGCTACTGCACGTGACTTAATTAAAAAACATAATAGTACTGAAAGTGCTATTGAACTTAATGAAGAAACATTAAGATTCTTAAAAGAGATAGAACAATCTGGTGGAGATATGCGTAAATTCGTACCAGATGAAAACTTACTTATAGATGGTTCAGGTCGTATAGTTAATACACGTTCTACCAGTAAAGTAAAAGATGCCTTTGATGAAGTTACATCCAGTGGTATAATAGGTAGAGTAATGCTCAAACAAAGACCAGAAGAAGACCAGCCTATGTATATATTACGTTCTGGTAAACATCAACCATTTCTATCTGATATTGATGAAGTTGATGATAATTATAGATTACAGGAAACAATGGTTGGTATAGGCGACCAAGTATTTAAATTGTCTGACCCTTCACAACCTGTAAAGCAAGGGTTACAGTTTACATCAGGTCGATATGGTACAATGAAAAGACTTGGTGTACAGATGTCTGGTATAGAAACTAAAGAAGATGATTATGTACTAGGTAAGTTTGGTAAAACACTAGGTCTTGAAAAACAGAAACATCCTGGTATATATACTAGAGTTAAGTCAGCATTTACTAAAGGTAAAGATGAAGATTATCTAAGAAATAAAATAGCTAGACTATATGCAGGAGAGGAGTTCGACCGTGATTTAGCTTATGATGTATTTGATACATTAAGAGTAGACTCACCTGCACCAGATAAAAATTTACTTAATGCTTGGACTAATCAATTAGATGATACTGTATTAAATGCTAATAAATTTGAAACACAGGAAGACTTAGTAAATGCTTATGTAAGATTACAGAAAGACTTGGCACCTACAGGTAAATTGGATTACATAGATGATACTGATAAGTACTTTAAAGATAAAGCTTATAATATATTAAGTCGTTCAAGAGTACGTACGAGAAAAGGTTTCGCTCAGAGTAATGAGCTTGAAACTGGTGAAGATATACTACGTAAAAGAATAGGTGGATTGTTAAGTGAACGTGAAGGTTATACAGAGTCTGCTCATACTCTAAGTAAATTAAGGAAACAGGGTGTCATAAGCCAAGCACAGAAACAAGCTGGTGATATGACAATAGGTACTCAAATATTTGAACAGGGTTTAGCACAAAATAGTATAAACTTTGATGATTCCACCAAGAGATTATTTAGGGGTACTGGTGACGATGTAGATATATTAAGAGAAAGTCTCACCAACATGGCTAAAGAGACACGACCTAGATTTGGTTATGGTAATCTAGGTAGTGCAGATAGTATATATCGTGGCGACACTTTAGCAATGAATAAAATGACTGACCTAAGTCCTAGCAGTATATTAAATACATTTACTGCTGGTCGAGGTAATATGCATCAAGCCCACCGTGGTACTATGAAATTTTATGGTGTGGCTACTAGAATAAATAATCTAGCTAGAGAGATAGATGTACCTCCATTTAATAGAGTTTCAGTAGGATTACCCGATGAAGATATGGGGTCATCTGGTGCTTTTGCTAAAAACGTAATGCTTAAAAGAGTTCTTCCAGTTGCTGCTGGTTATACTGGTGTTAAGTGGGCTAATGACCATCTTAAAGATATAACTGGTTATACTGGTGAACAACATTACGAAAGAGCAAAAGCTTCTACTAGATTTAAAGTAGCTGATATAAAAGAGAGTTTAGGTATACAGTCAGCTATAGAATATATGGATAGAGTTACACCAGGTAGTGAAGGTGTAGAGTCAGCATTTTATAGTGTTCCATTTATAGGTTGGGGTGCAGATATAACAGGTATTACCTCAACTAAAACACGTGAAGATTGGATAGATTATTATAGACACGGTACAGACCCAGTACGTAAAAGTAGATGGTGGCCACTAGGTTCTACACCTTGGATGGGGGAAGAAATAGCATACCATAAGCCAAACAGTTATAAAATGGCTATGGCAGAACCCGAATATACAAGTACAGTTTGGGGTGACAGAGAACAATACTGGTCACACCACTGGATGCCTACTCCCTCTAATCCATTATCACCAATACGTAGATTTGTTACAGACCCATATTGGTGGGAAGAATATCATAAAGAACGTAGACCCTATCCACGTTCTGGTTCACTATTTGGTAGGAATACACCTTGGGGTCCAATACTCAATCAAACTATAGGTAAAGTATTAAAACCTACAGTTGATTATGGTGCTGGTGCTGATGAAAGTACTATAAGAAGATTAGAACAGGAAGAAGAATACGATAGTGCAGTTATACCAGTACATAAAGGTGGTACTGTAAAACTAAAAAGATATATACCTAAGTCTGGTATGAACACCAGAGATATAGAGAAAATATATAAAGAAGGAAAAATAGCTGTAAGTGCTGGAGGTGAAGTACGTGAGACGGCTTCAGAAGGTATTGTAGCAGGTGGAAGAAACCAGGTAGGTATATACAAAGGTGGACAATCTAAATCGGCACAGCAGGCTACTATCGGCGAATTAGAGATTTCTGATGCACAGCTAGCCAACATAAAGAAAAGTAGAAGACTTGCTGGTGATAAAGCAACAGTTATTGGTGGAGAAGGTTTACCAATACATATTAGTAGTGGACACGGTATAATAAGTAAACATCCAGTACAGGGTGAAGCTATTAAGACAGCAGGTACTTTAAATACAGATAGAGGACAAAAAGGTACAGTTAATTTAGGTGGACAGGAAATACGTATAGAAAATATCCAAAAACTAAATCAAGCACTAAGAAATAACTCTGGTGGTGTAAGTGATTTAGATACTAGGATATTAGAACAATCAGGATATTTTATAGACTATCGTCAACCTTGGAATACTGGTACGTTAGATAAGAAACCACAGGAACCAGATAGTATAAGTATGGTTCTTGATAGATTAAAAGAGACGATGTACAGGATGCCAGGTGCAACTGGTTTTATGACAAGAGCCTTAGTAGGTGACACTGGTTACGGTGAAGGTGAAGTTGTTCTTGAGTCAGCTGAAATGGCTTATGCCGAATCCAATAGATTTAATAGAAGTGGACTCGGTGGTAGAGGTATGAGATTTTCAGAGGTTGCAAGACGTTTTATGCAACCATCTCCTGGACTAAGAGAAACAGTCAATAGAAGACCTAATACTATGCCTAGATGGTTACCCGATAGGTATACTAAAGGTGACCCTTATAGGAAAGTACAGGGTGGTGCAATAAGACTTCCCGGTGAAGCTTATGAAAGTTTAAATAAATTACACCCAGATGAATTCGGTAAATATGGTGCAGTAGATAGAGCAGCAATACTTGCTGATGTTGCACCTTGGTCTGACCAGTATAAGATGTGGTTAGATATAGCACGTTCTAAAGACTTAAGTCCAGAATCAGAAGCCTTTTTACAGAGAAGACTTAAGCGTTCTAGAAAACAGAGAGAGCCTTTCCATATAACTGAATACGAGTTTTTAGGTAAGAATACAAATAAAAAAGAAACTTCAGTTATAGAGTGGGTTGATGAAAATAGATTTAGAGTAGAGAATGGTGAAACAACTTATAGAATAGCAGGTGTATATGGTTCATTCAGTGATGAATCTAAATCTGGTAGTAGTATGTTAGAAGTACTAGAAGAAACTATGATGCCAGGTAGTGACATAAGAATAGCTACACCACAGAACCATCCTGGTTATAGTGATGATATGGCTAGTGTACCTGCCGTGGTTTATTCCGATGGTGTAAATGTAAGTAAGAAATTAAGAGAAGCTGGTGTTAAAGAACGTGAAGAAAGTAGTGTTATAGAAAACGAAATAAATCTAGGTAAAGCTGGTAAAGCTATAGGTAGTGCTTGGGAGTTATTTTCTCATTCAGAAATACCTGTAGTAAGTAATAAAATAGTTAATGTTGATTCAGCATTAGAAAAATATAAAAAGAGTACAGTCTATGGTAAAGACTATCAATCATGGACTAAGCCAGTTGATGACTTAGCCAAACCTACTATGAGAATGACAGCTTCTAAACATCCTTTAACAGCTACTATGACAGGTGCTTTTGCTGGTGCTGTAACAGGAGTGCTTACAGGTGGTAGTTACTTAACCAAACCATTTGCTGCAATAGGTGCAGTAGCAGGATTAGGATTTTCATTCTGGAGGATAAACAAAGAGCAGAAATCTGGTGATGCTTGGATACCAGATAATATAGAAAAGAGAAGAGAAATGCAGGAGTATTTTGATAAGTTAAAGTACGTCAAAAACTCTATGTTATATAATCGTTATAAGAAACTTGCTAAAGAAAAAGAAGGAACTAATATAAGCAAGATAGTAGAAGAAATGGAAAGAACTAATTCAGAAATTAAAAATGAAAGAGAAAAACTACAGGATTATGTTAACGAATTAAGAAATGAAGATATATCTAAAGAACAATCAGTAAAACAATTTATTAATGAACAGGGTAGAATAGAAAAAGAAGTACAGGATACAGAAGATTATATTGATAAACGTAAAGATAAAGTAGATAAAAGAATAAATCAGATAAAAAATAAAGAAGTATTTGCTAGTGTAGGACCTCTTGCAAAAAGAGCATTAATGTATAGAGACCGTATGGAATCCACAATGGTAGCTATAGATAGTGACTCTACATTTACACAGATGATTAGAGCACTACCCGATGAAGAGAAAGATTACTTTAGATATTTTGCTAATATACATGACCCTGAGAAACAGCAGAAAATTCTCAAGTACCTACCAGAAGAGGTTGGTGAAGTTTATAAACATGCTTGGGGATTAGAATATGATGAAAAAGATGTAGAAAAAATAAAACTAGAAGATTATTTTGACGATTATCACTTACCTAACGAAGACTGGGCAGGATGGGAAGAAGGAGTAGACCTAAGTATATCTGAAAGAAAACTTCTTGAAGAAGAAGGTTTTGACCCTAAAGACTTTGGATTTTGGGAACAGAATACTAAGGAAGAAGAATTAACTCCTTCACCTGTACATCCTGGTGACAGTTACAAATCACAGAACTTAAGTCAGGAAGAAGTACAGAAGTTACTAGAAGATATTATGAAAGAACACGATATAGAAGATATAGAAATAATGACAGAACCTAGTGAAGAACCAGGGATTAATATAGATATGAATATAGGTAAAGATTTAAGAGCAGATGCTGAGAGACAATTAGAAAATGTATTGATGGATACAGGAGACGTATCACGACCAGCATCTGTATTAGGAGGTATTAACTAATGGCAGATTTAAATGGAATGAACAATTCAAAAAGAAATACATTAAGGGGGTTGGGGGTTAGCGTTATCAATCCTCCTGATAATCCTCACCCTTCTTATTCTTTAATCGCACCTTATGGTTCAGATGAAGCATATAATTTCAATGAAGATGCTATGGCTAGAAATGCTAAAATATTCAATGAAATAAAAAACAATGCTTTCAATACTAGTAGTAGTAGTCCTATAATGAGAGATGCACATACAACGTTTTATAAAAATGCACCACAACAGCATATAAGAAACTTTCGTAGATTTATAAATCAGGAAGATAGTAGAAGACTAGTAACATTTGATATCGAAACTGTTGGTGATTTTAATGGTGAACAGATGGACACATTCTCACCTACAGAATTCTTTTTCAGCCAACGTCAATTAAATAAAGCAGATAATGCTTTTAATCTAAGTAGTGCAAATAATATGAAAGGATTCTTAATATCACCTAGTGAAGAAACTGCTCAGAGTTTGCGTAAAGTTTTAAGAAAAGCTGAACAGGGAAGGTCTTTAACTAAAATGGAAAGTTTATCTTTAGGTACACTTGTTAGATATAGTGGTGATATAGAAACAGATAATAATGGTATAATTTCACATAACTTAGAAGCATTGAATGAATTTACTTCATCTACTAATAGTGGCAGGCATCTTATAGATACAAGTAATCCACAATCTATCAGTGCTGCAAGAAGTGGTTTAAGAAATCTTATGAAAAAAGGTATGGACCCAGAACAGGCTGCACAAGAAATAGGTAATTACCTTAATGACAGTAAGATAAATGGGGCTTTCTTTTCTGGACACAATATAGGTAAATTTGATGTTAATGTTATGGAAAAGTTTCTTGGTCAGTATGATGTTAATACAGGTAATATACCAAATGCAAATAAACAGTTCGATACTTATGGTCTTATGAAAAGTATATTTCCAGAACCTATGTCACTTACACGACTCGAGGGTGTAAGTACAGAAGATGTATTACAAGCAACTGAGAAAACTGGTGGTGGTTTCACTTTAGATGCTGTAGCTGAAACTATACTTAATGAAGAAGAATTAAAACAGTTTTATGCACACAAAGCTTCCAGTGATGTAAAAGCTAATGAACTAATAACACAGAAACTATTCTTTGAAAAAGATGCTTTCAATTATATAACAGAAGATGTAATAAGAGAGCCAGGTTCTGGTACAGCTACAACACCAGCTTATTCATTTGATATAGGTAATATAAAACAAAACGAATTATTATTTTCTACAAGAGGTTATAGGGCTAGTCAAGAAGATAGTATGAGTTTTGTTGCTGAACAAACTATCGAAGGTGATATGAGATTAACTAATGATAGATGGGTATTACCTTCACAAAAACCACTTATGTTTCAGAGAGCTTATGAAACTGAAAGTGGTGCTTTTGGTGTAGAGTTATATAATCCTTATGATAAAACATATCATTACATAAATAAAGAGTCACGTGAAGAAGTAGAAAATTTTGTTAATAGGTATATGAAAACCACAGATGATATGAGTTATAATCAGATAAGAAGATATACTGAAAATGCTAGAGATGACGCTGCCAGAAGAACTATAGGTAAATTATTTCATACTCCATCTACAAGAGGTTTTCAGCATTTAGATAAATTTATGCAGGCTGCTGAAGAAGAACAATATATAAGAGCAGGTAAAGGTAGTATGGATATTAATGAATTCTATAAAAGTAGACTACCAGAAATATTTAGTTTCGAGAATAAAAAAGGCGAAAAAGTTTATATGGATAGTTTCGTAGATAAGTATAAGCGTGTTAATGATAGACTTATGAGTGAACACGCTTTTGTACGTTCTATGATGAATACTATTGAAGAAGAAATACCTACTGATACTGATAATAAGTGGGAAGCATTAAGACAAAGACATCAAGCTTTTGTTGAAGCTTATTCACAATACGAAAATGATTTCGGTGCTTTTAAAAGACTTAACGAAGTACCTGATTATAGACAGTATTCAGCTAAATTACCTGGACCTCAAGGTGGACAAAAATATGTACCTTTAAATAAACTTGATGATACACGTGGTAGATTAATGTCAGTATTTAATGATATAAGTCCAGCTAGGTCAGTATCATCTAGTGACCAAAGAGCATACGCTAGGTCATTAGTAAATACAATAGAAGGACAGGTTAACACTTTCGATGATGCTTTAAATAATCTAAGTAGAGCAGAGAGGTTAGCTTTTCCAGAAAAATTATCTAGTGGTGAAGCTGCTAGGAGAGCAGCACAATATAGTGATGATAGAATGAATCAAGCTGCACAAGAAACAATAAAATTTCTCAAGAAAACTAAAAATTATTTACCAGAAGAAATTGATGCTGAAGAAAGAATAAAACAATTATATGATGACCCAGCTGTAGCAAGACAACAGATAGATGTTATATCTAAACAATTAGGATTACAGACAGATGATGGTATAAGAAGTAGTGTACAAAATAAAGATAAAATACTTAGTGAATTAAATGATGTAAGAAGATATGTAGAAAGACAAAATTCTGCTTTCTATATGGCTGGTGCTATGTCTAGGTTTATGCATCAATATAAAGAAGATATACCTGGATTTAATAGACCGTTTAGAGAAGTAGAAAGTATAAGTTCTGCACCACAAAGACGTATTGATGATGCTTTAAATGTAGCTAATCAATATGCTAGAGAGGGTGTAGAAAAAGCTAAATTTACTAAAGAGTTAAGTAGAAAAGGTACTAAACTTGATAGTGCTTTTGATTTAGATAAAAATTTAAGAATATTAGATGAAAATATGAATAGAACTTATAGAGAATTAGGTATAGACAATACACCTACAACAATGAGAAGACAAACAAGAGATTTGATAGATAAATTCAGTAATTATATGGGTGATGTAAATATAGAAGGTCACCCTAATGGTAGATTAGGTATGAATGTTTTCTTTGAAGGTAGTATAGATAATAATCCTAAAGTAACTATGGCTTTATATGATGCAAATAGATATGATACACTAAAAGGTAAGCAGTTAGAAGATTTAAGAAATATGGATAATGTTGCTACTATAGATGTACCACTTATAAGTACAGACCAGTATATAAAACATGGTAACCAAAAAGTTATATCACCAGCAGCTATAGTAGATAGAAGTGCTGACGATATATCTAGACGTATAGCAAGTGGTGAAGAAATAAAAGTACAAAGTGCATTTGATGTAATATCTAATAACTTGAAAAACCGTGCTAATAAGATTACTGCTGCTATTAAACAGGGTGATGTTCGTGAAGCTGAACGTACTGCTAATAGAGCAGTTAGAGGTTCAATAGAAGAATTTACTGGTGCTAATAATCCATTCTCTGATATGGATAGGACAGCAAGTGGTGATATATCAGATGAATTTAAGAAGAGTCATATAATGTTTAAAGGTTTGTTCGAGGATGAAGACGGTAACTGGTATAATGTATTTAATCCAGATTCACAAGGTAGACTATCTAGAATGGGACCTAAAGATAAGATAAGATTATTCCAAGACCAAAATGGTTTTAGAAGTGACTTTAATGATTTTTTACGCAATACTCTAGGTAAAGATGTATCAGTTAATATAGCTGGTACTAGAGGTAAAAATATAGGTAAAGGTGTACTTGCTTTAAGAGATGTTAGAGATTACACCACTATGGGTTATTATAATAATCCAGGTCGTGAAAGAATGTTACAGGCTTTTGGTATAAGAAAAATAACTGATAGAAGTAAAAAAGCTATGTCAGAAATGAGTGGTGTAACATTTAACCCATTAATGAGTTCACAGACTATGGATGAAGCTTTTGGTGTAGGTGAAACTTTAGAAGAGACTATGTATAATGCACCAGGTTTTCAGTCAAGAGTTGCATTTGTTAATGAAGACACTATGTTAGGTGAGTTAAAAAGAGCTCTTGATGAAGGTTATGGTAACGAAGCAGATAGAAAATTATTTGAGAAATTAGAAACTACACCTACTATATTTGAAGACCAAGCTTTAGGTTCACGTGAGTTACTTAATCAATACGAAGCACAGACAATTAAAGAAAAAACTATTAGTGGATATAAAAACCCTGACTTAGTTGACAAGATAAAAAATGAAATAGATAATAATGGTAAATATAAATTAGGTTATATGGAAGATATGGTAGAAACTTCTGGTGAAACTTTACAGTCTGAATTTAGGTCACAACATTCTATTATAGATTACAGAAAAGAAGGCGACGATTTAGTATTAACCTTACAGGAAGAGTTTTCAGACAGACAGGGTTTTACTTCCGTGATGTTAGGTCAGGAAAAACAAACTGTTACTAGAAGATTATCTGATGATTTAATACAAGCTGCTTTTGGTGATGGTGTTAAGTTTGTTGCTGCTACTGGTCAGAAAAGTCACGGTGCTTATGGTGACGTACTCTCTGGTACAGTTAAAGATGCTATAAGACAAATAAATGAACTTGATATAAAAAGAGCAGAAAAAAGTAGACGTTTAAGACAAGTTGAAAGATTAACTAATGAAATATTAGGATTAAATGTACAGGTAAAAGAAATGCGAAGTGGAGACGAGATATTAGGTAGATTAGTATATCCAGATACATCTGGTAAAGATGTAATAGATATGGGGCAGAAAGATTTATTAGATGAATTAAATAAAGTAGAAGGTATAAGTCTAGACCCTAATATCTTAACAGTTGATACTAGATTTTTAGAAAATGAAGAAAATATGAACTATCTCTCTATGTTTGGTGGTCGTGGTAAGAAAGGTATGAGAGCTACACCACAGTTAGCACAACGAATGAGAGATATGAAGTATAATGAATATGCTAAATATTTACAAGATGAGATAATTAGAAATGTAGATGAGGGTAAACAACAACTTGTTATAGATGAAACTATTATGCAGGAACATTTATATAATGCTTCACAGCAAGCCAATCCCAACTATATGCCAAAAGGTAAAACTGCTATGAGTTACTCCAACGTAATAGAAAACTTCGATAGAGTACCACAGGGTACTTATGTAGCTGAAGGTAATAGAACCACATTTAAACAAGGTACATATTATATGGAAGACTTAAAAGGTACTATATTAGACCCCGAAAGAGACGGTATGTATATAGAATTACCAGAACAGGTAGATGTACAGGTAGACAAGCGTACTGGTAAAGAAAAATATAGTAGTATAAAGAAACTGTTTATGACTACACCAGATGTTAATGCTACTGAAGAAATAGGTCGTGGTGATTTATATACAGCTGGTCCTTTAGGTAAACATCAAAGAAATATTATAGAGACTGTTAAAGATTATAATATGGCTAAAACTCAAAGTGAAGCTTGGGAAGAAATGGCTCAAAGCAAATATGGTACTACTGATAATGCTAAAAGTTTACGTAGAATAAAAAATAAACTACAACGTGAAGTACAACAATATTATGATAGAGCTTTGAAAGATGTAACATCTTCTAGAAGTCAAGGTGGTCGTGCTGCTGAAAGTGTAGTAGGTACTGAAGCAACAGGTAGTGGTTATTTCATACTACAGGGTAGAACACCTATAGAAGATGCTATGCCAAATTCATCTTATGCTGATGAATTAAGTAAGGTTAAGGCTAAACATGCAAACAACTTAGCAGCAAATGATGTTCTTATAAGTACAGATGATGCTAAACGTATGGTAGGATATGATTTTGATAAAGGTGAATTTATAAATGAAGATGCTAAAAAAACATTTAAACAAATGACAGAAGGTGAGGGTGTTTACGGTACTAGTGTTAGATATCCTACTACTCACCCAGGTTCAGCTGTACCAGTAAAGGTAAAAGCATCTGATGATGTAGGTAGTGGAGTAATGCAACAATCATCTATTATGACTACACAGATGCAGAAAGGTGATTACGATACTGACCACGGTGCATTGTTCTTGATACCAGGACAAGGAACTGAAGCTGCTAAAAATCGCAATATAGACTTCGACGAACTAGAGAGACAGTATCAAAAAGTACAGGATGACTTATATAATCAGAAGTTTGGTAGCGACTTAACACCTGCACAAAAATTTAGAAATGATATACAGGAAGAAGTTAATACATCACGTGGATATAATATAATAGGAGATTCTGATTCTGATATCGTAAAACGTATGGAAGGTTCAGCAGGTGTAGCTAAAAACTTTGCCGACAATTTAGCTGAAGCAAAGATGCGTAATGCAGCCTATACTGGTATGATAACTAACCTATCAGATAAAGCAAGAAGAATAGGTATGAATAATCTAGGTGAAGCTGGATATGATAAATACGGTAGAGATTTCTTAAGTGCTATAGGTGATATAACAACCCAACCTATTGATGCTAAACACTTTATGGATGTATCAAGTTCTGGTACTACAAAGACTGTAAGTAAAGCAGACCCTATAGAAGTATATGATGCTATGCGTAATGCAGATTGGGATAAACTTGAAACCTTATTACATCAGGGTGATGATGCTGTACTATCAGACAAACAATGGACAGCATTTGAAGCAGCACTTGGTAATACTTCAAGAAACGAAATGCAGGATTTGGCTACTGACATACACAAGTCAACACGTATGCTTGATAGAGGGTTAGAACCTGCTATAAGTGCTATAAAGAAAAACTCCGATAATGTCTCTATGCAGAGAGAAATGATGGATAAGTTTGTATTCGGTCAAGTAAAAGACGACCTAGTAAATCAAGGAAGTCAGTATAGTTACGGTCAACAAGCTGGAAGGTTTATGGGTGAAACTGCTGATAGAGCTAAAAATTTAGATAGAATACAGAAAGAATTAGGTAAAGTTACAGCAGAAGCAGCAACCTCTTCTGGATTCGGTTTAGGATTAGGTGCTGTAGCAGGTGCATTTGCTGGTGGTGTAGCTTTATCAGAACTAAGTAGTACACAAGACCCACTTCCTATGGATTATCTAGACCAACCAGCTATGCAACCAGCACCAGATACAGGAGAAAGAGAAAGTTATCAACATATACAGGGTATGTCTGGATTTAAACAAGCATTAAGTTCAGCTGGTGGTAGTTCTAATATACAGGGACCTACTGATATACCAGATATGGTACGACAGGAAAATATGAATATGGTAGTAAGAGGAAAGACTACTATCGACAAAGACCCAGATGAATTAGCAAGAGTAGTTAATGAAGAATTTAAAAATGAACTACAATTTCCTATAAATATAAATGTAAGAACAGAAGATGATAGAAAAGGATTATCACAAGACTGGGCTGAAAAAAGAGTATTAGATATGATTAATTAGCAGGAGGTATTATAAATGCCTGATTTATTTTATATAGACGGACAACCAAAAGCAAGAGAAGGTAGATTAGTAAAAGGTATAGCTAATCATATAATAGACGGAGGTACATTACATGTAACATTTAATGAAAATTCTATGCTTGGACCAGATATTAAGAGGAACGGTTTAGAAAATACCGTTCCTCTGAAACTTACTGGTGTAGATGCACCATCTTTAGGAGATAAGATAAATGAATCTATTTATGAAAATGATGAAGTAGATTTATTTGAATCAGAACGTGGTCGTTATATAAATTCTGAACCAAATGCACATCGTGCTGCATCTCTTTTAGTAGATTTAGTAGAAGGTAAAAATGTACTTATAGATTTACGTACAGAAAACGGTAGCTCTACTGGTCGTGCTATAACTGGGAGAAAAGGTTTACCCGAAGGTATAGTTTATTACAAAGATGGAAATAAATGGGTTAATTTGAACAGAACAATAATTACTAATGGTTATGCTGATTTAGCAAGTCTTGACCACTCTAATTTAGAACAACCTAAAAAGAATGAATACTTACTTGATTCAACCTTAGGTATATTTAAAGATAATCGTGAAGAGATAGAGAATAACCTTAAAGAAGAACGTGACGATTTTCTCGGTGGTTTTGATGTAGATAAAAACGCTAGAATAGGTGATACTATTTTACCTATACCACCAGAGAATATAAGTATGATTAGTAAAAATCAGCAAGACCCTATATCAGTAATGAGAAATAGTAATCAGATGATGCCTTCATCTGGTAGTAATGCTAAACAAATACAATTAGATTTTTACTTCGACCAAAAACAACAGATTAATGGTTATAGAAAAGAGTCAGACTGGCAGGTAAAGAAAAATAATAATGGTGAAGAAAAGAAGATACATCCTACATATTACATAAATGGTTTACGTTCTCTTATAGCACAGTTTAAGCTTACACCATTCCTACCAGTAGAAAATACTACACTTAATTTTGAGTTTGATGTAGAAGCTATTACATTACAGAACTTAGTTGTAACAAATCTCGAAGAATTTCCTAATGTAATACAGGTATCAGTTATAGCAAAAGAGTTTAACTATAAACCTTATATGGATAGTGAACGACCTTTTAGTTATTTCTTTGACTGGAAATTATTTAGATTCTATTATCAACGTATGCTTAAAGGTACTGATTTAGATTTTGATGGAGATAAATTACCTCTCTATGAATCAAACAATGATAACTTAAGTATAGATATAATGGATATGAGTTCACTACAGGAACTTGAAGAAGCTGTACATACTATGAGGAAATCACCTAATGATACAGCTATGAATTATGCTGAAGGTGATACAGCTTACGAAAGATTAGTACACGATTATTTGCTTATTAGAACTGCCAAACAGCAACGTACTAAAGCTAATGAACTTATGGATAAATATAATATAACTAGAGATAATTTTAATGATAAGGGTAAACGTAGTGATGTAAAATCGTTTATACAGGAATATGTACAGTACTGTGCTGATGAAAAGAATAATCCTATATATAAAGATTTCGACGGATATGATTATGCCTTTGAACCATTAGTAGGTTTTATGGAAAACTTCTTAGGTGAAGCTGATAGTTACAAAACTAGGTTTGTTTTCTATAGACCATTTACAGGTATTAATACTTTTAGGTCACCTTTCTCTGAATTTAAATATGACCCACATTTTATGATAAGATTAAGGTCTCCAAACTCTGTTAATACTATAAATGTATTGGTAGAAAATACTACAAACTATTATAATCCTACACCATCTGGTGATTATTATTCTTTACAGGATAGGTATATAGAAGATTTACCACCAACATTAAAGAATTATTCTACTAGAATGAAACAACCTATAACATCAAGTGTCTTTACAAGTTTTAAAGATTCTTATGGAGAATTTAATTCAAATAAAACTAGAACAGCTTTTATACCAAATTATTTCTTTGAGTTAGTAGAAGACCAAATAGCTTTAAAAGGTAAAACTAAAAAACAACAGAGAGATAAAGCTATAAAATTATCTAAAGATGAAGAAATGGATTATAACTGGCAGACACTAGATTTAAGTGAGTCTTTTTTACAGGATGTTACAGTATCATTACAGAATAGAGTAACAAAACAGGATATTAGTATGGAGACTAAAGCTACACATCAATATCTTGGTGCTAAGATGGCTAATATAAATATACAACTTGTTACTCAAAATCCTTTTGATGTTAATAAACTTACATCACTGGTCGACTATGCTAAAGTATTACAGAAAAAATTCAATACTGTTATAGATAGACCTATATTAAAACTTGATAATAACATAGTAAACCTATTTGGCTTTTATGGTGTACAAATAAATGAACTTGAAGTACAAACAGTAAAAGATTTACCTAATACATATGATGTTAAGATATCTTTCTTGGGTGTATTCAAGCCACCAGAGAATTTCCAAAGTATATCAAAAATATATTCAGAACAGTTAGATGACCCTGATGCTGGACTTATAGAAGATACAGAATCTGGTCGTTGGTTTAGTTTCCCTAATGTAGATGTAAGTGGAAGAACACAGGATATTGATGATTACCTAAAACTTAAAGAACAGTTAAAGTATATAAACTTGTATCCCGATTTATATCTACCTAAGTATTCAGAGTTACCTGTAGAATCAGATTTATATGAGGAGAATAGTGATGTATTTGTCGACCCTGATTTCTATACATTAAGTAAGAGTAATTTATTTGTTAAGAAAACACTTAATGTATTAGAAGGATTTGAATCTGAAGTTAATACTCAGGATTCTAGTGGTAATTATATAAAAGCATTAGTGGATGAACTAGGTAATGTTGATTTATCTAATATGGAAAACCTTACTGGTAATGATGAAGAACTTGAAATAGATGGTTTGGATAATGATAAGAATACTAAAGAAAAAGAAACTTACAAAAATAACAATTCAGTTAAAAAGTTATATAGAATAATGAGTAATAAAATAAACTCAAACGAATTCGAGGTAAGAGATAATACAGACTATAGTATAAGAGATACTATAAATGTATTTCAAAGACACAATCATACTTATTATAATGGATACGATATATCAAATACTATCGTAGATAATAGAGGACAGGATACAGTAGCAGTATTTATAGCAGCTAACTGGTCACAAAATCAAGAAGTAAATGATATAGAAGGACCAAGAGTATTATTTGATAAAGATGGTAATCCTTTACCCAGCAGTGATTTAAATAATGCTGAATTTCTAGGTTTACCTCTGACAAGAAAAGATGTAGTAACAGATGATATGTCTGAATTCTTAAGAAACAGGGGTATAAGTGGCAACACTAGTAATAAAATATATGACTATATGGCTAAAGACCCTAGATTCAATGGTCTTGTACTAGCAAGTGCTGCTCAAAAATACTATTCATATTACAGTGAATACTTAAGCAATTTATCTACTTCAGATATAGCAAAAGAAGTTACTGCTGAAACTGAAATGGATACTATGTTTACAAGTGGTTGGTCTGGTACTAATGCAGAATATACTACTCCTAAAGTTGTAAAAGAAATGATTATGAGTTCAGTACACGAAAATAATCTTGATACTATATTTAAGATAATAAGTTTATTAAATGCTAAAGGTTATAGTATACAGGAAATAGCAGATGGTAATGAAACTACTACAACTATATTAAATAATATGTCTACTTTATATAAAGATTTAGTTAATTCAAATTCTGGTACTATATTACCTATGGATAATTATACAGATGCTGATGAAGATTCATTAAGGTTTCTCGTACAGAAAACAGCACAGGCTATAATGAATAAAGATGATAAAGAAGTATATAATATGGTAAAAACTAATAGTGAAAAAGATACTAAAACACAGGGTAGTACTAAAGAACGTATTATAAACGCTTATAAAGATATGTTAGAGTATGACCAACGTGGCAGGTTATTAAGAGCATTTCCTTCATATTATTTAATGCTTATTGACGAAGGTCATGAAATGTTTATATGGAGTCTACAGGATGTATTTTATCACTATGATGGTGTTAAAAGTATAGATGTTGTAAAGGATAAGGAAAATATAGCTGATGCTGCTTATATAGAATTGTTTAATACTAAAATGAATTTAAGTGACCCTACTGGTGGGTTTGCACAAAAAAATAGTGACCTAGAATTAGTAGATATAATAAAGGATATTATACCTTTTGAAAGTTATGAAATATCAAGGAACAAGAGAGAACAGGAACCAGTCTCTGTACAGCTCAATACAGGTGCTAGGATACATTTACGTATGGGTTATGGTTCAACACCAGCACAACTACCAATAGTCTTTAATGGTACTATTACAGAGATACAGTTAGGACAGGTAGTAAAGTTTGTTGCACAGGGTGATGGAGTAGAATTATCAGACCCTCTTTTAGCTGGACCTAAAGAAATATCTGAAGGTGGTTTATACGAGGGTAATTTACTTACTAAAAGAGCTAATCCACAGGAAATATTATTATCACCACTTACAGATTTAGATGGACTATGGTCTAATATGTGGAGAGGTATTGGTAGGTCAATAGCAGAAGTAGGTTTTGATTCTAATGTAGCACCATTCAACGAAGAGTCAGAATATGGACCTAGTTATATAGGTGCTAATTACAAACCCGACTTTTGGGAAGGACCTATATCAATGAGACAGCCTATGAAAGATGAACAGTTTATGGATTTTATAAGACCTAGTGCTGTTACTTATGAAAGAGCTCAGAATATATATAGTCCTAATTCAAAGAACGGTGGTAATGAAGAGATTAAATTCTCTATGTTTTTGTACGGTAAGACAGTTTATGATGTTTTACAGACCTGTGCTATGACAGTACCTAACTGGATAGGTGATGTTCACCCATTCGGTATAAGAAGGAGTACAATATTTTATGGTCATCCATCATTTGAGTTAGCTTATGATTATAAACGTTTAAGAGAAGATGATACTAGAAATAGTATATATGATAATATGAAACTTAAGGAATTAGAAAGTGGTAAATCTGTAATAGAAGAAGTAAAAACTTACAGACAGTATAAAGTATATGGTAGTTATTCAGATATAATAGCTAATAATATAAGACTATCACAAGAAAATATTGTTACAGCAGTTAAACCTATAATGTATACTAGAGATAAAGAAGAAATAAAAGAATTAGAACCCGTGTTTTTAGATACTGATATTCATACTCAATATCAAACACAGATAACTGTAGATACTGCTATAATAACACCTAACCTTGGTACAAGAGTTTTAGACTGGACAACAAGTGACCAAAATAAACAAAAACGAGCAGCTAAAAACTATTCTATATCTACTATGCAACAACACGTTGATAGTATGTATAGTGGTGAATTGCTAATAATAGGAGACCCTACAGTAAAACCTTACGACCAAGCACATATATATGACTTAGAAAGAAAAATGTCTGGTCCTATAGAAGTAAATCGTGTAACACTAAGTATGGATTCAGAAATAGGTTTTGTAACTTCTATAAATCCTAATCCAGTATCAACAGCTAATAGAGGATTTAAAAAAGATATAAGTAATTACCTTGCTAGTAATCGTGCCTTTAGAAGTATATTCGTACCACACTTCTATTCAAGAATGATGACATCTATTGCTTCATCTATAGTAAGTAATATGGGTTCTACAGCTTTATCTAATGCACTTACTACATACTCTAGAGTAGGTGTTAGTGCAGGTGCTATGCAGATAGGTAAAGTATTATATGGTAGAGCAAGTAGTGTGGTAGGTAGTCTAGCACTACAGGTTAATACTTATATGAAAGATATATCACACGTACTACAACATATGGATGAATACTTTAAGAATATGGTAACAAATCAATACAGTCAATTTGCTGGTGAAACTATAGACTTAATAAGAAAATATTTAAAAGATGTTTATAAAGGTGCTTCACCTTCTGCTTTAAAGAATTATGCTTCCTATATAGCAGGACAGGCTAAGTATCGTGGTTCAGTATATGGTAGTACTAAGTTAGCTTCTATAATAAATAGTACTTTAAATATGGGTTCTATGTTATCTGGTATGCCAGTAACTCTTGTAACAATGGGTGTAGATTTTGTAGTAACTCGTTCCATAATAAGATGGTTAAGAAACGAGAGAGCAGATAATGAAACTATAACAATAATGCCTTTAAGCGTTAATGGTGAAGAATTTACAGCTGGTATAAATGGACATCAAGGTGCAGTATTAAGTGATTCACCTGGATATTTTGATAGAATGTTTAATCATCCAATAGTAAACTTCTTTATAGGTGAAAGTGACCAGCATAAAATAAAGAATTTAATGGAAGATGATTTAGATTCAACAACAGATTTAATGAAAGATATACAGCAGAATACAGCACTTGGTCAGGATGCAGATTATCAAAAATATTACCAGAGAATATTTGGTGAAAATGCTACTGGTAATAGTAGTGAAGAAATAAAAGATATAAAGATGGATAATGAGATGACAGAAATATATGAAGATACTAAAAGAGATTTTATTCTTCCAATAAATTCAGATATAAAATATTACTATAATAGTAAGAACAGTAATAGAAAAGATTCTATAGTGTTTGAAACTTAGGAGGTATTCTTATGCAGGTTAAAGCTATGGCTGATGGTAGTGTGGTTAATATACCAAACGTCAATGCTATAGGTAGAAGTAATAGAAGCTATGATAATGAAAAACTAAATAAAGTAGAAATACAACACGGTGAATATAGGGTATTGTATGGAAATATAAGTTCGGTAAGTAAATATATATCTGAATCAGACCATATAACTAAAGGACAGGTTATAGGTGAAACTATGACCTCTGAAGATTTTTATATAAAAATGGCTAAAAGTGGTGAATCAGTAAATCCCGATAAATATATCGAAGAAGATTTATTAAATAAATTTTCATACAATACCAATCGGGATACTTGGGAAAACAATGTAAGGTCATACAGTATATATGATTTCAATAAGAAATATTTTAAAGATTTTGAAAACTTACGTGTACATAGTGATTTATATGATATATTAGATGATATAAAAAACGATAAGTCTAATAGTTGGCATAGTGATGAAATAGTATTTATAGGTAATAATAACTTATATGATTCAGATATATTTGATATAAAAAATATAAGTGTCAATGAAGAAAAGAATATACTGGCAAGTATAGCAGCTTATATAAAGTTTGATAAAGATATGAATAAAGGTACTTATATTAACAAATACTTTAGGGAACTTGTTGACCTTTTAAATATGAATGGTATAACCTCTATAATTATTCATAATGAAGGGATTTATTTTGATATAGGACCTACTCAATTAATAAACAATAAATCTGATTTAGATAATCCTTTTGATAAACTTCCAGGTGGTTTCAGAAAGCATAATGAACAAAGTAAATATAAAGAAACTAAACAAGGAAATAATAACTACAGTGATATACACAATAAAAATAAAGTAAAATCTCTTGCAAGAGTTATAACTGGTGAAGCAAGAGGTGAAAAACTTGTAGGTCAGATAGCAGTAGGTGCAGTAGTATTAAATAGATTAGAAGATGATAGATTTCCTAACACAATAGATAAAGTAATAACTCAAGATAGACAGTTTAGTTCAGTTGCTAATGGACAGATAAATATAGAACCTGGTGAAGAACAGATTAAAGCAGCTAGGCAGGCACTTGCAGGTATAGACCCCACTAATGGTGCAATATATTTTTATAATCCAGATATAGCAACTAACAGAGATTTTATGGATTTTATGGATACACTAGATAATAAGATAACTATTGGAAACCACGTCTTTGGTAAAAATTAAGGTGGTGTTTAAATGTCTGAAAAGGTTAAGAAAGCACTAAAAGAAAATATAGTACAGCCAGAATTAAAGAAAGTAAAGAAAGAATCTAATGGTAAAGTACTTAAAGTATACGATAAACCTAAAGATAATGAAGATATAGAAAATAGATATAATAGAAACTATGCTGATGTTGAGGTTTTGGAAACAGAAACTGGTCGTAAAGTAACAATGACTAAAGTACCTATAGTACACGGTTCTGTTACCAGCAATATAGACGGTAGGCATATACAAAAAGGTGATGATGTAGTAATAAATTATGTAGGTGGTAATCCAGCTTACCCTCAAATAATAGGTAGAAACTATGGAGTACCACAGAAAAGACACGATGAAATGATGAATGATAAGGGGGTGTTTGTAGCTGATGCGTATGGATACTTCGGGTAATAAAACAAGTTGGAGAGATAGAATAAATAAACTTAAAGAACCTTTTAATCCAGAGTTAGAAATAGAGAAAGAAAAACAGCCTAGTCCTACAGACGTTAGGATAAACCATCCTGAAAATGGTTCTAACATAGCTATAAAAGATAACGGTACTATACAATTTTTTGCTGGTGATGATATAGGTATAAAGATAGACCCTAATTCAGATTCAATACAGTTTATGGGTGGTAAAGCTTTATTTAAAAATGATTACATAAATTTTAACACCTCTGATAAAGGCTTGAGGTGGAATTACACGCCTTTCAATAGAGCATTGGCTAACCCTTGGGTAGAAGTTTTAACTACTATACCA
>JGI1684J13235_1000161_pt1 | contig 24932 bp, 23 predicted proteins | sample PonA232FremontCA_2_FD_13235 | JGI IMG/M metagenome (IMG submission 13235) | reverse complement strand
CTGCACAATGGTCGTGGGCAGGGACAAGCCGATAAACGCGCCGAGAATGGCGAATGTCGAGGCGATCAGGGCCACCGGCAGGGCGAGGCGCAAGCTGGCCAGACCGCGCCGCAGCAATCCCGGGCCCGCCATGAGCGCTCCTGCCAGGGCCACGAAAAGCCCGGCACCGCGGACGAAGTCCAGATGGAAGGGGAAGAAGGCGCTCACCAGAGGCACGTAGAGCACCCCGCCGCCCACGCCGGCCAGCACGGCCAGGATGCCCAGAACAAAACAGAACACAAGGAGCACCAGCGGCCAGAACCACCAGGGCCAGTCACCTCCCCCGCCGGCGGCGGCAGCCGATTCCGCGGCCGCGTAAACCGGCGAGGTGAAGAGCACAAGGCTCAGCCAGAGAAAGACAGGTGTCACCCTTCGCGACAACCGCATGAACATAGGACCCTCCTCAGGTTTGTCATCCCCTCTCGACGATTTTGTGAAATTATACACAAGACCAAGTGAACAGATACTAGTTTTTCCGCGTCTTGTCAAAACACAATCTCGCCTTGAGCCGTGGCGGCGGCAAGGCCGTGAACCGAAAAGAGACACCCCTGGGGCTCGGGATAGGGGAACAGGAGAAAGAAGGCCCCGGCGCCCGGAAACAGTGAAGCGAGGCGCCGGGGCCTTTGTGACATCGTGAACACGGCGGGGTGGAGATGGGGATCAGCCCACGCTGTGGGTGAAGGTCTGGAAGTGATGGTCCACCAGCATGGAGGTCTTGACCACTCCCTGCTCCTCGCGTGTGGAAATGAAGTCGAGGTAGTGGGTCTTGCCGTACTCGTCGAAGACAGTGACCCTGGTGCCGTCCTCGAAGCCCCCCTGCTTGAACCAGACATCCGGGGGCAGGAGCCAGGTCTTGCCGTAGGTCTCCCGGAATCGGAAATAGCCTACCGCATCGCGGGGAAACTGGAGGTAGAGGCTCAGCTCGTCCTCGGTCGCGCTCCGTCCCAGGGCCTTTTCCAGCTCCTGGCTCTTCTGGTCCAGGTCCACGTCCTGCGGGCTCCACATGCCGCCCTCCTCCTCCAGGATCCGGTCCCAAGGCTTTCCGTCGCGGCGCCGGTGCTCCAGGACCTTCTCCATGATCCAGTCCGGAGGGCGATGGAAGGGGAAGGGACCGTAGCGTCCGAGCAGGAGCCGCTTCAAGTCGTCCGTGGGCTGCTCGAAGCGGCCGTAGAGGACGTTGTTCACCGCGGTGGCCCAGAGGATCTGGCTTCCGGGGGTGACGGACCATATCTCCCCGAATTCCCTGTTGATAACCGCCAGCTCCTCCGTGACCTCGTGGATCCGTTCCAGAAGGCCCAGCTTTTCCGCCTGCTCGAAGGCGATGCTCGCCGCCCCGCCTGTGAGCTTGTGGCGCTTCACCGTGGGGTCGAAGGCCTTGAACGGGGTCTCGAAGCGCTCGTAATGGCGCCGTTCCTTGCGGATCTGGTCCGAGGCATCCAGCAGGGGCTGCACCTTGATCCCGGCGGCATGGTACCCGTATTCGTTCAGGATCTGGATCAGGCTGAGCGCCGGAGCCTGGGAGTAGACCCCGCCCCAGCCATGATCCGCTGCCTCCACGATCTTGGCACCGCCTTCAACCGCCCCGATCATGCGGGCCAGATCGTTGCCGTCGGTGTTGTGCCCGTGGTAGGCCAGGATCAAATCGGGGAATCGAGTGCGGATGGCCCGGAAGAGCTCCTCGATGCGCTTGGGGGTCCCCACAGCGGAGTGGTTCTTCAGGCTCAGGATGATGTTTCGTCCGAAGGTGTCCAGGATCTCCTTGACCTTGGCCAGATAGAAGGCATCGGTGTGGTTCTCCCCGGTGTTGAAGCAGAGGCTGGGCATGAGGAGCTTGCCCTGCTTCTGGACCTCTTCGCCCACGACGCGCATGTTGGGGATGTGATTGAGAAAGTCGTACACCCGCCAGACGTCCACATACCGGGCGAAGCGCCGGACCACGTGGCGCTGCACGTTGTCCGGATAGGGACGGTACCCGAAGAGATTGCGGCCCCGGCAGCAGACCTGGAGCATGGTCCGGGGCATGGACCTCTTGACCAGGCGCAGCTTTTCCAGGGGGTCGATCTGCTTGTACATGAGATCCATGTGCACCGCAGCGCCGCCCGAGATCTCGAAGGCGAAGAACCCGGCCTCATCGCGGTACGGGGACACCTTGAGCGTGGTATGGGGCAGGATGCGGCACTTGAAGTCGGACTGGGACACATCCCTCTCGTTGTTGGTCAGGAAATACCCCGGGGTCTGTGCCACATGCTCCAGGATCGCGGACAGGCTCATATCCGAGGTCAATCGTTCCGAGGCTGCTGCCATGCGTTCACCTTTTTTCGCATTTCCCCGAAGCCCCTCCGGATCCGGACGACGATCCCAAGGGCAGCGGATGTTTCCGTCTTATTCCGAGCCGGATCCAGGCCTGACCCAGCCCCATCAATCTGGCGAAATGCTCCAAGGAGCAATCACAGGCCAGATCATTTGAGCCGAATTCTACACCACATTCAAGCCGCTGTCCACGCTCCCTCCATGGCCCCGGGCGAACCGCATCGCCTCGCATTTTCCCGCTTCCTCGTGTCCGGGCCTGCACGGAAATGAAGGACACTCGAATCTGTGATCAGCCCCTGAGGGGCCTTCTGGAGGGTCGTCCTATCGCCAGGGAGTGAGGATTTCGTGGCCCTGGGCTGTCACCGCTATCGTCTTCTCGAACTGAGCGGACAAGGAACCGTCCCTGGTCACCGCGGTCCATTTGTCCTCCAGCACCCGCAGCTCCTTACCCCCCAGATTGATCATGGGCTCCACAGTGAAAACCATTCCCGGAACCAGAATGATGCCCTTGCCCTTCTGCCCGAAGTGGGGGACCTGGGGTGGCTCGTGGAACTCGAAGCCCACGCCGTGCCCCACCATTTCCCGAACCACGGAGCAGCCCCGACCCTCGGCGTAGCTCTGGATGGCCCATCCGATATCCCCCACGGTATTTCCCGGGGCGACCTGTTCCAGGCCCTGCTCCAAGCTGCGGCGAGCCACGTCCACGAGCCCGGCCGCCTCAGGGCTCACCTCTCCCACCTGGAAGGTCTTGCTCGCGTCCGCGTAGTATCCGTGCAGCCTGGAGGTCACGTCCACATTGACGATATCCCCCTCGCGGAGCTGATATTCCCCGGGGATTCCGTGGCAGATGACCTCATTCACCGAAATACAGACGCTCTTGGGAAATCCGCTGTAGTTCAGCGGAGCGGGGACCGCGCCGTTGTCCACGGTGAACTCGTGGACCCGCTGGTTGATGAGATCCGTGCTCACTCCGGGACGCACCAGATCGGCCACCAGGTCCAGGGTCCGCACCACCAGCTCCCCTGCCCGACGAATGCCCTCAACGTCCTGTTCCTCCTTGAGCCGGATGTTGTATCGCTTGGAGTAGAGCTCCTTGAGGTTCTGCTGGCTCTCCTGCTGCTCCTTCATGCAGCACTTCTTGTATTTCTTGCCGCTGCCGCAGGGACAGGGATCGTTGCGTCCTATCTTCACCCTCGCCTCCTTGCCTTATTTCCTGACTGGGAATCCGTAACTCGTAACAGGCTCGTTTGCATAGGGAAACGAGCTCGCGTCGCGCTTTCGCAAAAAGAAGCACAAAAGCTGGCCGCTGTCTGCCACGCCCATAGTCTTGAACCTAAATCGGTGGTATCCTATTTTGAAGAGCACTTCAAACCATGCGTATCGACTGTCATTTGCACACCGCCCGCTATTCCCCCTGCTCCAGGCTGGAACCGTTCACCGCGTGCCAGAGGGCCCTGGAACGGGGGCTGGACGCGGTGGTGATCACGGAACATCAGCGCCAGTGGCCCGCGGACGAGCTTGCCGACCTGAGGCGACGATTCCCTGATTTGTCCCTGTTCAACGGGTTCGAGGCAACCCTGGAAAACGGAGTGGACCTGGTGGTCCTGACAGAGGACAGGGGCATCGAGGTCCCCTTCGGTCTCAGCCCGGAACGATTCTTCGCCTCGGACTGGCTCGACCCGGAGGGGAGCTATTTCTTCATCGCCCATCTGTTCCGCTGGAGCACTCATCCCCCCCACGGCCTGGAACATCTCCTCCCCTTCATCCACGGCCTGGAGATGAACTCCGTGAATATCCTCAGAGGCCAGTTCCGGATCCGGCAAGGCCGCTACGCGCCCAAGGCCGAGGCAGTCTATGAGCGGACCCGCGACCGGAACGGCCTGCAGGGGATCTACAACAGCGATGCCCACGAGCCCGAAGCTGTGGGGAGTATCGCCAACCATATCCCCTGCCCCAGGCCCCCGGCTTCGGAAGCCGAGCTCGCCTCCCTGCTCAAGCGGAGCAACGCTGAGGAACACCAAGACCCCGAGCTGCTGCGGAATCTGCTTACAACCCGGCATCCCCTATAGCTGCTGGATGAGGTAAAGGTGCAGCGGCAGCCGGCTCCTCATCTTGAGGGGATGGAGCAAGCGTATGTGCTCCCGCTTTCTCCCCCCGCGCAAGGGCGAGAGGTACACCGTTCCCTTGCTCTGGAATCGCTCCGGACCCCTGGCGAGAAGGTCCTCCAGCTTCTTCCAATGGGTCCGGGGCAAATCCGGGTCCACCACGAAATTGGCGCTTATCTCCACGCGCTCGTAGCGCTGGTTGATATCGAGCATGCGGCGAAAGGCCTCTTCCACCTCCTCCGCCCGGACAGGCTTGCCCAATTCGTTCAGCGTGGCCTGGTCCCCGGATTCCAGCCCGATATTGACATAGGTCCGGCAGGGAAGTCTGGCCAGACCGCGCCACAGGCCATTGGAAGCACCGAGCAGGGAATGCACGCTTCCGAAGAGGAAGAGAAAGCGGCCCCGCAGAGGGGAATCCCGCAAAGCGTCGAGACACATCCTTGCCACGTCGAGCACGGGTTCTTCTCCGGCGTGGAGGGCATCGTCCTGACCCAGAAACGCGGCGTTGAGATTGACCACATCCTGGCCCAGAAGACGCTGCACATCCCGCAGCTGCCGGCGCACCTCGGCCCCGGAGCGGCTCCGGAAGACACGCCCCGATTTCACCCGGCAAAAGGAGCAATTGTACAGGCATCCCTCCGCCAGGATCAAGGGAAGCACTTCGTAATCCACATGGCGGGTGTCCGGCGGAAGAACCCGGATTCGATCCCCGAGAACGCGCCACAGCTCCCGGGCCGTCTTCTCCTGGGCCACCTCTCCCCTCTCCTGCAGACGATGCAGGAAACGGGTTATCCGGGCCGGCGCTCCCGGTTCCAGATGACGCTGTGCCAGGAAGGGGGCTTCCTTCCACGTCTCCAGGGCCCTTTGCACCTCCTGTTCGGCAAAGGGATCCACGTCCCACAGGGAATTGCTGGCATAGCGAAAACAGGGCAGGTAGTATTCCCCCAGCCAGTCGAAGAGATCCTCGGTATAGCGACCGGAGAAATAATAGATCCAGGTGTTGCCCCGGGTCCGCTTGAGCCATTCCGAGGGATGGGGCCAGTCCCTGCTCCGGCCCCGGATGTACTTGATGTCACCGTTTGGGTCGTAGAACAGCTCGAAGCCGGGCAGGGTCAGCTTATGGTAGGTCCCCACCAGGATGGGGTAGCTCACTTTCCCATGGCTCAGCTCGCCCTGTTTGTCCAGCTCGATGGCGACATCACCGCTTTGATAGAGCACTGCCCTTCTCCTTGCCGCACAACGCCCTCGACATCAACTCGAGTGGCGGATTGACTCAGGGGAGATGAGATCGTACAAAAAGATCCTTTCCGTGCCAAGACACGAAATCGCCTTGATCATCCAGAACAGGCAGGACCAAGGGAGCAGCACCGGTGGAAACCATGAGCCCCAGGAGCCGGAGCTACGCGGATGTATTGCAGGACCTCTACGGCCTGCAGAAATACGGAATCAAATTCGGCCTGTCCCAGACCGCCAATCTGCTCTCCGGACTGGGCGACCCCCACCTGGGCCGGAGCTTCATCCACGTGGGCGGCAGCAACGGGAAGGGCTCGGTTGCCTGCCTCCTGGAAAGCGCCCTTCGGCACTGCGGCTATCGCACCGGCTTGTTCACCTCCCCCCATCTGGTCCATTTCAACGAACGGTTCCGCATCAACGGCCAGCCCATACCCCCCGAAGAAATCGTCCAGCTCCACCACGAGCTCCGGGAGGCGATGGACGAACGCGAGCCACCCACATTCTTCGAGGCGGTCACCGCCATGGCCCTGGCCTGCTTTCAAAGGCGCGACACGGACATCGACATCATCGAGGTGGGCATGGGCGGACGCCTGGACGCCACGAACCTCATCACCCCCCTTGTGTCGGTTATCACCAACATCAGCCTGGAGCACAGGGAATTCCTCGGGGATACCCTGCTCGAGGTGGCTCGGGAGAAAGCCGGAATCATCAAGGAAGGGGTGCCACTGCTCACCGCCGCCACCGATCCCGACGTGCTCGACCTATTTCTGCGGACCTGCCGCGAGGCCAACGCGACGGAATATCGCCTGAACCGGGATTTTTCCTACCGCGATCAGGGAACGGGCCTTCGCTTCAGCGGAAGGCATATGGTCCAGGACCACGTGCAAAGCGGCCTGCGCGGACGGCACCAGAGGCACAACACCGCGCTGGCCCTGGCGGCTCTGGACATCCTCCAGGGGCAGGGCTGGCCCCTGTCCGGCGAAGGCGTGGCCCAGGGCCTTGCCCGGGCCAACTGGCCCGGGCGCCTGCACCAGGTCTGCGACTCCCCCCGCGTAATCGTGGACGGAGCGCACAATCCCTCGGCCATGCAGGAGCTGGCCCAAAGCATCCGGGAGGAGCTGGACTACTCCCGGCTCATCCTGGTAACCGGAATCATGGAGGACAAGGACGCTTCGGCCATGCTGGGCGCGATATTGCCCCTGACCGATCGTATTTTCTTCACCCGGCCGAAATACCCCCGGGCCATGGACCCCAGCACCCTTTGCGATCGAGCTCCCGGCTCCCTCCCGGAACACGAGATCCACTCCTCCCTGCCCCGCGCCCTGGAACGGGCCCAAGCCGCTGCCGGAACCAAGGACCTCGTCCTGGTCTGCGGCTCCCTCTTCACCGTGGGAGAGGCCCTGTCCCACCTGGACCCCCAATCCTACCCCCCGGAGTCCTAGCCCAGCCGAAAGGCCTCTTCCTACGCCTGCCATTCCCGAGCCGCCAAGGCCAGAACCTTGTCGTTTGAGCCAGGGCCTAACATTTTTTTGTCCCCCTGTTGACACCATCCGCTTACCCGGATATATTAATAGAAAATGGTTATTATTTCAGGGATCTCCTGGGAGTCATCTCTCCTTGGACGCCTCAACGGATGATATCGCCCAGCTGAAGACGTATTCGGCATTGCCTGAAAGACGCGTTCTCCGAAAACAAAGCATAACTGAGGCATTTATATATGGATATTGAAAACATGGAGACCCTGCTCAAGGCGCTGTCCGAGCGCACCAGGCTCCGCATTCTGGCCCTGCTGACAGAGAGCGAGCTGCGGGTCTGCGACATGATGGCCGCCTTGAATATGCCCCAATCCACTGTTTCCAGGCACTTGTCCTATTTGAAGAACGCTCGCTGGATCCAGTCCAGGCGCAAGGGGGCCTGGATGTACTACCGGCTCGTGAGAAGCGAATCCGCCTTGCAGCAGAAACTCTGGAACATGCTGGACAAATACCTGCACCAATTGCCGGAAGTCCGCAACGACCTGCGCATGCTCCGGAGCTATCTGGCGCAAAGAAGCCCCCGTTCGGCCTAGCCGGTGTCAAGCTCACACAGGGCCTCGGCTTCACGCGATGCATCGCAGCGGAAATCGGGCGGAAAAAGCCCGTAGCTCGTTTTGGAATGGAAACGAGCTCAAGCGGACCCTACATCAAGACAGGATCAACAAGGCAAGTGCAATAGAGGAGGAGGGTTATGTTATTCGAAAGAAGCCCCAAGACGGGCGAGCAAAAGACTGAAGAGGCGAGCGAGCTCCCAATTTCCACGCGAAGCGTATGCCCTGAATGCAGCAAGATCGTGGAGGCTCAGCTCTACAACCGGGAGGGCCAGATCTGGATGCACAAGGCCTGCGACGAGCACGGATCCTTCAACGAGCTGATCTGCAGCGATACGGAATTCTTCCTGCTGCGCCGCAGGCGGCATTTCGAGCTGTGCAGCCCCATGCACAATCCCCAGACCAGCTCCCACGGCAACTGCCCGCACGACTGCGGCATCTGCAATCAACACCAATCCAGCCCGTGCCTGGTCAATATCGATCTCACCAACCGCTGCAACCTGAACTGTCCCATTTGCTTCGCAAACGCCAATGCCAGCGGGCGCCTTTTCGAGATGAGCCTGGATCAACTCGGGGACATCCTGGACCGAGTCATGGGTATTGAACCCTATCCTCCCTTGAGCGTTCAGTACGCCGGAGGAGAGCCCACGGTACACCCCCAGTTCCTGGAGGCGGTCAAGATGGCCAAGGACAAGGGAGTGCTCGACCTCCAGGCGGCAAGCAACGGGATCCTCTTCGCCAAGAAGCCGGATTTCGCCAAACGGGCCGCGGATGCCGGCCTGGATGTGGTCTACCTCCAGTTCGACGGCATGACCGACGACATCTACAAGCAATCCCGAGGGCGCGAGCTCTTCGATCTCAAGATGCAGGCCATTGAAAACATGAAACAGGCCGGGATCATGGTGACCCTGGTCCCGACCATCGTCCGAGGGCTCAACGATCATCAGCTGGGGGACATCCTGAAATTCGCCATCAACAACACGGATGTGGTCACAGCCCTCAGCTTCCAGCCGGTTTCCATCACCGGCCGGATCGACGAGAGCAAGCGGCTGGAGATGCGCTACACCATGGCGGACATGGCCAGGGATCTCCAGGAACAGACCGGAATCCTGGACAAGTACCAGGACTGGCACCCCTTTTCCGTGATCTCACCGGTGAGCCGGCTTTTGGAGGACATGACCGGAACGCCCAAGATCTACTTCTCCTGCCACCCCCATTGCGGAGCTGCGAGCTACCTCGTGGTGGACAGATACAGCGGAGAGGCGGTGCCCATCACCCAGTTCATCGATCTGGAAGGGGCGATGAACGACCTGAACAAGGAGGCAGAATCCCTGGAGAACCATTCCGCCTGGCGCAAGAAGCTGACCCGATTCCAGCTCTGGCGCAAGCTGAAAAAGCACTATATCGCGGAGAACGCTCCCGAGGGCATCGATTTCGACTCCCTGGTCGACTTCGTGAACACCTTCCTCGAGGCCGAGCCCAGCCACAACAACCGGCAAAAGGGACACATCTACCACAAGATCGGGGACCGCTACCACGTGCTCCTTTTGGCGGCGATGCACTTCCAGGACAACTACAACTTCGAGCTGGACCGGGTGAAGCACTGCGTGATCCACTACGGCAGCCCGGACGGCCGTCTCTACCCCTTCTGCACCTGGAACAGCGGCCCCTGTCACCGCGTCAAGGTGGAGGAGCAGTTCTCCACGCCCCTGACCTAGCCGCTTCCCCGTCGGGCCCGGAAACAACCGGGCCCGACGGGACACATCCTCGATCCCGTTTGCCCGAAATAGTCTCCGCTGGCGGCGTCCCTGTCGCAGAGGCGGGACATCGTGGGGAAGACATCATGTCGCGCCCACGGTGTCCCGCCACAGGTGCCGTGCCTCGTAGCTGAACATATAGTCCCGCAGGGCCTGGGGCCATGGACGGGGCTTCTGGCCCATCATCCGAGTGGAATGGGAAATGTCCAGCACATGGTGGGATGGCCTCATGGCACGCTTCAAGGCCCGATCCGAGGAAACAGGCTCGACCTTGACGTTGTATTCCGTGGCTGCCAGGGCCTCTGCCGCAAGCTCGCACCAGCTCGCCCTGCCGCTGTTGCTCAGGTGATAGATGCCCGTGGCCCCTTGCCGCATGAGCTTATGGGCATGGTGGGCCAGATCCAGGGTATAGGTGGGGAGCCGATGGCATCGTGCGCCACTGACAGGACCCGCTCCGTCCTGGCCCGCTCCAGGAGGGTGCGAACGAAATTGCCGCCCCAGGGACCGAAGAGCCAGGAGGTCCGGATGATCAACGAGGCCTCGGGCGCGGATTCCATGATAGCGCGCTCTCCGGCAAGCTTGCTCGCCCCGAGGACACAGTCCGGTTTGGCCCTGTCCCCAGGCGAATACGGGGCCCGCTTCTCTCCGTCGAAGACAAGGGCGCTGCTGAAGTGCACCAGATACATCCCGTTCACGCGGGCCATATCCGCCAAGCACCGCGGCAGGCCGGCATTGAGTGCGTAGGCCGCATCCGGATCGCGTTCCGCAGCCAGGTCATCCGTACAGGCCATCGCGTTGACCAGCCAGTCCGGGCGCCAGCGCTGGAGCATCGCCTGAAGGGATTCCCTGCTTGTGGGATCCGTGTCCTCCCGTCCCTGAACAGCCACGCGGCAGCCGCAATCCCGAAAGACCTTGGCCGCGGCCTGACCCAGCAGGCCCTTCCTGGCACCCAGCACGAGCACAAGGGGGCCTTCCCCGGCCGCAATGGTGTCCCGTTTCATCCTGTCCCTCCCCATACAGGCTCTCTCCGGGGGGCGGACCGCTTCCGAAGGACAGGCTTTATACCTCCAACACCATCTTCGCGTCAATGAGCCTTTTTATTTTTTTAACTCACTGCCAAATATGGCGATCAAAGCAAAACACCTGGGTCGCAGGTGCCTTTGAGCCGTGTCTGCGGGAGGGAATCGCCAAGGAGCGGCGATCCCGGTGATCCGGGAAAAGCAGAGGAGACAAATCCAGCCTCTGGCGAAGGCCTTCTCCCCTTGTCAGAACAAAGCTTTTGGGCTAGTATTGGGCTCGCATTCGGGCGGTTAACTCAGAGGTCAGAGTGCCACCTTCACACGGTGGAAGTCCGGGGTTCAAATCCCTGACCGCCCACTTCCCAAGGTCCGGCGAGGGCGGAATTCGTGCCGCAGATGCCTATATCCGCCCTCCCGGCCCGACCGTTCCCATCCGACCCCTCGCAGCGCATGCAAATCGCCCTGTATCAACCGGAAATCCCTCCCAACACCGGGAATATCGGTCGAATCTGCGCCGCGACCCAAACCCGTCTGCACCTCATCGGCCCCCTGGGCTTCAGTCTTGAGGACAAATACCTCAGACGCGCGGGGCTGGACTACTGGCCCCATCTCGATCTCGTTGTATGGCAGAGCTGGAGCGATTTCGCCCAAGGCCCCGGCAGTCGGCGCACCCTTGTCCTGGCCGGAAGCAAGTTCGCTCCCTCGCTCTACGCCCGCGCCTTCCAGGGAGAGGAAGTGCTCCTCTTCGGCCCCGAATCCCGGGGCCTGCCGGACTGGCTTGTCCAAAAGCACCCCCGTGCCTGCATCCGCATTCCCATCTGGGGCGGCGTCCGCAGCCTCAATCTGGCCAATGCGGTTTCGGTCTGTCTCTACGAGGCCTATCGACAAACCCGGGATCTGACTGAGCTGTAACATGCATCCACTCCTGCCCCCCTTCGCCGTGGCCCTGGACTTCTGCTTCCGTGACGCCGAGCCCTGGCCGCATCCGGTTCGGCTGATCGGCCTATTCCTGGACCACCTGGAGCAGCGGGCCAGACAACAGGCCCGGATTTCCCTGTTCGTGGCCGGATGGATCAGCTTGGGTCTTCTCTGCCTGGCAACGGGAACGATCACCTGGATCGCGATCAACATCCCCTTGCTCGGCCCGCTCATCGCCCTGTATCTCGCCTATTCCGGCCTCTCCCTCGCCGGTCTGCTCGCCTCCGCCAGGCATATCATCAACCTGATGGACGCCGGCAGGGAGAGCGAGGCCAAGAGCAGCCTGGGAATGCTCGTCTCCAGGGACACGTCGCTCCTGGACAGGCAAGGGGTGTACAAGACACTCGCCGAGACGGTGAGCGAAAACGTCAACGACGGGTTCGTCGCGCCCATGTTCTATCTTCTTCTCGGCGGGCCGGTGCTCTTGTGGATCTACAAGGCGATCAGCACCATGGACTCCATGTGGGGCTATACCACAACCAAGTGGCACCAGCTGGGTCGCGCGGGAGCCAGGACCGAGGACATCCTCTCCGCTGTTCCCGCTCGGATCACCTATCTTTTGACCGTGCTCGCCGCTTTCCTTTTGAGGCTTTCCTGGCGCGAGGCGCTGCTTCAGGCACCGCGCCAGGCCAAACGCATGAAAAGCCCCAACGCGGGCTGGCCCATGGCCGCCTGCGCCTGGGCCGTGGGGGCGGAAATGGGGGGAGAGGCGCTCTATTTCGGGCAGGTCCGGGAAAAGCCCCGGCTGGGGCCCTCGGGGGAAGGTTGGGACAAAAGGGCCATCCAGAGCCTGTTCCGGCTGACCCTGACCCTTGGCCTCGTTTGGACCGTACTGGGGAGCGCCGTGCTCTGGATGGCTTGGTAGCGACCGCGCAGGCCGGAATGTTTCACCCTGTTTGCGGGAATCAGTTCACCACCTCCAGCCGGCTGAAGAAGTAGGCGATCTCGCCTGCCGCGTTCTCCGGGCTGTCCGAGCCGTGCACGGAATTCTTCTCGATGTCCAGGGCATAGTCCTTGCGGATGGTCCCCGCTTCCGCCTCCTCGGGCTTCGTTGCGCCCATGAGATCGCGATAGGCGGCAACCGCGCTCTCCCCTTCCAGCACGGCCACCACAGCCGGACCGGAGCTCATGTAATCCGTCAGGGAGTCGTAAAAGGGCTTGTCCGCATGGACCGCGTAAAAGCCCTTGGCCTGTTCCTTGCCCATATGCACCATCTTCAGCGCCCTGACCCGCAGGCCAGCGGCCTCGATGCGCCCCAGGATCTCACCCGTCAGATTCCGCTGAATCGCGTCCGGCTTAATAATCGCCAGTGTCTGCTGTGTCATCTGCCTTTCTCCTTGTTGCTTGAAGATCGTTTTGTGCCCGAACAAGACGGCTCAGGCGACAGAGCCGAACACTGCCGTCCTTCTCCGCGAGCCACTGCCGCAGGGCCTCAACGGTCTGGGGATAGGGGTGGCCGCTGACCACCGCGTGGCCGGATTCCCGGGCCAAATGCTCCGCCTTGCGCAACTGATAGCGGATATGCTCCACATTCTTTTTATTGTCCAGAAAAATGTCGCGCTTGATCGTCCGCACACCAAGGCGGGAAGCCAGTTCCGCACCCACGCTGTCCGGGCTGGTCAGGCTGTCCATATAGAACAGGCCGCGGCGGCGCAGGACGTTGAGTACCTCCCGCATGGGGGCTCTCGCAGCGGTAAACCGAGAGCCCATGTGATTGTTCACTCCCACCAGGCCTGGAATCTGTTCCAGGTCCCGTTTGAGCACGGACCGAATGCGCTCCCGTTCCATGCTCACGAACAGGGCCCCCGGGCCGGGGTCCGTGTCCGGGTAGCCCTTGGGCTCCATGGGCAGGTGCAGGAGCACATCCGCCCCGTGGCTTCGGGCCGCGCTGGTCACCTCCTTGGCATAGGGAGCGCGGGGAAGAACGGAAAGAGCGATATCCCCTCCGGACAGGCGGAGCAGCTCCTTGGCCCGCGACAGGCTGTTGCCCATGTCATCCACGACAAGGGCGATTCGCGGGCCGTCGCCGAGCTCGGGAAGCTCTTCCCCGTCCTTGGCTCCGGGCAGGACGATACGGTGGGTCACGGTGCCCTTCAGGCGCACTCGCCAGTTCCGGGGGGCTCGGGGCACCGATTCCAGGACCGCATCCGAGACCCTTTCCCTGAGGACCCCCTCCAGCTCCTTCAGAACACTGCGGCCCTTTGGGGGAGAAACACGGAGCTCGATTTCCTGGAAACGGTAATCCTTCCCCCCCTGCTTGCGGTAGTCGATCCGAACATGGCGCAGACTGTCCAGATCAACCCCGAAGTTGGCCAGGCTCTGAACCAGGGCCAGATCGATCCGCTCCACAGCTTGGGTAAAGGGATCGCGCCGCTCCTCGTATTCCCTTTCCTCTTCGGAGGAGGAATCCGGCAGATCCCGCTTGGCGGAATCGTCACCCCTGTTCATGCCGGGGTCGTCTGGTTCCCTCTGTCTCTGCGAGACATCCCTGGAGGACGAGCTCTCCCCAGCCTTCATTGCCTCAGTACGGGAGACCGCCCTGGGATCCTGCGAATCCCGGGGCGGGAGACTCAGTGCCACAAGCAGGCTGAGCCCGGTCAAAACCACCGCCGTGCTAAGGAGAAGAGAACGGAGCCCGACCCGACGCAACAGCCCGGTCGATCCCTTCCCGCCGCCGGACCCCGCTCCTTTGCCGCCTTTCTGCTTTCCCATGCGCTGAGCTGCCCCTCACCACCGATTCGCTCGGCGAAAGCGTGCCATGTCCTGGTTTCCCTGCTCGACCTCAGTGCACTTCCCGGATTCGGGGCAGGTTCTTGACCAGCTCATAGGCCATCCGAAGCTGATTGTCCCCGCGAAGGAGCTCGAGGACCTCCTCCTTTTTCACCTCGCCCTTGGTGTCCTCATCCCGGCTGAGCAGATGGCCCTCAAGGTCCTGTTCGCGCAGCACGGAGCTCTTTTCCTCTCCCTGCTCCTCGTCGCTTCGCAGATAGGGGACGCTGATGTCGGGGATGATTCCGTGGGCCTGGATGGAGTTCCCATTGGGCGTGTAGTATCTAGCGGTCGTGAGCTTGATGCCCCTGTTTTCCTGCAGGGGGATGATCGTCTGGACCGAGCCCTTGCCAAAGCTCTGCTGTCCCACCACAAGGGCCCGTTTATGGTCCTGAAGGGCGCCGGCCACGATCTCGGAGGCCGAAGCCGTCCCGGCGTTCACCAGAACCACCACGGAGCCCTCGAAATCCTGCTCTTGATCTTTTGCCGTAAAGCTCCTCCGGGCCTGCTCCACTCTGCCCTTAGTGTACACGATCTTGCCCTGGCTCAGGAACATGTCCGCAACGGAAACGGCCTGGTCCAGAAGGCCACCCGGATTGTTGCGCAGATCGAGCACGATGCCCTTCCATTTCTCCTCTTTGTTCAAGGCCTTGCGCAAGTCGTCCGTGGTTTTCTGATTGAAGTTGGAAATCCTCGCGTAGATGTACCCCGAGCCGAGATCCTGGGTCGTAACGCTTTCCATGGGGATCACGTCGCGCTCCACAGTGATCGTCACCGGCTCGTTCTCCTCCTCGTGCAGGACGGTGAGATCCACTTCGCTCCCCTTGGGCCCGCGTATCTTGTCCACCGCCTCCCTCATGGTGATGTCCCTGGTCGGCTCCCCGTCGATCTTCAAGATGATGTCCCCTGCCTTGATTCCAGCCTCGTAGGCAGGAGTCCCCTCGATGGGGGAAATCACGGTCAGCCTCCCCTCCCGGATGGTGATCTGGATGCCCACACCGGTGAACTCCCCCTGGGTCTCCACCTCCATTTCCTGGAAGGCGTCCTGATCCATAAAGGCGGAGTGGGGATCCAGATTCTTGAGCATCCCCTGGATCGCGCCCTGGATCAGCTCTTCACGGTCCACCTCCTGCACATAGGACTTTTCCACCATGTCCAGCACGTGACTGAACTGCTTCAAGGAGCCGTAATCGTCATTCGCTCCTGAAGGACTGGGCATGCCTGCCAGACAGAACAAGAGCGCGACAATCCCCACCCAGTTGGCTATACGCATAAAACTCTCCCTGTTGTTTTCGGTCATAGGCACTATCTGGTGCTTGGGCGTAAACTCATCCACCTAGTTTGCCGCTGCAAAATTCTGAAATCCTCATGTATGAATATACACTGCGGTTTCAAAATCCTTTGCTCCTCGTATATGGGCACGTTTACGTCCAATCACGATTTTCTGTCAGGCACAATAGGGCTTGCATTCCTTCCCTTGCTGCCGGGTATCACCCTCTATCGCTCCTCTTGGCCAGCCAGGGCCGTGGATCGATGGGTTGTTGCCCCTGCCGCAGCTCGAAATACAGCCCCGGTCCGTCCAGTTGGGGATAAAACCCTGCCCTGCCGATGGCCTCACCTTTTTCGATCCTTTGTCCCATTTCCACTTGCGAAGAGAGCAGATAGGCATAAAGGGAGTAGTAGTTCTGGCTGTGCAAGATGATAACCACTCGTCCGAAGCCGCGCAACTTGTCGTTGTACACCACTTTGCCCCAGGCCACGGAACGCACTTTTTGCCCCTTCTCCAGGGAAAAGGCCAGTCCATTGCTCGATTCGCTCCCGTCTCCCTCGGCCGAAGCCATCTCCCCTCTGGCGGGCCAGGTCAATCGACCTTTCAGCTGAGCCATGTTCCGCTTCTTGGAGTTCTTGAGGCGATACCGCAGCTCGTCGATGGTCTGGCGCACCCGTTCCAGTTGTTCCCGTTTTGCCAGCTGCTCTGCCCGAACCTCCTGGATCGTATTCAGATAGGAAAGCTTCTGCTCCAGGAGCTCATCCTTGCTCTCCTCTATTTCCGCAGTCCGCTCCGAGATATTCTGTTGCACTCGCCGCAGCCGGCTCAAATTGGTGCTGAGCTTGCTTTGTTCGGCGCTGAGGGAGGCCAGCTTCTCCTGAACCATCCTGTAGACCGAGGCCAGCCAGGTATAGTTGCGGCGGATGTGCTCCAGACCGAGCGCCTCTCCCGGGCCCAGCTCCTTGTTCTTGACGTACAGAGGCCACATGCGGGGGAGCATGTCCCGGATCGCCTGCTTCTTCCGGGCAATACGCCGCATCAGCTGCTTGTTCCGGGTCTGGAGCTCCTTCTCCTTTCCGCGCTTGGCGCGGAGCTTTTTTTCCTGCTCCTCCAGGCGCGAGGTCAGCTTCTTGATCCTGTCCTTGAGACGAGCCAGCTCGGAATAGAGCTTCCTCTTTTTCTGGGAGAGCTCCGAGAGCGATTCCTTCCCCTGCTCCACGCGCTTCTTGTATCGCTCGATCCTCTCCTCAATGGAGGACGGGGCCTCCTGGCCCCTTGCGCTTGCCGCCGGGATCAGATCGATCAGGCACGCTGCCAAGAGAAGCATCGCGATCAGAATGGATATCCCCGGACGGCGTGTCAGGGCGTGCATACAGCCCTTCCTCCCAAACCGGTCCCCAGGGCTTTCCTGGATGGGGAGCCAAGCCCCATCAGGCCCAAACCCCGGACGCGGACTCGCCCTTTATTCCGGAATAAGCGTATAGAGGGCAATCGGAGCACAGGCCGTATTTCTTTCGGCACCACCTCTTGCCCGTGCGGACCAGAAGGGCATGATATTCCTGATACACGGAGACATCCCTGGGCAGGGTCTCCATGAACAGGGATCGCAACTCCTCGTACCCGATATCGGCACGCACCAGAGCGTGTCTGCTGAAAATCCGCACGGTATAGGCGTCGACAACGAAGCTCGGCTTGTGGAAGGCATAGAGGACCATGCTGTCCGCGGTCTCTGCGCCGACACCCTTCACCTGGAGGAGCTTGTTCCGCAGCTCCTCGGTCTCGTGCTGTTCAAGAGCGGAAAGTTGGAACCCAGCCTCGTCGCGCAAGAAAAACAGGAAATTCCGCAGCCGGCTGGCCTTGATCCGATAGTACCCAGCCGGGCGAATGAGCTCCGCCACCCTGTCCCCGTCCGTTTCAAAGAGCTTGAGCGGATCCAGCAGATCCTGCCGAGCCAGATTGGCGATCGCCTTTTCCACGTTGCCCCAGTTGGTGTTCTGGGTCAGGATTGCGCCCACGCAGACCTCGAAGGCCGTTTCTCCGGGCCACCAGTGACTGGGCCCCAGGCTCTCCAGCATGGCGTTGTACATGTTGAGCAGATCGGCAAGTGCGGGCATATGGCGAATTCGGTCTCCTGAAGAATATGGGGCTTTCCCGCGGCAATCCCTTCCGCTGCGACCTCGATCTCCGATCAACCCGGGCACAGCCGAGCATACACCGCGAGGCGAAGCGCTCCACCCGGCGAGCCTCGCCACAGCTCCGATTCATGCCACGTGCTAGATATCGAATAAACGGAAACGCCCAAGTGCGAGGGATAAAACACCCCTCACTCAGTCCCTGCCCCAGATGAGGGCGGACCACTCCTTTTTGCGCCGAACGCTTGGCTCCGGAAGGCCGGCGCGGGAATAGGCCCGGATCACCTCCCCCTCCTGGTGATGGAGCAGGCCGGAGAGAACGAGACTGCCCCCGGGTGCGAGCAATTCGGCCAAAGGATCGGCCATCTCCAGCAGGGGGTCGGCCAGGATATTGGCCAGGATCAGGTCGAATTCCGCCTCGCGGGAAAGGCAGCCCAGATCGCCCACCGCCAGGGCGAAACGCTCCCGCACCTGATTCAGGCCCCTGTTCGTGCGGGCATTGTGAATCGCTATCGCATCGTTGTCCACCCCCAGGGTCCAGGCCCCTGTCGCGGCGCAGGCAATCCCCAGCAGGCCTGACCCCGTCCCCAGATCGAGACAGCGATGGCGGGAAGTGACCCTCTCCAGAGCCAGCAACTCAGCAAGCGCCTCCAGGCAGAGATGGGTCGTGGGGTGGTGACCCGTGCCGAAGGCCATTTCCGGATAGATGAACAGCTGGATCAGGCCCGTTTCCGGGCCGGAAGGATCCCGCCAGGAGGGCAGGACCAGAAATGTATCCGCCACGGAGACGGGGTGAAAGAAGTCGCGCCAGACATGGTGCCACTGCTTGTTCTCCTGCCTCTGGACCCTGGCGCGCAAGTCGGGAAAGGATCCCCGCAGCCTCCGGGCGAGGGATCTGGCCTGTTCGTACTCCGTGCAGTACACGGTCACACCCCCGCTCTCCTCTTGACTCTCCTCCCATCCCCAGCTCACGTTCTCCCACAGGAAACAGGCCACTTCCTCCCGCAGCGCTTGCGGCACGTCACACTCCAGTCGATAGACCCATTCGGACATGGACGATTAGCCTCGGGAAATTCTTGTGATGGAGTTCGGGATTGGCCCGTGGGGGCGAGGAGCAGGGCGCCGGCATTCGCCCCGGCTCGACACGCGCGGAAGCGGGCGGGCGAATCAGGTGTCTTCCGTGGCCTCCAGGGCCTGCTCCAGGGCCCGGGTGAAGCCCTGGATCTCCTCTTCCCCGATGGTGAAGGGGGGCAACAGCCTCAGGGTCGTGCCCTGGACCAGGTTGCAGACATAGCCCCGCTGTAGGAGCGCCTGCCACACCTCCTTGCCGGACCGGGTCAACTCGATACCCAACATCAGCCCCATGCCCCGAAGCTCCCGGATTCTCCCAGGCCACCGCTCCTGCAGATCGCGGAGCAAACGGAAGACCAGATCCTGTTTTTCCCTGTTGCGGCGGCACAGATCGTCCCGCTGCAGAATCTCCAAAACTTTGCTCCCAACCCGGCAAACCAGGGGATTGCCCCCGAAGGTGGCGGCGTGGCTCCCCGGAGCGAATCCCTGGGCCACGCTTTGGCTGGTCAGCATGGCACCCACTGGGAGCCCGTTGCCCAGCCCCTTGGCCACGGTGAACACATCCGGGGTCAGGCCGTAATGCTGATGAGCCCACATGGCTCCGGTGCGGCCCAGACCGGTCTGGACCTCGTCGATCATGAACAAAATGCCCTTCTCCCGGCAGAGCTCCTGCACACCCAGCAAATAGTCCCCGGAAAGGGGGCGCACTCCCCCCTCTCCCTGCACGACCTCCACCATCACCGCCGCGGTCTGTTCCGTGACCGCCTCCCTGAGACTGGCCAGGTCCCCAGGGGGAACCTGGCGAAAGCCTCGGGGAAGGGGATCGAAGCCCTCCTGGACCTTGCTCTGGCCCGTGGCGGTCAGGGTGGCCAGGGTACGTCCGTGGAAGGAGTCCTGGAGGGTAATGACCTCATAGGCGCTGCTGCCGCGCACTTGGCGCATGTAGCGCCTAGCCAGCTTGAAGGCAGCTTCGTTGGCTTCCGCCCCGGAGTTGCAGAAGAAGACCTGATCCAGGGAGCAGGTTGCAGTGAGGGCCCGGGCCAGGTCCAGCTGCTCCCTCTGGTAGAAGAGGTTGCTCACATGGATCAGCTTGTCCGCCTGCTCCTGGATCGCCCGCACCACTTCCGGATGGCTGTGGCCGAGGTTGCACACGGAGATCCCGCTCAGAAAATCGATATACTCCCCGCCCTGCTCGTCCACGAGCCTCGTGTCTCTGGCTCGGGTGATCATCAGGGGATAGCGGGCGTAGGTGGGCACAATCAGCTCTCTGTCCTGCTCCCGGGTTTGTTCGAAACTATCCGTCATAGCAGAAGCATCCCTTGTCTACGTCGTGTTCCATGTGCCTCTCGCCATCGGGATCCTTGTCCGATAAACGGGCTTTTTCAGCCTTCTAGACCCGGGGCCTGGGAAGCAGTCCCGCCGCTTCCGCGATTTCGGGCACCCTGTGCTCCCATTCGATGGCCATGAGGTGGATTCCGGCCACGCTCTTCATCTCTCGGAATTCCTGCATCTGCTCCACAGCGATCCTGATCCCCTCGTCCTTCTGGCTCTTCTTGGGGACCCCTCTCAGGCGCTCGATGATCTCGTCCGGCACGTCCATGCCCGGGACCTTGCTCTGCATGAACTTGGCCATACCCACGCTTTTCATGGGAGTGATCCCGGGCAGGATGTAGGCCTTCTCCGTCAGGCCCATATCCTCGGCCTGCTTGAGCCACTCCCGCATGCGCTGCATATTGAAAACGCACTGGGTCTGAATGAAGTCCACCCCAGCCTCGATCTTCTTGGCCAGCCTGTAAACCCGCCATTCATACGGTTCGGCAAAGGGGTTGGCCGCGGCGCCGATGAACATGGACGGGGGCTGATCGATGTCCGCTCCGCCCTGGAAGGTTCCCTCGTCGCGCATGGCTTTGACCGTGGAGACCAGCTGGATGGAGTCGATGTCGAAGACCCCCTTGGCGTGCGGGTGATCCCCGAACTGCTGATGGTCCCCGGAGAGACAGAGCATGTTCCCGATCCCCAGGGCGGAGGCCCCCAGGATATCCGACTGCATGGCCAGCCGATTCCGGTCCCGGCAGACCATCTGGTACACCGGCTCAAGCCCCTCCTGAAGCATGATCAGGGACGTGGCCCAACTGGACATGCGGACCATGCCGGTCTGATTGTCCGTGATATTGACGGCGTCCACCTTGTCCTTGAGATGGGAAGCCTTCTCCTGCACCGCCTCAACGCTTGTTCCCCTGGGCGGACCCAGCTCGCCGGTCAGGGCGAAATGCCCGGATCGGAGGACCTTTTCCAGATGTGTTCCGCTGTTCATAAGCGCCTTCTCTTGTCTGGTTTGCGAATTTCCATCCGGAAACTCGCTGGCGTTTCCCTCAAGTCGACCTTCCGGACGGGAGCCCGCTCCTGGCCATCACAGGCTCAAGAGGCACATCGCCGGCACGAAGAACAGGGCCATCTCTCGCTTGTTCGGCTCAAACGAGGCCTTGGTCCGGTTCTTTTTCACCAGTCCCAGGTTCTCGAACCCCATGGGATCGAATTGCACCACACTGGAATCATCGATCTTTTCCAGGCAGTCCAAGGTGACCTGTCTGGAAAGCTCGAGCATATCCTGCAGATAATCGCTCTGATCCGGTCCCTCCTTCAGGCCTCGAATAAGCCTTTTTCTCTCCAGGGGATCGCGTTTGGAGATGGAGAGCCCGCCTTTATAGACCATCCTCTTCAGGGAGAAGCTCATCCTGGACTGCCGCAATGTGCGCAACAGGAGCTCGTCAGCCTCCTTCCAGGTGGTCTGGATGATCCTCCGGAGCTGTTTGTTGGAATAGCTCACCTGGCGATCGGCTCGCAATTCCACGGAAACGTGCCCCACTCTCCCTCGCCTCTTGTTCAGCTGAAGCATATTGGGCACATAGTAGTTGTGGGCCACGACATCCGAGGCCAGATGGCTCAGGTATCCCAGGGCATAGGCCCGCAGATCCGGGGCCTCGACCTTGTGCAGGAGACGAAGCCCGGCATCCCAGCTGTGGCAGTGGTTGGGGGTAAGCTCGCGACCCTTGCCCACGAGCATGTCCGCGCTCAAGGTCCCGTAGAGGAAGGCGAACCCGTTCTCCTGGAGCAATTGAGCGGTTGAGGCGGTAAAAAGATGCAGGTTGGTCAGGAAATAGTTTCCCAGGTACAGATGCACTCCGGGACCCCAGGCCAGGGCCTGGTCCGGAAGCGCAAGTCCGCCAAGGAGGGCGGCGAGAAAGACAAAAAGCTTACTCTTGAACATGACACTCCCCGCAGGCGAGCGGTCCTTCCCCTCTGTCGCTGTGGCAGCCCATGCACTGCGTGTGATAGGCCTCTCGCAAGGGAACGGGGTTGTCCTTGTCCGCTTCCAGGCCGTGGCAGTCGGAGCATTCCTGGCCCACGGACATGAGGCCTTCCACCCTTTCCCCGTCCTCGTACACGTGGTGACACACGCTGCAGTCGTACAGCCCGGCCTCAACATTGTGCTCGTCGTGCTCGAACACAACTGCTGGCCGCTCATTCGTCCGGAAAGCCTCATCCTGGACTACGGTCATGTTCGCGCGGGGCAGGGCAGGAACAGCTGCCAGCACCACGGCCAACACGCACAGAATGAGCACCGGGGCCGTTTTGGGGGAAGACATAGACAGACCCCGCAATTTTCCTTGCTTGATTCGAGGTGTCAAGAGTATCAGTCCTTGGGCTATTACCAGATTCAGCCCCGCAAGACAAGGCGAAAAAGAATTCAGGCCTCTTAATCTGCCACTCCGGACCGAAGAGAGAGGGCCCTGTGCACCTTTCCTCGGGGCTTTGAGCACCCCCTTCCCCTGAGGCCTGCCCCGTTATTCGAAACCGAGCCTCCCCGCTCCGGGATTCAGGAGCAAGCCTCGAGCATGCGATTCACTGCCTCCCTGGCCCAATTCGCCTCATCCGGAGCCACTCCGACGCGTTGGGCGCCTCCGGCGCGGATGGACTCCAGAAGGCCGGCGAGGCGCTCTTCCGTGATCTGGGCCATGAAGGGACAGTCACAGGACTTGAGGGGCAGGACCGATTTGTCCTCGAGGAAGCGCCGCTGCAGCCGCTGCACCAGATTGATCTCCGTGCCCACGTAGATCCTGCTGCCAGGGGAGCTCTCCTGGACATAGGCAATAATCTGGGACGTGGAGCCGCTGGCGTCCGCAATCCGAGCCACTTCCGGAGCGCACTCGGGATGGACGATGACCCGGGCATTGGGATCCCTTTCGCGGACTTCCCTGATTTCCTCCATTCGGAAGGCGGTGTGCACGTCGCAGATGCCGGGCCAGATGTATACGACACCCCTCCGCTCCCCGTCCGGACGGAGCAAAAAATCGCGCCGTTTCTCCGGAACCCCTATCCGATCGGCTGTATTCAGGGCCAGATTCTTGTCCGGGAGAAAGAGGACCCCTTCGCCCTGGTCCAGGGCCCATCGAAGCATGGTTTCCGCGTTGGCGGAGGTGCATACGGAGCCGCCGTAGCGGCCGCATATCGCCTTCACCGCGCAGGAGGTGTTCACGTAGGCCAAGGGAACGATCCGCCTGCCGTCCCGACTAAGCTCCTGCAGAGTGGTTTCCACCATCCGGGCCGGAGCCAGATCCGCCAGGGTGCAGCCGGCCTCCCGTGCGGGAAGATACACGCTCTGTCCGGTCCCGGAGAGGACGGAAGCGGTCTCGGCCATGAAATACACACCGCACATGACGATGTGCTCCGCCCCGAGGGAGGGGATCCTGCGGGCGAGCTCCAGGGAATCGCCAACCGAGTCCGCGTGGCGGACCACCTCGTCGCCTTGGTAATGGTGGGCCATGATGTGCAGCCTCTGGCCCATCTGCTCCCTTATGGATTGAATGCGTTCCGGATCATCCGCCATGTCGATTTCAGTGCCTCCTCTGGGGTCTCAAGCGGTGTTTGCTAAACAAATAATAATGAAGTAGATATTTTGCAAGTTCTGTTTCCGCGGTGGCACCTCTCATAACAACCATCATTCCCTGGCCGACCCGGGCATAACCAAGCATGAAAATATGCTGAGCGAAGGCAGGCGGGGTGCTTGAGCGCCGGTTTCATCCCGGGTTTCACCTGACGGGGCCAGCAGCCCCTGAGGGGCATCACCCTAACCTCTCGGGACCCCTCTCATATGCCGATATCGTGTTTGATGCTCGGCTCAAGCATGGTGCCGCTTATTGCGGCAAGAACAAGGCCAAGGTGTATTATGAAGCCCAGCGAAGCGCTCCACCCGCCTTCGCCTCGCTTGGCAGTTTTACCTTGAAATTCAGTGAATTGGACACATTTTCATATAAAAAAGGCTGAAGGAGACGCATTATGCCCTGGAGGCCGGACACGCTGGCCCTGCACGGCGGGCAGACCCCTGATCCCGCGACCCGGAGCCGGACGGTTCCCATCTATCAGACCAGCAGCTATGTCTTTCAAAGCTCGGAGGACGCGGCGCAGCTCTTCGAGCTCAAGCCCGAGGTCTGGGCCCCCAGGCTCAATCTGGACCGGGAGGGCCTGCGTCCCGAGGACTTCGCCCCCCAGGACACGGGCAACATCTACACCCGGATCACCAACCCCACCACGGACGTGCTGGAGAAGCGCCTCGCCCTCATGGAGGGCGGCGTCGGCGCTCTGGCCACCAGCTCGGGCACATCCGCCATTTCCTACGCCGTGCTCAACATTTGCCGCAGCGGAGACCACTTCGTCTCCTCCAAGAGCCTCTACGGCGGCACAGCCAATCTTTTCCGGCACATCCTGCCCCAGTACGGGATCGAGGCCAGCTTCGTCGACCCCGGCGACCCCGAGGCCTTCGCCCGGGCCATCGGGGACAGGACCAAGTGCCTCTTCCTGGAGACCGTGGGCAATCCCAGGCTGGATGTCCCGGATCTGGAGCGGATCGCCGCCATCGCCCACGAGGCCGGAATCCCCCTTATCGTGGACAACACCGTGCCCTCTCCCTTTCTCTGCCGCCCCTTCGAGCACGGGGCGGACATCGTGGTCCACTCCCTGACCAAATACTGCGGGGGACACGGCACCAGCATGGGGGGCGCCATCGTGGACCGGGGCGTCTTCGACTGGCAGGCCTCGGACGCCTTCCCCATGTTCACCGAGCCGGATCCCTCCTACCACGACCTGGTCTGGACCGAGGCCGTGG
>JGI1684J13235_1000156_pt1 | contig 25243 bp, 22 predicted proteins | sample PonA232FremontCA_2_FD_13235 | JGI IMG/M metagenome (IMG submission 13235) | reverse complement strand
ATAATTAAAATGAGCTAATTGTGTGTTGGGGATTTTGAGGTGAGGGGCGGCCCATCCTCGGAGGGTGACCGTTCCGGCAAAAAAAGGAGGCACTATGCGTACCAAAAAAGCCAAGTCCTATCTGGCGGGGTTTTGCGTGACCGCGCTATTGGCGGGTTCCGTGGCTGTACCGCCCGCAGCTCTCGGCTCAAGCGGCTGAGGCTCTTCGGAGCAGACCGAAAGCAGTGCCGGGAGCACTGCCCAGGAAAAGGAACGGTCCGAGCACGGTGAGCAGCAAGACGAGATGAACGCCACCAAGAGTTCCGAGCACGAGCAGGAAGAGGGCGAGCATGAAGGCGGGAGCAGCGGCTGAGGCTAGCTCCCGGAAGTGCCGGAGGCACTTCGCATTCATTCCGGACGGCGGGCGTGAGCCGCCCGCTGTCCTTTCAGTCGATTTCCCGGAACTGCATCAAGCGGTGCCTGTTCAAGAAAGCGGATTCTGCCTATGGCATCTGCCCCCAATGAAGACCTTTCCCGCGTCTATCCCCACTCCTGGGCGCGTCTGCCCCAAGACGCGCGCCGCCGACTGGCGAGCCTTGGCGTCCTTCCGGACGACCTGCCCCATCACTTGCCACAGCTGATCCAGGAATACGGGCAGCCGGAATATCTGCAGGAGATGGCCGAGCTGGAGGCCGCCCTGTGGGAGTGCCGTCGCCACGGCGATGGGACGCGAAGGCATCCAGGCAGCCTTTGTATCAATCCTACCCTCTCAGTCATCCAGGTGCAGCGGAAGGGTCTCCTGGAGCTTTTGGGCTCCGAGGAGGGCGACCGCGTCGATTTGGAGCAGCATACGTTCTCCGAAGAGGAAGGGACGGGTCTTGTCTGGTGGGACCCCTTCCGCGGGAGCGTGCGGCTTGAGCCCGCGCGCAATGAGGACCTCCTGATCCTGAAGATGGTGGCCGAAGGGATCGATGCCCGCGAGCTTGCGGCGGAGCACGGCCTGTCCACGTCGCGGCTGTACACGCTGCTGCAGCGGGGCGGGAAAAAGGGGCTCCTTCTGGGTCCGGCCTCCCGTCTTCAGCGTCCTCAAGAGGTGGCTCCGCGTGACGGGGCCCTGGCAGAGGCGCACCGGGAGGCGGAAATATTCACCCTGCAGTGGCACCTGACCGATGCTTGCGACATGCATTGCCGCCACTGCTACGGCGGGGGCGGAGACCGATCGCATGTGGACAGGGAGACCGCGTTCAGGGTGTTGCGGGAAACCGCGGAGCTTTGCCGGGAGAAGAACGTCCGGGGACAGATCACTTTTACCGGCGGCAACCCGCTTCTGCACCCGCACTTCTTCGAGGTGTACGAAGCGGCCGTGAAGGAGGGATTTCTCGTGGCCATCCTGGGCAATCCCACGGACCAAGGGACCCTGGATCGGCTCGCGGCCATCGAGCCGCCCGTGCTCTTTCAGGTCAGCCTGGAGGGGCTACGGGAGCACAACGATTTCATCCGGCAACAGGGGCACTACGAGCGAGTGCTCGGCTTCCTGGACCGGCTCGGGGAATACGGCATTCCCTCCCAGGTCATGCTCACGCTCACCCGAGCCAACATGGATCAGGTCCTGCCTCTGGGCGAGGTGCTGCGCGACCGCGCGGACCGCTTTACCTTCAACAGGATCTCCCTGGTCGGAGAGGGGGCCGCGCTGCACCCCCCCGACCCGGCAAGCTACAGGACGTTTCTCGGCGAGTATCTGGAAGCGGCCCGGGAGAATCCGGTGCTTCGCCTGAAGGACAATATGCTCAATCCGGCGCTCGCGGCCGAGGGGGCGGATCCCTTCGGAGGCTGCACGGGCTTCGGGTGCGGAGCGGCTTTCAATTTCATGGCCCTTCTTTCGAATGGAGAGGTGCACGCCTGTCGCAAGTTTCCCTCACCGATCGGCGACAACACCGCCGAAACCCTGGCCCAGATCTACGACAGCCAGGCTGCCTCGGCATACAGGAGCGCTCCAGAGGCCTGTCTGGACTGTTCACTCTGTCCGGTCTGTCGAGGTTGTCCTGCCGTGGTGCACAGCTTCGGAGGCAATGTTTTCCGTGACCGGGACCCCTACTGCCCCGGTCCGATCTCTTCGCATCGCCCCGGTTGATCCCGTCGGCAGACACCAGTCAGCAGTGCGCCCTATCAACGTGCTTGACTGCGAATGCTCTGCAGGGTGTCTCGGTAGCGTCTCTTCTCCTTTCCCGCCAATTCCAGCGCTTTCTGGGCCGCTTCAAGGGCCGCATCCGGGTCGCCCCTTTTCAGCAGGACATGGGCCAGATTGTTCTGCAGCTCAGGCGAGTCGGGGTGGCTTTCCAGAGCCCTGCGATAGGCGGCCTCGGCAGCGGCGTATTCCCCGAGCGCGTAGAGACAGTTGCCCTTGCCCAGGGAGGCTGTGAGGCTATCCGGCCAGCGGGAAAGCGCCGCTTCATAGGCCCGGGTTGCGGCTCTGAAACTGTCCGCCTGTTCCACACCGAGGGCCGCCCGCAAGTAGCGTTTTTGCTCCGCGCTTGCGGGCATCTTTCCGGGCTTGAGCACCACCAGCCCCCATGAATCGCTGCGGCGCCACGTTGCGGCGAAGGTGTCCAGATCCTTTTTGGCTGCCCGGGTGCGCCCCGTGTGCAGGATCATCTCCTTCCGATCCAGATCGTACCCCAAAACCACGGCATAGTGCCACTTGGGGAACCAGCCGAGCCCGAGGTTTTGAAGCACGACAACCGGATGGCCCGCTGCCAGCTCGCGCAAGAGCTCCTGCATGCCGGATATTTCGTACGCCAGTCGAGAGCGGCGGCGGGTGGCCGCCTTGAGGTCCTGCTGCATGGACCCCTGCCTCCCCGGTGTGTAAACGTCCTCCCTCAGGGCGGAAGGAGTGGTGTCCACGCCGCTCCAGGACAGGGCCATGGCCAGGGACGCAGGGCCGCACTGGTATTTGTGCTGGGCAAAGAAGGGGACCGAGGCAAGACGCACTCGGGCGGGGATCTCCGGATCGCGCAGTTGTCCCGGCTCGGGGCCTTTGGGGGCGCACCCCGAAGCCAGGGCTGCCGCGAGGCAGAGAAGAACCGTCGCGACAGCCCGGAATATGGATGCGGAACAAGCGATCACTTCTTCACGAAGGGGAAGACGTCGGTGGCGCCCATGATATCGGTGAAGAGCAGAACGAGGAAAACGAAGACCGCTGCCCCGATGAGGCCGCCAAAAGCGTCACCTCCTGCGGGCAGATTGTCCATCCGCTGGGATATGCGGGCGAGCTCCCGATCCGTCAGGGCCTGGACCCTGGCTTCCGCCGTCTCGGGCTCCACGCCCCAGGACTGCAGCTTTTGCCGGACGTCCTCACGCTGCAGGGCGTTCAGGATGCGCTCTTTGTCCAGCTGGCTGCTCTCCTTTTTAAGCACCTCGGATGTGCCGATCATGGAGGCGTAGGCCGGGCCGAAACCGGCAAAGACCGTGAAGAGAGCAAACACGAGAACTATGGCTACAGGCTTGCGAATGGCGATCAGTGAGCGCATTTCTCCCTCCTCTCCTAAGAGCTTGATTGGTGCGGGGAAAATATGCATTATTTTCTATCAAAAAGGCTGTGTTTTTACAAACCGTCGGCAATGTTGCCTGTGTTCTTTTTTTAGTATGAAGATGTGGCCAAGCTGTCGAATTATTTGGTGAAAGCGTTTGGCGCGGGAAGACGAGTTTCATGAACGGGCGAGCCCTTGTTGTTTGAGATATGGGGATTTGCCGGGGGAATGAGTGTACAAGGAGAAACGTGCATGAAGGGAAAAATACTCGGTGTTGGCGGAAGCCCTCGTTCCGGCGGCAACAGCGACATGCTCCTCGAGCGGGTCCTGCAGGGGGCGGAAGAGGAAGGCGCGGAGGTCAAGGCGGTCTCCCTGCGCGACTACACCTTCTCCTCCTGCATCGGGTGTGAGGCCTGTCGAAAACACGGGACCTGCACCGGACTCAAGGACGAGTTGCAGCTTGTCTACCCCGAGGTTCGGCAATCCAAGGGCTTGGTCCTGGCCACGCCTGTTCATTTCTACAATGTGAGCGCTCTGACCAAGGCCTTCCTGGACAGGCTGTACTGTTTTTTCGACTTCACCCATGACCATCCCCGCAAATATTCGAGCCGGCTGGCCGGCGACGGGCGCAGGGCGGTCACCGCCGCGGTCTGCGAGCAGGTGAGTGAACAGGACATGGGTTTTACGCGGGAGGCCATGCGATTGCCGCTGCTGGCCCTGGGATTTGACGTCCTGAGTGAAGTGGATGCGTACGGATTTTTCGCCAGGGGGACTGTAGCGGAGTCCAGGGAGGTCCTGGGCCGGTGCGAGGCGGCAGGGCGCGATCTGGCCCGCGCGCTGGATGAGTGAGCTGGGTGGCCCCAGCCTTGCCGGAAGCCGGAAGCATTTCCCGCCGTGGCTCCCAAGGGGGCTCTGCTGTCATGAATTGCCGTTGTGCAGGCCATTGCATTATCGGCGCAATTGTTTCAGACTCCTGGAGTGCCTGCGGTGCGGGAGAATGAATTGACTTCGCAACCAGGCGGTTGCGTGAGCCTGACGCTTGCTTGCGGAACGGAGTGGTCCTTCGGCTCGTCGGGAAGAAGCCGGATCCTGATCGCCGAAGCAATTTCACAGGAGGAGTTGTTCATGACGGACCCATTGGACGATCTGGTGCAGCAGGTGCAGGGCTCCATCGACCAGGAGGTCAGACAGGAATTCGGTGAGGCCGTGTACCGTCGCTGGAAGGCCCCTGAGCATTTCGGCAGGATGGACAGCCCGGACGCCTCTGGGGTCCTGACCGGCAGCTGCGGGGATGTCATGGAGATCTATCTCCGCGTGGAGGACCACAGGATCGCGGCCTGCAGCTTTTCCACAACCGGATGCGGTCCGAGCGTGGTCAGCGGCTCCGGGGCCTGCGAGCTGGCCTGGGGCAGGGACCTGGAGGACGCGGCGGCGATCGAGGGCAGCGACATCCTGTACCTGCTGGGAGGCCTGCCTCCGGAGAAGGAGCACTGTGCCCATCTGGCGGCCCAGACGCTGCGGGATGCGGTGCGGGCCTATTGGCAGGGCGAAGGCCCACAGAAGTGATTGAGCGGAGAAGCCTCAGGCGGTCCTATGAGGCATCATCCTTCGTGATTGATCGACTGCAGGACGGGGACGGACTGCGCAGCTTGGAAAGGTTCATGCTGCGCAGTCCGAGGAACAGGAGAAAGGCGGCGGGTGGGTCCTCGTCTGGAGGGAGACACCCCAGGTAGGCTACTTCAGTCGGAGCGCTTGGAAGAGGTTTTGGCCCTTGCGGTTGATCAGCAAGAGGACAACACCCTTTTCCCGGGTCCGTTCGATGATGGCCTTAAGCTGCGATACCTCGGTCACGGTCTGACCGTTGGCCTGCAGGATCACATCACCGGGGCGGAGTCCTGCCTGCTGAGCCGGCGAGCCCTGCTTGATCCCCGTAAGCACCAGTCCCTTCGGGGATTCCAGCCCCAGTGACTGCGCCTCTTCCGGGGACAGGGGCCTGAGGCGCATGCCCTGAACTCCGGCCTCGGAGGGCTTTTGTTCCTGTTTCTGGGCCAGCTGTTTATCCCGACTGCCTACCTCGACGCTCACCTCCTTTTTCCGGCCCTCGCGCCAGAGGACGATCCGCGCTGTTTCTCCAGGGGCCATCCGACCGATGATGCGGGTCAGGTCCCGGGCGCTCTCGATGGCCCGACCGTTTACCTTGAGGATTACGTCACCCGGCTTGATTCCGGCCTGATCGGCGGGATCGCCCTCCTTGACCGAGGCCACGAGAGCCCCTTCGGGCTCGGAAAGCCCCAGGGCCTGCGCCTTGTCCTGGTTCAGATCCTGGATGCTCACGCCCAGCCACCCGCGCTTGACCGTGTGGTGTTCCTTGAGCTGGGTGATAATGTCCTCGGCCATGTTGCTGGGAATGGCGAAACCGATCCCCTGGCCCTGAGCCACGATGGCCGTGTTGATGCCCACAACCTTGCCCTGGAGATTGAGCAGCGGGCCGCCGCTGTTCCCCGGATTGATGGAGGCATCGGTCTGAATGAAATTGTCGTAGGGGCCAGCCCCGATAACGCGACCCTTGGCGCTCACGATTCCCGTGGTGACCGTATGGCTCAGACCGAAGGGGTTGCCGATGGCCAGGACCCATTCCCCCGGACTGAGCCCAGCGGAATCCCCGAATTCCAGGCTGGGAAGCTCGCGGTTCGCATCGATCTTGAGCAGGGCCAGGTCCGTCTCTTCGTCCGTGCCCACGATATCCGCTTTGTAGGTCTTTTCCTCTTCCCGCAGGGAGACCTCGATGGTGTCCGCCTGGGCGACGACATGGTGATTGGTCACCACGTAGCCGTCCTTGGAGATGATAAATCCCGAGCCCAGAGCGTTCTTCCTTTTCCTTCGGGGCTGGCCTTCGAAGAATCTATCGAAGAATTCGCGGAGCCTCCTCGAGGATTGCACATTCTTGACCGTGCTGATATTGACCACTGCCGGACCGACCTTCTCAGCGAGATCGCTGAAATGGGGCAGCCTCTTTTGCTGCGCGGCCTGAGCGCTGCCAAAGGCGGGGACCGCAAGAAAAATAAGACTCACAAGACTGAGCGTCATGATCCGTCTGGCCAGAGTCATATCAACCCTCCTTCAGAATCTGAATTTTTCCGTTCCTTAATAGGCCTTGCTCGAACCTCATCCGTTTGCCTGGCCGTCGAGGCAAGAGCTCTTTTGCCACCGAATTGGTTGTCAGTGGCTGTCTGAGCCACACAAGAAAGCCAGCCCAAGGCACCGTTGCGGTCAGGTCTTTCTTGCGGACTCTCTTCTGTTAGCACCATGTATGCCAAAGTTTCCCCGGGCTCATGAAGAGGGACTCCCGAGCTGCTCAGGATTTGAAGAAAGCGATGGTCCAAGGCACGCGGGATGGATGTGTCACTGTGAAACATGTGCCTATCTGGTACGTGATCCTCAAGGGGCCGCGCTCGTGGCCGCACCCTAACGCAGGGGATCCTTTGGAAGAATTACGGATTTGTCGCACATAGAACAGCATATGATCCTGATCGAGCGGCTTGGGCAATGCATTTGCAGCGTTTCCCCGTGTCCCGAGCCTTTGATAGGCGCAACCTGGGGGCGCGGGAAATCATGGTCTCCCCATTCAAGCCGACCACAGGCTGAATCTGGTACTCGCTTCCAGCACATGGCTTTTCCGAGGCAGTCCCTGTTCCCTCTCAAGGTGGGAGCAAATTTTGGGGTGTGCCATTATGTCTCAGAGCAAACCCGCCAGTCCCGCATTTGATGTTTTCTTCTCCAACAGATAAGGTTCCGGATTCTGGACGCGGGAACGCCCGCGTGTCCCATCCGGAAAGGAGCTAGCATGGCTTTTCCCCGGGAAAAAAAGACGGACTTTGCGGCTGGTCCAGTTGGAGCCGTCTTTTCTTTCCGCATTTCTGTTGGCCCGGTCTCCTCTCGGAATTCATCGATGGTGTTTTGGGTGCTGTGAGAGGTGTCAAGGCTGTGACTGGACGCTCTTTTCCGGTTGAAGGGATGCGGGGCTGGAAAAGGCGGAAGCAAAAAGCCTTGCAGGAAGTTGAGCCTGAGAGGAGGAAGTGTTTTGCACGAAGCGGTCAGAGACGAAGCAAACGCGACAGGCCAGGAAGGAGCGGGGAGCGCGGTCCACAGCTCTGGAGGCGCCGGCGGTTCCGGCAAACCCACCAGGCATGAGCGCAAGATCCATGAACGCTACGAATGGCTGCATATCCTGAACGATTTCATTACAGCCCTTTTCTTTATCATCGGCAGCGTGCTGTTCTTCTCGCCCAGCACTGTCTACGACGGAACATGGCTCTTCTTGATCGGCAGCTGTCAAATGATCATAGGGCCGTTCATCCGTATGTTCAACAAGCTCCATGTCCGAAATATCCGCAAGGATGTAGTGCACTGGTGACACGCGCTCCACAGTGCAAAGAATCTCCATATGCTCACGAATTACCGGGATGATTGCCAATGGGCTCATTCACTGCCTGGCTGAAACGAAAATACTTCCAATTGCATCCCGCCACGTTGATCCTGCTCAGTTTTGTGGCGGTCATTGTCATGGGAACACTTCTCCTGAAACTGCCAGCTGCCTCAAGCTCAGGATTCACCTCCTTGATTGATGCCCTCTTCACCGCGACGTCGGCGGTCTGCGTGACCGGTCTCGTGGTTTTGGATACGAGCAGCCATTTCACCCTGTTCGGGGAAATCGTGATCCTTGGCTTGATCCAGATCGGCGGACTGGGGCTGATGACTTTTTCCGTCCTCATATTCCGTCTTCTGGGCAAGAGCGTCTCCATGCGGGAAAGAATGGCGGTTCAGGACCTGTTCAGCTCCACAGCCAGCAAGGATATCTATTCCATTCTCAAGTCGATCATCGGCTTTACCGTAATCGCTGAAGGCTTGGGAACACTGTGTTTGTTCCTGCACCTGTCCGGTCAGTTCCCCTCCGCAAAGGCATTCTATCTCTCCCTGTTCCATGCGGTCTCCGCGTTCTGCAATGGCGGATTTTCGCTGTTTTCCGGAAACCTTGCCGGATACAGCTCGGATATGGTCATGAATGCAGTGATTGTCACGCTGATCGTTTTGGGGGGGATCGGATTTCCCATCGTTTATGAAGCGCTGCTTCGGGTGAAGCATCGGGCGAAGCGCCCCAAATGGTCTCTTCAAAGCAAGGTTGTCTGGATAACCACTGCAGTATTGATAGCGAGCGGCATGCTCGTGTTTTGGATCGGGGAGAGCCATTTGGCGCTGCAAGGTCACAATCTCAAACAAAGCTTGCTGATAACGCTGTTTCAGTCCGTTACTTGCCGCACTGCAGGATTCAACACAATAGATATCTCCGCTTTGAGCACGACCACGCTCTCCTTCATGATGTTCCTGATGTTTGTGGGCGGCTCTCCCGGTTCCTGTGCGGGTGGTATCAAGACCACCACCCTTGCGGTTATCGCTGTTTTTACCTGGAGCAGGGTGAGGGGCAAGATCAGAAGCAATATGTTCAAAAAGAGCATTCCAATACATATCGTGAACAAATGCATCTCCTTGATATTCATTTCTGGAGTGGTTATTGCGGCATGTCTTTTCCTCCTTCTCTTGAGCTCCACTCATGATCCCAATGTTCCGCACGGTCACGGGATGTTCCTGGAATATCTCTTCGAGGTGGTGTCCGCTTTTGGAACTGTNGGCTTGAGCATGGGAGCAACCGAGATCTTGAACGTCTGGGGAAAGACCCTGATTATGGTGCTTATGCTCGCCGGGCGAGTAGGCATTTTGACCATGGCCTATGTTATCGTGAGCCGTGAGCCGAACAGGGGGCTCCAATACTCGGAAGAAAACCTCATGATAGGCTAAAAGAGAAAGAGTCATGAAAAGATTCGCAGTCATCGGAGTGAGCAGCTTTGGGTTCTATGTGGTCAAAGCCCTTTTCGAGGCGGGGCACGAGGTTTTGGCCATAGACATGGATCAGCACAAGGCCCAGAGCGTGGACAGCTATTCGGATGAAGCCCTGGTCCTGGACGCGACGGATAAGGATACCCTGGCGACACTGGGGCTGGAGGATGCGGACAGCGTCATCGTGAGCACTGGCACCAGGATCCATTCCAGTGTCCTGATCTGTCTCTATCTGAGTGAGCTGGGCATCAAGGATATTGTGGTCCAGTGCGAGGACACGGACCACGAGAAGATCCTGCAGAAAGTGGGAGCGACCAGGGTTGTCCATCCGGACAGGGACGCGGGCTATCGATTGGCCCACAGCCTGTCACCGTCCTGAGAACTGCGGGATTTTCTTCCTCCGATCTGGCTTGAAAAGCTGAAAGTTTCCCGTCGAGTATACCTCGAGCCGATTCCGGGAGGTGCGGCTCATGGATTGAGTGTCTTTTTTTGTTCTGCAAAATGCTGGAGGAGACAATGAAGGAGGAGCCAAAGGGCAGGCCACAAGAGACTGCGGTTGCGATGGTCTTTTTGTATTCGGCCCTGCTTGTATCTGCGCTTCGGTCCGCGTTCATGGAACAGACCATAGCAACCCAAACTTCCTATCCTGTGCTCAACACGCTGTTCTCTGTGCTCTTTTTGGCTATTACCCTGTTTCTCATTATTATGATAGGCAAGGGACAGATGTGGGCGCGGACCATTTTTTTGATATGGTTCATGGTGAGCCTCCCTGTCTTCGGTCTTGAGGTCTATCATCTGGCAGACAAGCCCATGACCGGATCACTTGGCATCCTCAATACGCTGTTCAATCTCGCGGCTATGGTGCTGCTTTTCCGGAAGGACTCCTCGGACTGGTTCAGGGCGGCAAAAGCAAGCGGGACCTAGGCCGCGTTCGACGCGGTTTGAACAAAGTCCCCTCGGGAGATCGGGATGCGGTTCTATACCGTGGTGCGGCATTTGATGCGCATCGTGGCCCATCTCTACTTCGTGGACATTCAGTCCACGGGTCTGGAGAACGTTCCCCGCAAGGGGCCGCTCATTATCGCGGCCAACCATCCGGGCTCAGTGCTGGACGCGATCCTCTTGAGCACGCTGGTCCCCCGCAGGATCAACTACCTGGCCAAGAGCGAGTTCTTCCGGTTTCCGCTTGTCTCGAGCCTTTTTCGGGGGCTTGGCGCTATTCCCGTGTATCGCGCGGGACAGGCGGAACAGCCATCGGGCAATGTGGACGCCTTCCAGCGCGTCTATGAGGTCCTGGAGCAAGGGGGCTGCGTGGGGATCTTTCCCGAGGGCCGCAACTCTCCCCGCAGACAGATCGCGGAGATTCGCACCGGAGTCGCGAGAATGGCCCTGCAGGCGGAGGCACGCAACGGGTTCGAGCTCGATCTGCGCATCCTTCCCGTGGGACTCACCTTCGAAAGCAGGGAGCTCTTTCTGACCTCTGTCTTTCTGTGTTTCGACCGGCCCCTGTCCATGTCCGAGTACGCGGCCTCGTATCAGGCGAGCCCGGACAGGGCGATCAGGGCCCTGACCGACGAGGTGCAGCAATTCCTTCGGAGGCAGGCCCTGCATATCGAGGACATGCGGCTGGGCCAGCTGGCACGCGACTTGAGCCGAATCGTGCGCAGGGACGGGGAAATGGGGCCGCCATCCCCAGCCTCGGAAGAAGGGAGGGGTACTGGCCTTGGGCGGAAAACCCTGGACCGGGCCCGGAAATGGCTGCAGCAGTGGTTTCGTCCCGAGGAGGCCGGGGTCCGCAAGGATCTGCATACCGCTTTGCGGGGGGAGCAGCAAACGGGGAAGCTCCTTGCCGATGCGGCCCGGGTGGAGCCGGAGGTTGTCGAGGATCTGGGCGAGGCGGTGGAACGCTATAAGTCGCACATGGAGCAGGTGCGGCTGCGAGAGGGTCTGGGGCACAGCTTCGACAGGCCCGTGCAGGAGCGTCTCATCCGCCTGCGCATGACCCTGTACGCGGTCTTGATGGCTCCGTTCGCCCTGATCGGGTTCGTGCACAACCTCCCGCCGTATATGGCCACGCTATTCACCTCGCGGCTGTTCCGGGAAGAGGCTATCCGCGGATTCGCCACCTTCGCCCTGGGCATCTTCTTTTTCGGCCTGGCCTATTTCCTCTATGCCGTAGTTTTGTGGTACTTCGTTCTCAACAGCCCGCTTGTGATCCTTTGCTACCTCGTGGCCCTGGTCTGGACGGGGTTCGCCTGTCTGCGCTATCGCAGACGAATCATGCGCTATCGGGACAAGATCCTGGTACGCACCCTCTTTTCCACCCACAGGCATCTGAGCCGGAGCCTGCGGCGGGAGCGCGAAGCGATCCTTTCCCGTCTTCGTGATCTGCAGGAGCGGTACGGTTCCCCTGCAGCCGGTTGAACAAGGGGGGNGTTCCCCGTTCAGGGTTTGCGGTTCTATGGGCTAGGAGCGATGGATTGGATTGACAGGTTCCTTTTCTGATCCGACATCCGACGTCCGACCCTGGGGCATCAGCAGTGGCGAACAAAATTTTTTACGTGGTGGGAGCTTGGATATGGAGCCTATCCAGTGGCGGGATTTCGAGAAGGTGGATCTGCGGGCGGGAACGGTGGTGGCTGTCGAGGACTTCCCGGAGGCACGGCATCCCGCATATCTTTTGCGGATCAACTTCGGCCCCGAGCTCGGGGAGAAGAAGTCCAGCGCTCGAATCACCGAGCTCTATTCCAGGGAGGACCTTCTCGGCAAAAAGGTGATGGCGGTGGTCAATTTTCCGCCGAAACAGGTGGGTCCCGTCTTGTCGGAGTGTCTGGTGACAGGGTTCCACAGGGAGGACGGGGCTGTCGTTCTCGCTGTGCCGGATGCGGATGTGCCCGACGGGGCGCGGCTTGCCTGACTGGAATCCGTGAGCTGCCCGGAGCGATGTATTCATGCTGAGCGCCCTGGCCCCAGTATTCGCCATAATCCTCATGGGGTACGCCCTCAGGGCATGGGGATTCCCCGGCACGCCCTTCTGGGGGTACGTGGAGCGCAGTACCTACTATATCTTTTTCCCCGCCCTTTTGCTGGACACTCTGGGCCAAGCCGAGATCGCCCGGCAAAGCGCCCTGCCCATGCTTGGCGCCATCCTGCTCTCCATCCTGGTCCTGGCCGGTCTCCTGCTCGCCATCCGGCCGCTTGCCCGCTTCAGCGGTCCGGCCTTTTCCTCCGTCTTCCAGGGCGGACTGCGCATGAATTCCTTTGTGGGCCTGGCCGGTGTTTCGGCCCTGCTGGGGGGACAGGGACTGGCCCTGGCGGGAGTGGCCCTGATGGGCATGATCCCGTTGCTCAACCTGTTGTGTGTGTCCGCTGTTGTCGGCTTTTCCGGAACCGGTCGCCCCAGCTGGGGCTATCTCTGCCTGGAGGTGGCGAAGAATCCCCTGATTCTGGCCTGCGTGGGCGGGTTTGGATTGAGCCAGCTCCCCTTCGCCCTGCCCCAGGCGGTGTTGAGCCTCTTCGATCTTCTGGGCCGGGCGGCCCTGCCCCTGGGGCTTCTGGCTGTGGGGTCCGGCCTGCGCGTGCGATCGGTGAACGCCTATGTCGGGGCCATTGCCCTGAGCGGTGCGGTCAAGCTGCTCCTCTATCCCTCCCTGACAGCCCTGTGGTGCATCCTGTTCGGGGTGACCGGGCCGGCCCTGACCGTGGCGGTGCTCTTTTCCGGTCTGCCCACGGCGACCTCCTCCTATATCCTGGCCCGCCAGCTGGGAGGGGACAAGGAGCTCATGGCCGCCGCCATCACCCTCCAGACCGCCCTGTCNGCGCTGACNCTGCCCCTTGTTTTACATCTGTGGACCTGAGCAGGGCCATAGAGATCTGGAACACGCTGGATGGATCGAGGAGAGGGGCTACTGGGACTTGACTTCTGCTGTCTGTGTATTTTCCTTCTCTGACTACTGACTACTGACTACTGACTACTGCACTACTGACTACTGGTCTGTGGCCCGTATCCGCTCCGGGGCATGGAACACGTTCACCCTGCCGGGCCGGACGTATCCGCCCAGGGTCAGGCCGGCCTTCTGCGCGATCTCCACGCCCAGGGAGGAGGGGGCTGTGCGGGAGAGGACCACGGGAATGCCCATGCGGGCGCATTTGAGCACCATGTCCGAGGTGAGCCGTCCCGTGGTGTAGGCCGCGCCCACCGGGGTGAGGCGTCCCAGGAGCATGGCTCCCAGGAGCTTGTCCACGGCGTTGTGGCGGCCCACGTCCTCATAGCAGACCTGGAACCTTCCTTCGCTCAGATACCCGCATCCGTGGACGCAGTGGGTCTGATCCCGCAGAGGGGAACAGGCCAGGGTGCCGCGGACCAGCTCTTCGAGCTCCCGGAAGTCCAGGGCGAAATCCGGCGGCTCCGGGAGATCCTCCCGAAGAAGCCGTTCCGAGATACGGCCCGTTCCCCCGCATCCCGAGGTGGCGATATATTCCTCCTCGGGCCGGGTGGTGACATCCGCGTGAACGTTGACGCAGGTCCCGCTGTCGCAGATTTCTGCAGCGAGGACAGGGTCCCCTGGCTCGATGCGTCCCAGGCCGAAAAGATAACCCACGGCCATCTCCTGAAGATCGCGGGGCAGGACCATGGCCCTGCCTTCAGGCTCGTCATTGAGCAGGATTTCCACGGGTGTTTCCTCGAGCACGGTTTCACGTGCTTCCTCGGGGCCATTCGGTGTGACCACGGTTGTCGCGTGATCCTGGGTGAGCATGTCCTCTCCTTTGATCGTCCTGTCTATAAAAGCGGCCGCTCTTCGTCATGGATGCGAGAGAATGAATCCTTTGCGGAGCCGGGCGCGGGACGATCTCGGATATGCGAGCCTCTCCCTCCGGCATGTAGATGAATTGCTCCACAATCCCTTGTACATGGAGGCATCGGCCAGCTTGAACAGGGCATCCATGTCCGCTGACGCATTATACTGAATTGCGTCGCCCACGGAAAGGAATAATCCGAACCATCGAGCAGCCGATCCAGTTGCGGTCCGGCAAGTTGCCTTTCGGATCATTCCGTAGCGGTCGCCGTCCTCGTGCATGGGACGCAGGGCGTTCTTGACCTCGGGCTCGCGGCGGGCATAAGATAGAGAAAATGGGATCATGCTGCCTTGAATGGCGCAGAAGGATGGCCTCTGCTTGGGCTCGAGCACGAATCGCAATGTCCAAAGCATTGTCTCGCGGACAAGCACCGGAATTCCTTTCTAAACCCGATTTCCGAGTGGGGAAGCGCATGAGCCGAGCCGAGAAGAAGACGGAGCTTTCTGGGGAGGGGGAGCAGCTTCAGAAGCTGCGGGAGATCCTCGCCGAGCAAGAGGGGCGGCGCCACATCGTGGTTCTTCAGGATTTCCCGGATCCGGACGCCATTTCCGCGGGGTACGCCCATCAGCTCATCAGCCAGGCCTACGGCATTGAAACGGATCTCGTGTACAGCGGAAGCATCAGCCATCAGCAGAACCTGGCCCTGGTCAAGCTGCTGGGGATCGAGCTCCATCCGTATACCCCGGATATGGATCTGAGCGGCTATGCGGGGGCGGTTTTTGTGGACCATCAGGGCACAACCGCTCGAAAGATCTTTCAGGCCCTGGACAAGGCGGGCGTTCCGGTGCTCATGGTTTTGGACCATCACGAGGACCAGTCCGTCTCCAAGGCCGAGTTCACGGATATCCGCCCAGTAGGGGCGACTGCGACTATGTACGCGGAGTATCTGGAGCAGGGGCTGCTCCAGCTGGATTCCGGCAGGGAGGAGCACGCCATGCTCGCCACCGCCCTGATGCACGGCCTGATCACGGATACGAACAGCTTCTTGAGGGCCGGCCCCGCTGATTTCCGCGCCGCTGCATTCCTCAGCCGCTTCCGGGATCCCGAGATCCTGGAGCGGGTCATGGGTCAGGAAAAGTCCAAGAAGACCATGGAGATCATCAAGCAGGCCCTGGAGAACCGCATTCTCGCGGAGGGGTTTTCCGTGGCGGGCATCGGCTACCTGCGCGGCGACGACAGGGACGCGGTGCCCCAGGCCGCGGATTTCCTGCTTACCGAGGAGAACGTGCACACCGCCATTGTCTTCGGCATGGTTCAGGGCTCCGAGCATCAGGAGGCCGTGGTGGGATCCCTGCGCACCTCCAAGCTGGCCCTGGATCCGGACCAGTTCCTCAAGGACGCCCTTGGGCGCGACGCGTCCGGCGCGGCCTACGGCGGAGGCAAGCATGCGGCAGGTGGCTTCCAGGTTCCCGTGGACTTTCTGGCAGGCAGCCGGGACGAGGAGTTCCAGCGTCTCAAATGGCGCACCTATGAGGCCCGGATCAAGCAGTGTCTCTTGGACAAGATCGGATACCGGAGCTCGACACAGGACACGGGGTGATCCTTTTCCGGAACGAGAGGGACCAGGAGGTCGCAAGGAAGTTATGGATGGGGCACAATACTATCAAAGCGTCATTGACCGATTGAGGAACTGCTTTCAGCACAGCGGCTATTGCATTGCCACGGGCGAGGAGCTCGCGGGAGAGAGCAGAGATCCCGTGTTTCCCTCAGTGGCCGCTCCGGTGGATCAGCTGGAGCGATTCACCCTGGAGCGGGGGTTGGAGGTACATGTCCCAGTGATAGGCAAGGATTCCCGGTCTGTGCTTATGCCCCTGGATATCGAGATTTTCATGGCCGGGGATCAGCACAGGCTCTATACGGACCGAGAGGAGCAGAAGGAATACTTCGAGCGGACACTCCCTGTCCTTCACTTCGTCGAGGATATGTTTCGATCCCGGGGCATGCCCTATCTTTTGGATTACACCCCTTCCGGAGGCCATATTCTGTTCCAGAACGTTCTGGGATACCGGGCGACGGAGGAGGTGCGCAGAATCGGCTTTGTGGAAGAGGACTTGGCTGCAGCGTGCGAATATGTCGAACCCGGGGACCTCAGGCGCGCCAGGCCCACTTCCCTGGAGGCGGCGCAGGTCTTCAGCGGTCTGGGGCGAATCGCGGAATACACGGCTCTTCTCGCCATGCGGGCCTTTCAGGATCACGAGGGGCTGGGGCTCCCGCCGCTCACCATTTCCGACAGCCAGGACATGTGCATCAACTTGGACAATACCTGGAGCGAGGGGCCGCCGTACTGGCGAGCCATTCGCAGCCCTTTCAGCCTGCACAAGAAGAACCGGGAGAAGTACGGAAATCGCCATCAACCTCCCCTGGTCGACGTGGCGGGGGCCCTCTTCGACGGCAGGGAGGCAACCGAGGTCCGCGATTTGGACCGTATCCTGGACTGTATGTGGGATCTGGACCACGCGGCGGAGCACGCCGGGAGCTTTTCCGGCTTCATTCCCTGCTCCAACGAGTCCCTGGCCGATTTTGTCGCCGAGTACCGGGCCTCAGATCTCTATTCCTTTCATCGCGATTTCGACGCCGAACAGGATCTTGCCCGGGGAAGCGCCGTGGAACAGGCCAAAAGGGAGGACACCATTTCGGACCGGACGCGGGCCGTGCTCCACTTCCCCAATCCCTTGGCCCTGCAGCCCAGGGAGCTTGTGGGATTCGTCCACGACTTCCTCATCCATGCCCAGTGGCATCCCAGGCACATCGCGAACATCCTGCGCGACCTGTATCAGAACCCGGAGCACAACTGGGTGCAGGACTTTTTCCGGCATCCCGCGGAGGAAAAGGCCAATTTCTGGGCCCGCACCTACAGCGCCGTGGCCCTGTTCAAGTCGGGCAGGATCCATGTTTAAGGTGCTGTCCGCGCAGTTTTCGGCCTGGTTATCCGATGGGGTGACCGGAAGTTAGTGTTTTCGGGTGGCGGAGAGGGGATGAGCCCGGAGAAGAACGTGCCCATGGGCGCGTGAAAAACGGACCAAAGGGGGATGACATGAACAAGATAGCCCTTTTCGTGTACAACGGCGAGCCCATGTGCTTTGCCCACGTCCTGCTCAACTGCCTGGACATGGCGGACAAGGGGTATTCCCCGGAGATCGTCGTGGAGGGAACGTCGGTGAAGCTCCTTCCCGATCTCGCGCAAAGGGATCATCACCTGCACGGCATGTGGGAAAAGGTGAAGGCGCGGGGCCTGGTCGCAGGGGTGTGCCGGGCCTGTTCCAGCAAGTTGGGCACTCTCGAGGAGGCCCGGGCCCAGGACCTGCCCGTTCTGGAGGATATGTCCGGCCATCCGGGCATGGCCAACTTCCGGGAGCACGGCTACGAGATTATGACCTTTTAGCAGGGCGTTCAAGATCTTCCAATCGCTGCGCTGTCCGGCACCTATTTGAAGTGACAAAAGGGCGTCTGATTGACTTGGCTTCTCAAGTAGTGCCGAATGCAAAATCGCATGGATGACTCCGCCCCGGTGAAACAGAAGGAGGTTTCACGGGGTGAGCTTCGAGTTTGAACTTTTTCCGCCCGTACCTTGAAATTTTTGAATGCCCTGCCAGATAGGGAGGCATTCAGGAGGCCTTGGGGGCAGTCCCAGGAAAGGTATGCCCTGCTGGAACCCGATGAGCCCTTTAAAAGGGATGCAGGACAGGGACGCTGGCCGGGGAGTAGCGTCCCGTGGACATCCTTTGCCTGTTCTCTCTTTGCAACAATTTGTCCCTCCCGCTTGCATCCTCACACCCTTCCCGGATAGAATTATTCTCGTGTCCTTTGCTTATGTCGGATCGGCCCCGCGTCGAGGCCTCGTTCATTCTGCGAGCTGGAACCCCGCACCCGTGAAACGGATTTCTCCGCCGGAGCAGTAACTGCATGATGGATCGACGGACCTTTTTGAAGCTGGCTGCCGCGGGCAGCCTCACCTTTACCGCCGCCTGCGGGGGCCAGGGCGAGGACCGGCTCTATTCCCAGGTGCAAAGCCCCGAGGATATGGTTGCCGGCAAGGCCCATTTATATGCCACAACCTGCAGGCACTGCCCCGCCGGATGCGGCCTGCTGGCGGAAAACCGCGAGGGCAGGGTGGTCAAGCTGGAGGGCAATCCGCTTCATCCGGTCAATCGCGGCAAACTGTGCATCCGGGGCCAATCCAGTCTGCAGTCCGTGTACCACCCGGACAGGCTGTCCGCGCCGCTCTTGAGGCAGGAGGACGGCTCGCGCCGGAGAATGGATTTCGGGGAGGCGATCGGCCTGCTCGGGAACAGGCTGGATCGGGCGAATTCCCAAGGGGAGAATCGGGTCCGGATGATGACCGGAATCGAGGGGGAGAGCCTTCTGGGGCTCTTCACGGAGTGTCTGCGGAAATGGCGCTCCCCGCCGCCGCTCGTGTACGAGCCCGTGTCCTACGAGGATCTGAAAAGGGCTAACGAGATCGTGTTCGGCGTATCCGGGCTGCCGGCGTACAGGCTGCGGGATCGCGACTTTCTGCTCGGCTTCGGGGCGGATTTTCTGGAGACCTGGCTCTCCCCTGTGGAATACGCCCGCGAGTTCAAGGCCATGCATGCCCACGACAGCGGCGGAGGCCGCTTCTTTCACGTGGGGCCGGTGCGGAGCCTGACCTGCGCCAATGCGGACGAATGGCTTCCCTGTCGACCCGAAACGCGTTCCGTGCTGTGCCTGGGGCTGATCCGGGAGGTTCTGCGGAAGAGGGGCACAGCCGGGATTCCCGAAGCAGCGGTCCTCGAGCTGCGGAGAATTTCCCGGGAATACACCCCCGAGCGTGTGCTGCAGCGTACCGGCCTGGAGGAATCGCGCTACAAGCGTCTGACGGAGCATCTGCTGCGGGCCGAATTTCCTCTGGTCCTGGGGACCGAGGGGGTGAGCCTCTCCCAGGATGATTTCCGCACCGACATGGCGGCGAATCTCTTGAACGCCCTCCTGGATCCCGGTCTGCCGGGGGTGGACTTTTCCCGGCGGCATCGGGTGGAGCTGGCCACGAGCCGGGCGGAGCAGGAAGCCTTCCTGGAGGAGGTCCGGCAGGGCCCGGCGGAGGTCCTGCTGGTGCATCAGGCGGATCCGGCGTACTCCCTGCCCCCTGACTCCGGTTTCAGGGAGCTCATGCGGCGGGAGGACCTGTTCACGGTCTGCTTCTCCAATTTTCTGGATCAGACGGCGAGCGAGGCGGACCTGGTGCTGCCGGTGGCGCTGCCCCTGGAAAGGTGGGACGAGTACAGCGCAGACGGGAGCATCCTGTCCACGCTGCAGCCGGCGATGGCCTCCCTGCACGGAGCACCCTCCGCCGGGGACGCTCTGATTCGGGCCGCAGGGGGAGAGATCGCCTCCTGCCGCACTAGCAAGGAATACCTCCTGCGTCAGGCGGACAAGCGCCACGGGATAGCCAGGGAGCGGCAGTGGCTGCGGGCCCTGCAAAGCGGCGGCGTATTCCCGGATACCAGCAGCAGGGGTACCAGAGGCGAGGCACCGGGGATCCGATCCGGATTCGCAAAACATTTCACCCGAGATCCCAGTTCCGAAGGGAAGGAACCCACCCTGGATCTCGTAGCTCTTCCCTCCCTTCGTTTTTACGACGGCCGCGGAGCCAATCTGCCCTGGCTCTGCGAAATCCCGGACCCCATTACCAAGGTGGCCTGGCAGTCCCCGCTCCTGATCCATCCGGAAACAGCAAAGAGGGCGGGTGTGGAGCACGGGGAGCTGGTCCGGCTGGGCAGCGGTCCGCTGCGGATCGAGGCGGCTGCCTACGTCTCGGACCATGTGGTGCCGGGAGTCCTGGCCATGAACGCGGGACAGGGCCACAGCGCGTTCGGCCGCTACGCCCGGGGGCGCGGGGCCAATCCCCTGCGGCTTCAGCCCGGGGAGCCCGACGCGCGCACCGGAGCCGGCTCCTGGAGGTCCCGGGATGTCGTCCTGCAGGGAACAGAGGAGAAGCCCGGGCTGGCCCACACCGACGGGCAGAGCGATCAGCTGGGGCGGTCCGTCGCATTGACCGCCACGCCAAAAGAGCTGAGTGAAAAGGGACATTCCGAAGGACACGGCCTTGCCATGCACGAGTTTCCCCTGACCCTGCCCCTGCCGAGCGGGTACGACTCCGGGCGGGACTTCTATCCCCCGCACGATCACGAGGACTACCGCTGGGCCATGGCCGTGGATCTGGACCGCTGCATCGGCTGCAACGCCTGCGCCGCCGCCTGCTATTCGGAGAACAACGTGGGCATCGTCGGCGAGCGGGAAATGATCCGTGGCAGGGAGATGTCCTGGCTCCGCATCGAGCGCTACCGGCAGACGGACAATCCGGACAAGCTCATCTTTCTGCCCATGCTCTGCCAGCACTGCGACAATGCGCCGTGCGAGTCGGTCTGTCCGGTGTACGCGCCGCATCACAGCAAGGAGGGCCTCAACAACCAGATCTATAATCGCTGCATCGGGACCCGGTTCTGCGCCCAGAACTGCCCCTACAAGGTGCGCAGGTTCAACTGGCACGAATGGACCTGGCCGGAGCCGCTGAATATGCAGCTCAACCCAGATGTTACCGTGCGCACCAAGGGGGTCATGGAAAAGTGCTCCTTCTGCGTGCAGCGGATCAAGCGGGCCCATACCCGGGCAAACCGTGAGAATCGAATGATCCGCGACGGGGAGGTAACCCCCGCCTGCGTCCAGACCTGTCCCACGGACGCACTCGTCTTCGGCAGCCTCCTGGACGAGTCCAGCAGGGTCCGGGCCCTGGTCGCGGACAGGCGGGCCTACCAGGTGATGGGCTATCTGAACACCAAGCCGGCGGTGATCTATCTGAAGAAGGTGGTGCGCCGCGACTCGCAAGAGGGCGGGGCGGAGCACGCCTAGCCCCGGCAACGCGGCGGGAGTAGAACACGCGATTCCAGTTCAGGGATACTTCTGAAGCCGGACATTTCCTATGGCCACGGACAACACGACTCCGCTCAGCTTTGCCGAAGTGGACCAAACGGTCGCCCGCACCCTGGAGCCCGCGGGAAGGCTCTATTGGAGCGTGATCGCGGCCCTAATGCTCGGGATTGGTTTCGGGCTGGTCTGCTGGATCTATCAGATCCTGGTGGGCATCGGGGCCGGTGGGCAGAACAACCCCGTCCACTGGGGGACCTATCTGGTCAACTTCGTCTTCTGGGTGGGGATCGCCCATTCGGGCACGCTCATCTCCGCCATCCTCCACCTGCTCCGGGCGCCCTGGCGCAATCCCGTGGCCAGGGCCGCGGAGACCATGACCGTATTCGCCATCTGCACCGCGGGTCTCTTTCCCCTGATCCACCTGGGCCGGGTCTGGATGGCCTTCTTCATGATCCCGGTGCCCAACCAGCGCACCCTGTGGCCCAACTTCCAGTCGCCGCTCATCTTCGATCTGGTGGCCATCAGCACCTATCTCATCGTGAGCGTTCTGTTCTGGTACACCGGGATGCTGCCGGACCTGGCCGCCATACGGGACAGGGCCTCGGGAGCCAAGAAACGAATCTTCAGGGCCCTTGCCCTGGGCTGGACTGGGCGTTTTGAACAGTGGGCCCACTACGCGCGCTCCTATCTCCTGTTTGCGGCCCTGGCCACTCCGCTGGTCATTTCCGTGCACTCCGTGGTGTCCTGGGACTTCGCCCTGGGCGTGATTCCGGGGTGGCACACCACTATTTTCGCTCCCTACTTCGTCGCCGGGGCCATCCACTCCGGCCTGGCCATGGTCCTGACCCTGATCATCCCCCTGCGCGCCATCTTCGGATACCAGCGCATCATCACCATGGGCGTCCTGGAGAAGGTGGCCCAGACCATCATCTTCACCGGGCTCATCATGGGCTACAGCTACGCCACGGAGCACTTCATCGCCTGGTACAGCCAGAACAGCGTGGAGATGGAGCAGATGGCCTTCCGCATGTTCGGGGATATGGCCCCGCAGTTCTGGATCATGATTGTCTTCAACAGCCTGGTGCCGCTGCTCTTTTTCTTCCGCCGCTTCCGCAGGAGCCTCTTCTGGCTCTTCGCCCTGTCCATTCTGATCAACATCGGCATGTGGTTCGAGCGCTACGTGATCATCATCGGGGGGGTGGCCCACGACTTTCTTCCCCACGCCTTCGGCGGATACGCCCCCACTTTCATCGAGTACGGGATCATGGTGGGCACTTTCTGCCTCTTCTTCTTCCTCTTCCTCCTCTTCGTCAAGCACATGCCCTCTGTGTCCATGACGGAAATGAAGGAGAAAATCAGCGAGGAACGGGCNCATGGCCAATAATACAATAACATTCACCGCNCTTTTCCAGGAGGACATACGGGCGGCGGAAGCGGTAAGGGACCTCTCCTCCCCCTCCTGGCGGGTGGAGCGCGTCTGCGGGCCGGTGCCCAGCGAGGCGATCCACCAGGCCCTGCGGGGCAAGAAGACCCCGGTGGGCTGGTTTACCCTGATCGGTGGGCTTCTGGGACTGGTGACCGGCTACGGCCTCGCTTCTTTCACCTCGCTGCGCTGGGAGCTCATCGTCAGCGGCAAACCGGTGGTGGCGCTCGTTCCCTTCCTCATCGTGGGATTCGAGCTCGCTGTGCTCTTCGCCGTCCTGGGCACCGTGATCGGGTTGATCCTGCATGCGAGGCTGCCCGCGTTCGGGGATGAGGAGGAGAGTCCCGCGGAATGCACCGCGGACCGTTTCGGGCTGGTGCTGCAGTGCCCGGCGGACGAATCGGGCGAGCTGCAGGCATTTCTGGAGGAGCGTGGAGCATGGGTGCGTCGGCAATGACCGGTACAGGGGCAAACGGCTCAACCAGACGCTTCGCCGGGCTGGGCAGGCTGGCCTGGGGCATGGTCCTGCTGGGCCTGGCTGGCTTCGTGGCGGCCCTGTTGCTGGGCGAGCCCCAGACGGCCTGGCGGGCCTATCTGGTCAATTTTCTGCTCTTTTCCGCCATAGCCCAGGGAGGCCTGGCGGTTTCAGCCATGGCCAGCACCGTACACGTACACAGGAGCAGCCTGCCCCAGCTGGCCGAGGCCTTCAGCGCTTTCTTTCCGGTCTCCCTGCTTCTCTTTCTGGGCTTGATTTTCGGGGCGGAATACATCTTCCCCTGGCTGGGGCAGGATTTCGCCGCGGGCAAGGATGTCTGGCTCAGCCTGCCCTTTCTCTTTACCCGGGATGCGGTCGCCTTTGTGCTGCTCTACGTCCTGGGGTTGATGTATCTCTACTACACCCTGTGGCTNCGCGTGGGCGAATCTGCTCCCCAAACCGGGCTCCGGGCCCGGCTCGCCGGGTTCTGGTCCCGCAGAAACCCGGATCCGGAAAGGTATGCGAACCGGCGTTTCGTTCTGGGGATTCTCTATCTCATCGCCTTCGCCGCCGTTTTGTCCCTGATCGGGTTCGATCTGATCATGGCGGCTGAGCCGCACTGGTACTCCACGCTCTTCGGGGCCTATTCCTTCATCAAGGCCCTGTTTGTGGGGATCGGGGCCCTGATCATCCTCTCGGCGGCGCTGCACATGGGCCGATCCGTCAGCATGGAGATCGCATCCTGGGAATACATCGACGCGGGCAAGCTCCTTCTGGCCTTCTGTCTCCTGTGGGCCGATTTCTTCTACTGTCAACTTGTGGTCATCTGGTACGGCAATATCCCGGAGGAGACGACGTACGTCATCACCAGAACCATCCAGGCCCCGTGGAATGTCATGGCCGGGAGTGTCTTCCTGCTCGGGTTCGTGGTGCCCTTCCTGGTCCTGATCAACCGCAGGGTCAAGACCCTCCCGGCAGTGATGACCGGGCTTTGCTGCGCAATCATCGCCGGTATATGGCTGGAGCACTATCTGCTGCTCGCTCCGGCCCTGGGCGGGGCGGAAAGCATGGTGCTGCCGCTGTCCTGGGCCGATCCGGTGATTTCCCTGGCTTTTCTGGGGATCATGATCCGTGTGGTCCTGGGCTACCTGAACCAGTTTCCGGAAACCCTGGAGCCGGTTAGGGCAAGCCGGCCGCACGGCGTTGGAGGCAGCTAAGGGGGGCTGCCCGCGAAGATCTCTGTGGCAGAAGCAGTCAATCTTACTGAGGGCTCATCGTCATTATGGAAATTCTGCTCGCGACACTCGCAACCCTGATTCTGGCCGGGTTGGCTCTGCTTGCGGCCGCAAGGGGACGGCCCGCGCAAGTCCTCCCTGTTTTGCGGAGCGGCCTGGCAGCGGTCTCCGGAAACAGGCCCCAGCTGTTTATCCTCGGACTGGCGGCTGTATGTGGGGCCGCCCTGGTTTATCTCGTCTATGTCCATCCCTTTGTGGGTCTGGGGCCCGAGCAGCCGATCCCCTTCAGCCATCGCGTCCACGCCGGGGTCAAGCAAATCGACTGCCGCTTCTGCCATCACGGGGTGGAGCGATCCAATCATCCGGGGATGCCGCCGGTGCAGAAGTGCCTCTTCTGCCACGATTATATCATTCCCCGGCATCCGCAGATCCGCAAGGAACATCGCTATTTCGACACCAATACGCCCACTCCGTGGCGCAAGGCGAACTTCCTCCCGGAGCATGTGCTTTTCAACCATCAGCGCCACATCAAAAACGACATCCAGTGCGAAGCCTGCCACGGCAAGGTGGCGCAAAAGGACAGGATCGCGGGCAAGGACTTCAGGATGGGCTTCTGTATCGAGTGTCATCGCCGAAAAGGCGCGAATGTTGACTGCTGGCTGGCCTGCCACAGCTAGTGTATAGTACTGTATCATTTTTCCAAGCAACCCTTATTCCCGGGCCGACCCGGGCACAACGAAACATGAAAATGCCGCGAGGCGAAGGCGGGTGGACGCTGAAGCGCGGGTTTCATCCCGGGTTTCACATGATGGGATACCGGGGCACCTCATAGACATTCCCGGATCACTTCCGGGGAAGCAAGATTCAAAGTAACTATTCACCACCCCACTGATCGATGTAAGCCGACGCGGGGTATTTTGACTCATTTCTGCGGAGACTCTGCCAGATTTTC